>Ga0302323_100000591_pt1 | contig 29065 bp, 31 predicted proteins | sample Fen_T0_3_FD_201950 | JGI IMG/M metagenome (GOLD analysis project Ga0302323, IMG submission 201950) | Peat permafrost microbial communities from Stordalen Mire near Abisko, Sweden - Fen_T0_3 | ecosystem: Environmental > Terrestrial > Soil > Wetlands > Permafrost | place: Sweden: Abisko...
CGCCTGAACGACGCCACCGGCGCCACCTCGCTCGTCGTCTCCCATGACGTCCAGGAGTGCTTCGGGATCGCCGACTACGTCTATCTGATGGCCCAGGGCGGGCGTGTCGTGGCCCAGGGCCTGCCCGAGGAGCTCAATGAATCGACCGATCCCGAAGTGCGCCAGTTCATCCGCGGCGAGCCTGACGGCCCGGTGAAATTCCACTATCCCGCGGTACCGTTCGCCCAGGCGCTGGGGCTGTCGCAATGATCGAGCTGGTCAACGCCCTCGGTCAGGCGACGCTGCGCGCCGTGACCTCGCTCGGCCACGGCGCCTTCTTCTTCGTCGACCTGCTGCGCTTCCTGCCGGGGTCGCTGCGTCGCTTCGGCCTCGTGGTGGCGCAGATCTATATGATCGGCTACCGCTCGCTGACTCTGATCCTGGCCGCCGGCCTGGCCGTGGGCTGCGTGCTCGCGCTGCAGATGTACTACGCCCTGGTCCCTTTCGGCGCGGTCGAATCGCTCGGTCTGGTCGTCAACCTGTCGCTGGTGCGCGAGCTTGGGCCGGTCGTCACGGCGCTGTTGTTCGCCGGCCGCGCCGGTACCGCGTTGACGGCCGAGATCGGCCTGATGAAGGCCGGCGAGCAGTTGTCGGCGATGGAGCTGATGGCGGTCGACCCGCGCGGCCGCGTGCTGGCGCCGCGTTTTCTCGCCGGCATCTTCTCGATGCCCATCCTGGCCATCTTGTATTCGGCCGTCGGTATCCTCGGGGCCTGGTTCATCGCGGTGCAGCTGATCGGCGTCGATCCCGCCAGCTTCTGGTCGAGCATGCAGGGCAAGGTCGATGTCTTCCGGGACGTCGGCAATGGCATCGTCAAGGCCGGCGTGTTCGGCGTGATCTGCACCGGAATCGCCCTTTATCAGGGTTATGAAACACAGGCGACGCCCGAAGGCGTGGCCTATGCAACCACACGCACGGTGGTGTATTCGTCGCTGGCGGTGCTGGCGACGGACTTCATCCTCACGGCGATGATGTTTTCGACGTCGTGAGCACGACGTCGCGGAAATGAATCGGATCTGACATGGCAAAGAAAAGCACAGAGACCCTGGTGGGAGTTTTCGTCTTGCTGGGCATCATCGCGCTGGCATTCCTGGCGTTGAAGGCGGCCAACCTCGCGAGCTTCAGCGCGGCCAAGCAGTACGAGGTGCGCGCCCGTTTCGACAACATCGGCGGGCTGAAGAAGAACGCGCCGGTGCGCAGCGCCGGGGTATCGGTCGGCCAGGTGACGTCCATCACGCTGGACAAGAACACCTTCCAAGGCCTGGTGATCATGAAGATCAACGAGGGCGTGCAGTTCCCCGCCGACTCCTCGGCCAAGATCCTCACCGCCGGCCTGCTGGGCGATCAATACGTCGGCATCGAACCCGGCGCCGACGACAAGAACCTGAAGAACGGCGACCTGATCAAGCAGACCCAATCCGCCGTCGTGCTCGAGAATCTCATCGGCCAGCTGATCTTCAACAAGGCCGCAGACGCCGGTTCCGGGGGCGCCGCGGCGCCTGCCGCCGACGCGGCCTCCACGGGAAGCAAGAAATGAAATCCCTGACCTTGGGTATCGTGCGCGCCCTGCCGCGCTTCGCCTCGGCCCTGCTGCTCGCCGTCGTCGCCGGCTGCGCCACCACTGCGCCGGTGGATCGGCACACGGCCGGCCCCAAGGATCCGTACGAGCCGTTCAATCGCAAGATGTTCGCGTTCAACGACACGCTGGACACCTACGCGCTCAAGCCCGTGGCCACGGCCTACAACAAGGTCGTGCCGTCGCCCGTGCGCACCGGCGTGCACAATTTCTTTGGCAACTTCTCCGACGCCTGGTCCGCCGTCAACCAGCTGCTGCAAGGCAAGCCGGTCAACGCGGCGACGATGACCATGCGTGTGCTGACCAACACCACCATCGGGATCGGCGGCCTGCTCGACCCGGCCACGGACCTCGGCCTGGAGCGCAAGTCCGAGGACCTGGGCCAGACCCTCGGTCGCTGGGGCCTGGAGCCCGGGCCCTACCTCGTGTTGCCGCTGTTCGGCTCGTCCGACATCCGCGATGGCCTGGCCTTGCCGGCCGACACCTATGTCGGCCCGTCGCTGTTGGTGCCCTCCACCTGGCAGAAGGTGGGCGTAGACGCCGTGGGGGCGATCGATGCCCGCGCGGGCCTGCTGGGCGCCAGCCAGATGCTCGACGAACTGGCCCTCGACCGCTACACCTTCATGCGCGACGCCTACATCTCGCGCCGGCGCAGCCTGGTCTACGACGGCAATCCGCCCGACGAGCCCGACAGCGACGACGGCGACGAGCCTGCCAAGTCGGCGCCAGCTCCGGCCGCGCCGGCGTCGGGGCCGCAGAAGCCGTGACCGAATCCGCCGCCCAGACCCCTTCGCTCATGCCGGAATCGTTGCCGGCCGCGTGGGGCTGAGCACCGCGCCTGGGCCCTTCGCGGCCCTGCGCGAGACCGGGTGGCCAAAGCGACGCACAATCGCGATGGGTCCGGCTACGCCGTTCACGCGCCGCGCAACCTTACTTTGCACAGGGCGTCTGTGAACCGCCCGCACGGCACCCGCGTTAAAGACAAGAGCGAGTTCCCGCTCGAAAGGACAAGAATGTTTGCACGCACCATTTCCTCGTTGATCTTCGCCGCCGCCACGCTAGCTGGCACAGCCGCGTTCGCGCAGACCGCGCCCGACGCCATGATCAAGCAGGTGTCCACCGAAGTCATCGACGCCGTCAAGACCGACAAGGCCATCCAGGCCGGCGACATCTCGCGCATCCAGGCGCTGGTCGACACCAAGGTCATGCCGCATGTCGACTTCCAGCGCATGACCGCCTCGGTGGTCGGCCGCTACTGGCGCACCGCCACGCCCGAGCAGCAGGCCAAGCTGCAGGCGGAGTTCAAGACGCTGCTGATCCGCACCTACGCCGGTGCGCTGACCCAGGTCAAGGAGCAGACGACGGTCAACATGAAGCCGCTGCGCGCCGCGCCGGACGACGCCGACGTCACCGTGCGCACCGAGATCAAGACCACCGGCGACCCGGTGCAGATCGACTACCGCCTCGAGAAGCAGCCGGCCGAATGGAAGATCTTCGACGTCAACGTGCTGGGCGTCTGGCTGGTCGACCAATACAAGAGCAGCTTCGCGCAGGAAATCGCCGCCACCGGCATCGACGGCCTGCTGACCAAGCTGGCCGCCAAGAACAAGGCGCCGGTCGCGGCGAAGGGCTGACATGTCGGCCGCCGGCGCCCTGATCTCCTTGCCCGCCAGCCTGACGCTGCGCGACGCGCAGTCGGCGCTGGAGACCTTGCGCCAGTCCCTGGCCATGGATGCTGGCGCGGACGCCTGGCGCATCGACGCGTCGTCCGTGACCCAGCTCGACACCTCCGCGCTGGCGGTGCTGCTCGAATGCGCGCGCATCGCCCAGGCGGCCAAGCGCCGGCTGGAGATCGTCGGCGCCCCGCCGCGCCTGGTCGACCTGGCCCATCTCTATGGTGTCGACGGCATGCTGGGCCTGGATGGGGCGGCGTCCAATCCGGCGGCCGAAGCCGCGCCCGTGGTCGTCGCACCGCTGCCGCACTAGGCCGCCGGCGCCCGAAGGCCTCCCACCACAACCCGCCGGCCGGCGGGTTTGTTCATTCCGGCGTGGCGTAGCGCCGCGCGCGCAGGTTGCGCTTGATCTCCTGCAGCACGGGCCGCAGCCCCTGGCCCAGGCGCAGCGCGACGCCGGTGGTCAGGATGTCGATGATCATCAGGTGCAGCATGCGCGAGACCATCGGGCTGTAGCGGTCGAAATCCTCCGGGTGGTCGGCGGCGAGCAGGATCTGCGAATGCGCCTGCGTCAACTGGGCCAGCGGCGAGCTGCTGGCGGTGATGACGATCAGCGTCGCACCCTTCTTGCGCGCGATGTCGGCCACGTCGATCAGGTCGCGGCTGCGCCCGGAGTTGCTGATCACGACGGCGCAGTCGCCCGGGCCCAGCATCGTCGCGCTCATCACCTGCACGTGGCCGTCGCTGCTGGCCGAGGTGTTCACGCCGAGGCGGAAGAACTTGTGCTGGGCGTCCTGCGCCACGATGCCGGAATTGCCGACGCCGTAGAAGTCGATGCGCTTCTTGTCGAGGCCGGCCTGCGTCAGCGCCGCGATCGCGCGCTCGAACGCGTGGCCGGCCGCGTTGTTGCGGTACTTCAGCATCGCGCTGACCGCGTTGTCGATCACCTTGACGATCAGCTCGCCCGGGCCGTCGTCCTCGTCCACCGAGCGGTGCACGAAGGGCACGCCTTCGTTGACGGTGCCGGCGAGCTTGAGCTTGAAGTCGGCCAGCCCGTCGTAGCCGACGCTGCGGCAAAAGCGCACCACCGTCGGCTTGGACACGTGCGAGCGCTCGGCCAGCTCGCTCACCGGCATGGACGCGAAGCTGCGCGGGTCGCTCAGTACCAGCTTGGCCACCCGCTGTTCGGCCGGCGGCAGCGCGGGGATGGAGGCACGCACGCGTTCGAGCATGGTCATGGCGCGTCACCGCAGCCGGCGCCCGCTGCGGCGGACCCGGCCGCGCGCGCGGCTCGAAGGCAGCGGCGCACGCTCACTCCTCTTCCGCCCAGGCGAAGCCGTCGCGCGCGATCAGCGAGCTGGCGGCCGCCGGGCCCCAGCTGCCGGCCGCGTAGGAGCGCGGGGCGTCGGTGTCGGCGGCCCAGGCGTCGAGGATGGGGCCGACCCAGCGCCAGGCCTGCTCCTGCTCGTCGCTGCGCACGAACAGGTTCAGGCGGCCGGCGATCGCGTCGAGCAGCAGGCGTTCGTAGGCACCGACGCGCTCGGTCGGGAACGCCTTGTCGAAGTCCAGGTCCAGCGACACCGTGCCGAGCGATTCGCCCATGCCGCCCGTGGTGCCCAGGCCGCCCTTGGCCGCCTGCAGGTGCAGCTCGAGGCCGTCCTCCGGCTGCAGCTTGATGATCAGCTGGTTGGCGCGGTTCGGCCCGGGGAAGATCGGGTGCGGCACGTGGCGGAAGTTGATGACGATCTGCGCGTCGCGCGCCGCCAGCCGCTTGCCGGTGCGGATGTAGAACGGCACGCCGGCCCAGCGCCAGTTCTGCACCTCGGTGCGCAGCGCGAGGAAGGTCTCGGTGTGGCTGTCCGCGGGGACCTTGGTCTCCTCGAGATAGCCGGGCACCGGCCGGCCGTCGATGTTGCCGGCGCGATACTGGCCGCGCACGACGTCGCGCGCCACGCTCTCGGGCGTGAACGGCTTGAGCGAACGCAGCACCTTGAGCTTCTCGTCGCGGATCGCGTCGGCGTCGTTGGTGGCGGGCGGCTCCATCGCGATCATCGTCAGCAGCTGCAGCGCATGGTTCTGCACCATGTCGCGCAGCGTGCCGGTGCGGTCGTAGAAATCGCCGCGCGTGCCCACGCCGAGCGACTCGGCCAGCGTGATCTGGATGTTGGCGATGCTCTCGCGTCGCCACAAGGGCTCGAACAACGCGTTGCCGAAGCGCAGCGCCATCAGGTTCTGCACCGAGGGCTTGCCCAGGTAGTGGTCGATGCGGAAGGCCTGGCGTTCGCTGAACACCGACTTGACGACGCGGTTGATCTCCTGCGCGCTGGCCAGGTCGTGGCCCAGCGGCTTCTCGAGCACGACGCGCACGTGCGGGCCGTTGAGCCCGGCCGCGCCGAGCTGCTCGCAGATCTGCGGAAACAGGTGCGGGCTGGTGGCCAGGTACAGCACGGCGGTGTGGGCGCCGCGCTCGTCGATCCAGCTCTTCAGGCCCGCATAGTCGTCGGGCTTGGACAGGTCCATGCGGCGGTAGTGCAGCAGCTCGGCGAAGCGCGCGAACTCCTCGTCGCTCGGCCGCTTCGAGCTCTCGACCTCGACGAAGCGCTCGCGAATGAAGTCGCGATACTCGGCGTCGGTGCGCTCGTCGCGCGCGACCGCCAGGATCCGGCCGCCTTCGGGCAGCTTGCCGTGGCGGAAGGCCTGGAACAGGGCGGGCATCAGCTTGCGCCAGGTGAGGTCGCCGGTACCGCCGAAGAACACGAGATCGAATGACATGATGCGTTGTTTTGGAGGCAGGATGAGAGCCCCGGTGCTTCGCGCGCGGACACGCCTGCGAACAACCGGATACTTGTCTCGGGCTTGTGGTGATGTAACTTTGTTTCAATAATAATGATGCCCAAGTTTCTTCGCGCGGTCAATTCGGCGCGCCAGCAGTCCAACGGGGATGACATGAACCAACTCGACCAACTCAAGGCGCTGACCGTCGTCGTCGCCGACACCGGCAACTTCCTGCAGATGGCGCAATACGCGCCGCGCGACGCGACGACCAATCCGTCCCTGATCCTCAAGGCCGTCCAGCACGCCGACTACGCGCCGCTGCTCACCGACACCGTGGCGGCCCACAAGGGCGAGCCGCTGGCCGCCATCGTCGACCGCGTGCTGGTGCGCTTCGGCCTCGAGATCCTCAAGGTCGTGCCCGGGCGCGTCAGCACCGAGGTCGACGCGCGGCTGTCCTTCGACACTGCGGCCACCATCGCCCGTGCCCACGGCCTCATCGCGCTGTACGCGGCGGCGGGCATCGCCCGCGAACGCGTGCTGATCAAGATCGCCTCGACCTGGGAGGGCATCGCCGCGGCGCGCGTGCTCGAGGCCGAGGGCATCCACTGCAATCTCACGCTGTTGTTCAGCTTCGCGCAGGCGGTGGCCTGCGGCGACGGCGGTATCCGCCTGATCTCGCCCTTCGTCGGCCGCATCTACGACTGGTACAAGAAGAACGCCGGCGCGACATGGGACGAGGCCGCGCAGTCGGGCGCCAGCGATCCGGGCGTGCTGTCGGTGACCAGGATCTTCAACTACTACAAGAAGTTCGGCATCGCCACCGAGGTGATGGGCGCCAGCTTCCGCAACATCGGCCAGATCCGCGCGCTGGCCGGCTGCGACCTGCTGACCATCAGCCCCGAGCTGCTGGGAGCGCTGCAGGCCGATGCAAGCCCGCTCGCGCGCGCGCTCGACGCCGGCGCGGCCAAGGCCCTGCCGCAAGAGCGCGTGCACTTCGACGAGCCCGCGTTCCGCTTCGCGCTCAACGAGGACGCGATGGCCACCGAGAAGCTGGCCGAGGGCATCCGCGCCTTCGCCGCCGATTCCGTCAAGCTCGACGCCCTGATCGAGGCGGCGCGCCGATGAACGCGCAGCGCTGCGACCGCACGCCCGCCTGGGCGGCGCTGGGCGCCGAATTCGCCGCCTCCGGCCGGAGCTTCGACCTGCGCACGGCCTTCGCCAACGACCCCGGCCGCTTCGAGCGCTTCACGCTGGCGGCGCCCGGCGTGTTCGCCGACCTGTCCAAGAACCGCTGGGACGAGCGCACGCGGGCGCTGCTGTGGCAGCTGGCGCGCGAGTGCGGGCTCGAGGCGCGCCGCGACGCGATGTTCGCCGGCGCGCCCATCAACCTGACCGAGGGCCGCGCGGTGCTGCACACGGCGCTGCGCGCGCCGGCCGACGCGGTGCCGGTCAGCGCCGTCACGGACGCCGCCGTCGCCGAGGTCCACGCCGTGCTGGGCCCGCTGCTGGCCTACGCCGAGAGCGTGCGCGCACAGGCCGGCACGGGCTTCACCGACGTCGTCAACATCGGCATCGGCGGCTCCGACCTGGGCCCGCAGATGGCAGTCCTGGCGCTGGAGGAGTTCCGCCATCCGGGGCTGCGCTTCCATTTCGTCTCCAACGTCGACGGCCACGACATCGCGCCCGTGCTCCAGCGGCTCGACCCCGCGCGCACCCTGGTCATCGTCGCCTCGAAGACCTTCACCACCCAGGAGACGCTGGCCAACGCGGCCGTCGCCCGCGAATGGTTCCTCGCCAACGGCGGCACCGACGTCGCCCGGCATTTCGTCGGCGTGACCACCAACATCCCGGCCGCGGCGCAGTTCGGCATCACCACCACCTTCGGCTTCTGGGACTGGGTCGGCGGCCGCTACTCGCTGTGGAGCGCCATCGGGCTGTCGCTGGCGATCGCCATCGGCGCCGAGCGCTTCCGTGAATTCCTCGCCGGCGCCCATGCGATGGACGTCCATTTCCGCACGGCGTCCATCGAGCGCAACCTGCCGCTGCAGCTCGCGCTGGTCGACGTCTGGTACCGCAACTTCCACGGCTTCTCCAGCCGCAGCGTCGCGCCCTACCACCAGGGCCTCAAGCGCCTGCCGGCCTATTTGCAGCAGCTCGAGATGGAGTCCAACGGCAAGCGGGTCGACCTGGACGGCGAGCCGCTCCCGCTGGCCACCAGCCCGGTGGTGTGGGGCGAGCCGGGCACCAACGGCCAGCACGCCTACTTCCAGATGCTGCACCAGGGCACCGACGTCGTGCCGGTGGAGTTCATCGCGGTCAAGCATCCCGCTGCCGGCCAGGTCGGCCTGCTGGCCGACCTGCACGCCAAGCTGCTGGCCAACTGCCTGGCGCAGTCGCAGGCCCTGATGCAGGGCAAGACCAGCGCCGAGGCCGCCGGCGAAGCGCCGCCGACGGCGTCGCGCACGCTGGCGCGCGAGGTCATCGCCGAGCACCGCAGCTTCCCCGGCAACCGCCCCAGCACGACGCTGGTGCTGGACGCGCTGACGCCGCAAAGCCTGGGCGCGCTGATCGCGCTCTACGAGCACCGGGTGTTCTGCAGCGGCGCGCTGTGGGGCATCAACAGCTTCGACCAGTGGGGCGTGGAGCTGGGCAAGGCGCTGTGCAATGCGCTGATTCCGCGCTTTGCGACCGGTGCCACCGACGGCCTCGACGCGTCGACGGCCGGGCTGCTGAAGCATCTGCTGGCCCGCTGAAGCCTGCCGATCCCCCTGCCGACAACAACGCTAGCCGTGCCCGCCGCGACAGTTCCAGCGCCGGCCACCGCCGAATGCCTCTCTCGATGAACCTCGACAAATCCGGCCGCGCCTTCGTCTTCGATTTCGGCCGCGTCCTCTTTCGCTGGCGACCCGAGGTGCTGGTCGCCAAGGTGCTCGCGCATCGCGCACCCGACGCCGCGGCGGTGCGCCACTGGGTGGAGCAGATCTTCCAGGGCTACGCCGGCGACTGGCAGGACTTCGACCGCGGCACGGTCGAGGCGCCGGACCTGGCGCGCAGGATCGCGACCCGGACCGGCCTGGAGCCGCGCGAAGTGCTGGCCATCATCGCGGCCAGCGTGGACGAACTGCAGCCGCTGCCCGAAACGGTGGACTGGCTGCGGCGCCTGCACGCGCAGCGGCGCAACCTGCACTTCCTGTCCAACATGCCCGAGCCGATGGCGGGCCATTTCGAGCGCACGCACGACTTCATGGGCCTGTTCCAGTCGGGCGTGTTCTCGTCGCGGGCCAAGCTGGTCAAGCCCGAGCCGGCGATCTTCGAGCACGCGGCGCAGGTCTACGGCCGCCCGCCCGCGGCGCTGCTGCTGATCGACGACCACCTGCCCAACGTGGAGGCCGCGCGCGCGGCCGGCTGGCAGGCGCTGCACTTCGCCGATGCGGCCCAGGCCGAACGCGAAGCGCGCGCGCTCGACTGGTGATGCCGGGGTTAGCCCACCCCCAAGTTGACGGCGTATACCGGCCCGATGTCGCCAACCGGGCGGCGGGACCAAGTAACCTATCGACTCGGCCCCCGATCGTGCCCGGCGCGCCATCTCATGGTGAAGGTCCGGCACGGCGACCGCCGTGCGCCAAGGCCCGTAGCGACGGCAAGGAATGAAGACTCGATGCCCAAGATCCTGGTCGTGGACGATCTGCGTGACAGCGCCGACAGCCTGGCCCTGCTGTTCGAGGCGCTCGGCCACACGACGATGACCGCCTATGACGGGCGCCAGGCGGTCGAGGACGCCGCCCTGTTCCGGCCCGACATCGTGTTCCTCGACATCAACATGCCGGTCCTCGACGGCTACGGCGCCGCGCGCGCCCTGCGCGACCTGCGGCCCGCGGCGCCGTCGGTGCTGGTGGCGCTGACCGCCGTGTCCGACCCGCACGCCAAGCAGCGCGCCGACGACGCCGGGTTCGATTTCTACGTGGCCAAGCCGGCCGACTTCAACGTGCTGATCGCGATCGTCGACGACCTGTCGCGGCGCATAGGCGCAGCCCGCCAGCCGGCGGCCTGACCGGCGCTCAACGGGCCGAGGGGCCCATTGCCGCCGCGCCGCCGCGTTGCCGTGCCCGGGCGCGGCGGAACTGCCTGTCGGTGCCGAAGCCGGCGACTTCGAGTGCTTGCGCCGCCGAGAGCCCGCGCTCCAGCGCCTGCTGCGCCAGCCCGCAGCGCACCTGTTCGACGTAGTCGCGCGCCGATATGCCGGCATGCTCGCGGAACAGCCGCGCGAGATGACGCGGCGTGACGTGCGCCACCGCGGCCAGCGCGGCGCCGTCCCAGTTCGCGCCGGGGCGTTCGCAGACCGCGTTCTGCACCCGGTGCACGGCCGGATGCAGGTGCTCGCGTCCGCCCAGCAACGGCGACAGCTGCGGGTCGTCGACGCCGCGGCGCTGGAACACCACCATGGTCTGCGCCACGGCGGCGGCCACCGCGTCGCCGCAGGACTCGCCGATGCAGTGCAGCGCGAGGTCGATGCCGGCGGTGATGCCGGCGCTGGACCAGAGCGGGCCGTCGACGACGAAGAGCCGGTTCGCGCAGACCTGGGCGCCCGGCGCGAGCCGGGCCAACGACGCCAGGTGCTCGTGGTGCGTCGTCACCTGGCGCCGGCCGATGAGCCCCGCATCCGCCGCCAGCAACGTGCCGACGCAGACCGTCAACAGCCGATGGCCGGTGCTGGCGTCGCCCGCCGCGGCCAGCGCCGGCGCCACCACCGTGGCCAGCCAGTGCCTGGCCGGCAGCCAGCCGTTGCGCTGGATGCGTGGCAAGGTCTCGCGCAAGCCGGGACGCCCGAGCAGCACCACCCAGGCCGCGCGCGGCAGCGTCGCGGGCAGCGGTTCCAGCCGTGCCAGGTGCAGGCCGACCGAGCTGCTCGCCTCGGGCTGTGGCCCGATGAAGCGCAGCTTGAAGGCGGGCGCCAGTCCGCGCGCCTCCAGTTGCTGGTTGGCCAACCGAAAGGCCTCGGCCGGCCCTGCGAGGTCGAGCAGCAGCGTTTCGGGCAGGACCAGGAACAGGACGTCGACGGGCTCGTGGCGGCGCATGGCGTGCGGGTGGTCGTGTGCGTGGCGGGTCGACCGGCGCGGGCGCGAAGACGGCCGCGTCAGGCGGCGCGCGCGAGCGCCTCGGCCACGGTGGCGAGCGTGGCGAAGCGCCCCGCCAGCACGGTCAGCGTGCGCTCGCGGATCTCGGCCGCGGTGAGCGTCGTGCCGGCCGGCGTCGTCATGTCGAAGGTTAGCGTCGCATCGCCGACGAAGTCGACCTCCCAGCCCTCGTCGCTCGCATGGCGCGTCGTGGTCTCGCAGCATTGCTCGGTGCGGATGCCGGCGACGATGACGCGGCGGATGCCGTGCTGCGTCAGCCAGATGCCCAGCCCGGTGCCGACCAGCGCGCTGTGGCGGTGCTTCTCGACCGTCAGCGCGGCATCGAAGGGGGCCAGGCCGTCGAGCGGGCGGATCAACTCGCTGCGCGCGGCGAACGGATTGCTCGCGTCATCCGGGCCGTCGGTGTGGAACACGCGCACGATGGGGACGCCGCGCGACTGCGCGCCGTCGATCAGCGCGTTGACCTGCGGCAGGAAGGCATCCGCGCCGGATTGCGACCAATAAGGCCGCTGGCGGAACGATTGCTGGACGTCGATCAGGAGCAGGGCGGTTTGCATGAGGTTCTCCAGGGGTTGATGCCTGGATCTTGGCCCCGGACGAGCATTCTGGCAGCACCGCCGTGCGACCGCTTGCGGACGATTCGGGACATCTTGGCGTGCCGGGGGCCGCGGATCCGCGGGCGGGCGCTCCGCGGCCGGCGCAGCCGGCTAAGCGGTCGCGGCGGGCGGCGGCCGCGCGCGCTTCAGCGCCATCCGGCCAGGCCGTCCACCGCGTGCGCCACGGCCTCGCGGCCTTCGGCCAGCACCGCCGCCTTCCACTGCGGCGTGTCGCAGAAGAAGGCGGCGCGCATCAGCGCGCGGGCCGCCTCGCGCTGCTCGTCGGGCGCGACGCTGTGCCCGGCGTCGTGCGGGCTTGCGTGCGCCTGGAGCCGGCGCGCCACCCAGTGGTCGAAGCGCAGCGCCTGCGTCACCGCGGCCAGCGGCTGCGTGCCGAATTCGAGCGTGATGCCGGTGTAGGTGGCCTGGGCGCATTCGTCATAGGCGGCGTGCCAGAGGTTGCCCAGCAGCGGGGCGGACGTCGACGAGCCGTCCTCGGTGAACGTGACCCGGCTGCCCCACCAGGCGGCGGCGCGTTGCCGGGTCGGCGCGTCGTCGCGGCCGGCGAAGATGCGCTCGCCGACGCCGCTCTCGCCCAGGCCGCTGTGCAGGTCTATCCAGCCCAGCCGGCGGCAGCGGCTGGCGTGGCGGCGCAGCACCAGGCGCAGCGCCTGCTGCGACCAGGTGGGCTGGCTGCCGCCGTAGAACAGGCCGTCGGGATGGTGGTACTGGCCGCCCGAGACCGCCTGCTGCAGCGCGGCCATGCCGTGCGCGGCGGCGTAGGCCAGCAGGCGCTGCTCGTTGTCCGCGGAGGGCGGCCAGTGCGCGGGCAGCAGCCGCCCGGCCAGCGCGTCGTAGCCCGGGTTGCGCGGCAGCGGCAGGCGAAAGTCCATGAAATTGCGGTTCAGGTCGACGCCTTCGTGCGTGACGCGGCGACCGGTCGAGAAACCCCAGGGGTTCAGCGCGTGGATGAACAGCAGCGCGACCCCGCCGGCGCGTGCCTTGGCGCGCAGCGCCGCGTCGTGCAGCAGGTCGACCTGCACGCCGGAGCCGCAATAGCCCTCGACGCCGTGGCAGCCGCTGGAGACGATCAGCAACGCATCGGCGTCGTCGGCGCCGACGCGGGCGACGTCCATGGCCAGGTTCTCGAGCGCCAGGCCGGGCCGCGGCTCGGCGTGCGACTCCACGGGCAAGCCGGCCGTCGCGGCGAGGAACTTGGCGCGCGCCTCGGCATAGCTGTGGGCGAACGGATCGGCGTCGTGGTGCATCGCGTTCTCCTCGAGGGCGTGGACGAGCCCCGGCTGGCCAGTGCAGGTTGGCGCCCGCGCACGCCGCGCCGGCGCGGCGAGGCGTGCCGACCACGCGGCTCAGGCGCGGCGGGCGAACCAGTTCTCGACCAGGCGTATCCACAAGGTGCCGCCGAGCGGGATCAGGTCGTCGTTGAAGTCGTAGTGCGGGTTGTGCAGGGTGCACGGGCCCAGGTTGTGCGTGTCTTCGCCCGCGCCGTCGGCCGCGCCACCGTAGGCCAGGCGATGGCGGCCGTCGCCGTTGCCAATCATGAAATAGGCGCCCGGCTTCTCGAGCAGGAAGTAGCTGAAGTCCTCGGCCGTCATCGAGGGCTCGAAGACCAGCGTGTTGTCCGCGCCCACCGTCTCGCGCATCACGTCGGCGACGAAGGCGGCGTCGGCCGCGTGGTTGACCGTGGGTGGGTAGTTGCGATGGAAGCGGAATTCCACCGTCGCGCCGAACGCCGCCGCGGTGTGCTGGGCGATCTCGCGCATGCGCTGCTCGATCAGGTCGAGCACCGGCAGCGTGAACGTGCGCACCGTGCCCTCGATGACGCAGGAGTCGGGCACGACGTTGGTCGCCTCGCCGGTGTGTATCGTGGTCACCGAGATGACGCCGGTGTCGGTCGGCCGCTTGTTGCGCGTGATCACGGTCTGGAACGCCTGCACCATCTGGCAGGCGATGGGCACCGGGTCTATGCTCAGGTGCGGCAGCGCCGCGTGCGATCCGCGGCCGCGGATCGTGATGAAGAACTCGTTGCTCGAGGCCATGCAGGGGCCCGGGCAGACGGCCATCTGGCCGACCGGGATGCCGGGCCAGTTGTGCATGCCGAACACGGCGTCCATCGGGAACTCGTCGAACAGGCCGTCCTTGATCATCTCGCGCGCGCCGCCGCCGCCTTCCTCGGCCGGCTGGAACAGCAGGTAGACGATGCCGTCGAAGTCGCGCTGGCGCGCCAGGTGCTGGGCCGCGGCCAGCAGCATGGCCGTGTGGCCGTCGTGGCCGCAGGCGTGCATGCGGCCGGGGTTGCGGCTGGCGTGCGCGAAGCGGTTGGCCTCGGACATCGGCAGGGCGTCCATGTCGGCGCGCAGGCCGACCGCGCCGCCGCCCGTGCCGCGCCGGCCCTCGACGATGCCGACGACGCTGGTCTTGCCCAGGCCGCGCCGGATCGGGATGCCCCACTCGGTCAGCTTGGCGGCCACCAGGTCGCTGGTGCGCTGCTCCTGGAAGCACAGTTCGGGGTGGGCGTGGATTTCTCGTCGCAGCGCGGTGATGGCGGCGGCGTCGGCCAGCAGCGATTCGATGACGTTCATGATCGGGTCCGGGGTTCGAGCTTTGCAAGCGGTTGCCGGCCATCTTAAGCCCGCTGCCGCCGGCAAAACAGTGCGCCCGCCAGAGCCCACGCGCGCCGCGCGCCGGTCGCCATGTGACATGATTTGGAGATGAACGCGCCTTCGTCTCCGTCCTCGTCCCCGCTCGCCGCCGTCGTCGTCCCCAGCGCCAGCGCGCGCACCGTCCAGGCCGCCTGTCCGCACGACTGCCCCGACACCTGCGCGATGCGCGTCACGGTGCAGGACGACAAGGTGATCCGCCTGCAGGGCGACCCCGACCATCCGACCACCAACGGCGCGCTGTGCACCAAGGTCTCGCGCTACGCCGAGCGCACCGAACATGCCGAGCGCGTGCTGGCCCCGCTCAAGCGAGTCGGTCCCAAGGGCGCAGGCCGCTTCGTCGAGGTGTCCTGGGACGAGGCGCTGGACGACATCGCGGCGCGCCTGGGCGAGATCGCCCGCCGCGCGCCCGAGGCCATCGTGCCCTACAGCTATGCCGGCACCATGGGCCTGGTGCAGGGCGAGAGCATGGCGGCGCGCTTCTTCAACCAGCTCGGCGCGTCGCGGCTGGACCGCACGATCTGCGCCAGCGCCGGCGGCGACGCGCTCGCCGCGACCTACGGCGCCAAGGTCGGCATGCACGTCGAGCACTTTGCCGAGAGCCGCCTGATCGTCATCTGGGGCAGCAACTCCATCGCCTCCAACCTGCATTTCTGGCCGATCGCGCTGGCCGCCAAACGCGCCGGCGCGACGCTGGTGTGCATAGACCCGCGCCGCACCGAGACGGCCGAGAAGTGCCACCACCACCTCGCGCTGACCCCCGGCAGCGACGGCGCGCTGGCGCTGGCCGTGATGCACGAGCTGATCGTCAACGACTGGCTGGACCACGACTACATCGAGCGCCACGTCGACGGCTGGCCGGCCCTGCGCGAACGCGCGCTGGCCTGGACGCCGGAGCGCGCCGCCGCCGAATGCGGCCTGGACGCGCAGCAGATCCGCGCGTTCGCGCACCTGTACGGCACGACCCGGCCGGCGGCGATCCGCCTGAACTACGGCATGCAGCGCGTGCGCGGCGGCGGCAACGCCGTGCGCCTGATCGCGCTGCTGCCGGCGCTGGTGGGCGCCTGGCGCCACCGCGCCGGCGGCCTGCTGCTGTCGGCGTCGGGCTGGTTCCGCTCGGTGCGCAATACGGACGCGCTCGAGCGCCCCGACCTGCTGGCCGGGCGCGATCCGCGCACGATCAACATGAGCACCATCGGCGACGACCTGTTGCGCGAAAGCGGCGCGCCGCTGCCCGATGGCAGCCGGTTCGGCCCGAAGATCGAGGCGCTGGTGGTCTATAACAGCAACCCGGTCGCCGTCGCCCCGCAGTCGCGCCAGGTGGCGGCGGGCTTCGCGCGCGAGGACCTGTTCACGGTCGTCCTCGAGCACTTCCTCACCGACACCGCCGACCACGCCGACTACGTGCTGCCGGCCACCACGCAGCTGGAGCACTGGGACGTCCACACCAGTTACGGCCACACCTACGTGGTCGTCAACGAGCCGGCGCTGACCCCGCGCGGCCAGGCGCGCTCCAATGCGGCGATCTTTCGCGCGCTGGCCCGGCGCATGGGCCTGAGCGACCCCTGCTTCGCCGACGACGACCTCGCGCTGGCGCGCCAGGCCCTGAACGGGCCGGTGCCGTTCGAGCAGTTGCGCGAGGTCGGCTGGGCCAAGCTGGCGCTGCCCGACGCGCCGTTCGCCGACGGCGGCTTCCCGACCGCCAATGGCCGCGTGCAATGCGAGGTGCCGGGCCTGGGCCTGCCCGACTACGTGCCACCGTACGAGAGTGTGCGCAGCGCGCCCGAGCTGGCGCGGCGCTTCCCGCTGGCGATGATCTCGCCGCCGGCGCGCAACTTCCTCAATTCGACCTTCGTCAACGTCAAGAGCCTGCGCGACATCGAGCAGGAGCCGGTGCTCGAGATCGCCAGCGCCGACGCCGCCGCGCGCGGCATCGCCAGCGGCGACGAGGTGCGCGTCTTCAACGACCGCGGCGAGTACCGCTGCGTCGCGCGTGTGGGCGAGCGCGCGCGACCCGGCGTCGTGCACGGCCTGGGCATCTGGTGGCGCAAGTTTGGCCGCAACGGCACCAACGTCAACGAGCTGACCCACCAGCACCTCACCGACATCGGCCGGGCGCCGTCGTTCTACGACTGCCTGGTCGAAGTCGCGCGCGCGTGAGCATGCGCCCGTGGCCGCGCGGGCGGGCGGCGCGCTGGGGCGCGGCCGGCGCCGCGGGCGCCTGCGGCCTGCTGCTGGCGGCGCTGGCCACGCTGTGCACCGTCTCCGGCTGTGCGTCGGTCGCCTACCTGGGGCAGTCGGCCGTCGGCCACGTGCAGCTGCTGGCCGCGGCGCGCCCGGTGAGCGAGGCCATCGCCGACCCCGGCCTCAGCGAGAGCCTGCGCGAGCGCCTGCGGCTGACGCAGCGCATGCGCGACTTCGCGGTCAGCGAGCTGCACCTGCCCGACAACCGCAGCTACCGCTCCTACGCCGACCTGAAGCGCAGCGCCGCGGTGTGGAACGTGGTCGCGGCGCCCGAGCTGTCGCTCGAGTTGCGCACCTGGTGCTTTCCGGTCGTCGGCTGCGTCGGCTACCGCGGCTACTACGACCAGGCGCGCGCCGACGCCGCGGCGCAGCCCTTGCGCGCGCAGGGGCTGGACGTCGACGTCTATCCGGTGCCGGCCTATTCGACGCTGGGCTGGATGAACTGGATCGGCGGCGATCCGCTGCTCAACACCTTCGTGCAGTGGCCGCAGGGCGAGTTGGCGCGCCTGATCTTCCACGAGCTGGCCCACCAGGTGGCCTATGCGGCGGGCGACACCACCTTCAACGAATCGTTCGCGACCGCGGTCGAACGCATCGGCAGCCAGCGCTGGCTGGCGGCCAACGCGAGCGATGAGGTGCGGCGCCAGCAGGCGCTGACCGAGGCGCGCCGGCAGGACTTCCGCGTGCTGGTGCGGGCCTGGCGCGACAGGCTGGACGCGATGTACCGCAGCGCGCTGCCCGACGCCGACAAGCGCGCCCGCAAGGTGGCGCTGATCGCCGGCCTGCGCGCCGACTACGAGGCGATGAAGCGCGAGCGCTGGGGCGGCTACGCCGGCTACGACCACTGGTTCGCCACGGTCAACAACGCGACCCTGGGCACGCAGGCCGCGTACGACGACCAGGTGGGCACGTTCGAGCGCCTGTTCGCCGCGGAGGGCGGCGACTTCGAGCGCTTCTACGCCGAGGTGCGGCGCCTGGCGGCGTTGCCGCGGGCGCAGCGCGAGGCCGCGCTGGCGCCTTACCGCGCGGCGGCGGAGGCCGCGCCGAGCGCGCCGGTCTCCCCATCTGAGTCGGCACCGCCATCGCCATCGCCACCCGCAGCGGCGCATTCTGGTTGAGAATCGGTCACGAGGAGACGAGACATGGCCGACCTGCACCTGCGTCGCGAACACAAGCTGGGCCTGCCGCGCGCCCGCAAGGTGGCGCTGAAGTGGGCCCAGCATGTGGAGGCCAGGCTCGAGATGGCGTGCACCCTGATCGAGGGCGACGACTACGACGTGCTCGAATTCACGCGCTCCGGCGTCGATGGCCGGATGATCGTCGCGCCGACCCACTTCGAGCTCGAGGCCAGCTTGGGTCTGCTGCTGCGCCCCTTCCTCGGCGCTATCCAGGCCGAGGCCGGCAAGCAGTTGGACGAGGCGCTGGCCAAGGAAGAGGCCAGGGGGCCGGGCAAGAGGAAGTGACGCAGGGACGGCGCACGGGCGCGCCGCCGCTTCACTTCAGGTCTTCGATCAGGTCGACGTAGGACTGCTTCGCGGCCTCGCTCGACTGGCCCTTGAGCTCGTTCCAGGCGTCCCACTTGGCGCGCCCCACCATGTCGGTGAAACCCGGGCGCGCGCCTTCGACGTCGCCCACGCTCGCCTGCTTGTACAGCGCGTAGATCTTGAGCATGGTCATGTTGTCGGGGCGCTCGGGCAGCTTCTTGCTGTCGGCGACGGCTTGGTCGAATTGTTCGTCCAGGGTACTCATGCGGCGGCTCCTGCGCGGGGGGTGAAAGTCAGTCTTGACGGGAGGGATGTTAAACACCAATCTGCCGAGCCGGTGCGCCCGAGTGCCGGGCCACCTCTCCAATTCGCGACGTCACCGACCGGGAGTTCGATTGAGCGCACACGTGGAACGCATGTCGCGGGTCGACACCGCCTGGCTGCGCATGGACAGCGACACCAACCTGATGATGATCGTCGGCGTCTGGTTGATCGAGCCGCGGCTGGCGCTGGCCGACCTGCGCCAGCGCGTGCGCGCGACGCTGCTGAAGTACCCGCGCTTCCGCCAGAAGGTGGTCGACGACGCGCTGGGCGCGCTGTGGATGGCCGACGAGCGCTTCGACCTCGACGCGCATGTGGTACCCGAGACGCTGCGGCCCGGGCCCAACGCCACGCCGCTAGCCGCGCTCAAGAAGGTGGTCGGCGAGCTCGCCATGATCCCGCTGGCGCGCGACCGGCCGCTGTGGCAGTTCCACCTGTTCGAGGACTTCGAGGGCGGCCGCTCGGCGCTGGTCGTGCGCATCCACCACTGCATCGCCGACGGCATCGCGCTGATCGCGGTGATCCTGTCCATGGCCGATGGCGGCACGGTGCCGCGCCTGCGCGGTCGCCGCCCGCACGCGGTCCACGACGAGCACGACTGGATCTCCGACCACCTGATCAGGCCGGCGGCCGACCTGGCGCTCGGGGTGCTCGGGATCGATGGCGCGGGTCTGGGCCGGCGCTTCGACACCCTGGGCGAAGCGGTCGGCTCGCTCGCCGGCGGCCTCGAGCTGGCGCGCAAGGGCGCGCAGATGGCCAACGACCTGGCCGCGCTGGTGCTGATGCCCGACGACTCGCCCACGCGCCTGAAGGGCAGGGCAGCGGGGTCCAAGCGCGTGGCCTGGTGCGAGCCGCTGCCGCTGTCGGACGTCAAGGCGGTCGGCCGGGCGCTGGGGGCGTCCATCAACGACGTCCTGATGGCCAGCGTGGCCGGGGCGATCGGCGACTACCTGCGCGCCAAGGGCGACGATCCGACCGGGCTCGAGATCCGTGCGATGGTGCCCGTCAACCTGCGGTCGCCCGACGAGGCCTGGCAGCTGGGCAACCGTTTCGGCCTGGTGCCGTTGGTGCTGCCGGTGGGCGTGGCCCATCCGATCGAGCGCCTGGCCGTCGTGCGGGCGCGCATGGACGCCTTGAAGGGCGGCTACCAGCCGCTGCTCGCCTTCGCCCTGCTGGTGGTGGCCGGGCTGCTGGTCAAGCCGGGGCAGGACGCGCTGCTGAACTTCTTCTCGCGCAAGGCCACCGCGGTGATGACCAACGTGCCCGGGCCCGCACAGCCGCTGCGCATCTGTGGACGCACGCTCAGGCAGGCGATGTTCTGGGTCCCGGCCTCCGGCGACATCGGCCTGGGCGTGAGCATCCTCAGCTACGGCGGCGGCGTGCAGTTCGGCCTGATCACCGACGCCGGCCTCTGCCCCGACCCCGACGCGGTCGTGCAGCGCTTGCGGCCCGAGTTCGACAAGCTGCTGTGGCTGGCATTGATGTTGCCGTGGGAGGGGCGGTGAGGCGCCGGCGGCCCGCGGCGACGACGTGCCGGCCGGCCAAGCCGGCAGCCCCGGGCTCGGGCCTGCCCGGGTTCCATCGACGTGGCGACAAGACACCCCCATCGACAGGAGATCTGAAATGACGAAAGTTCGCGTGGAAGGCTTGAGCGTGTCCCTGGACGGCTTTGCCGCCGGTCCCGAGCAGAGCCTGGGCAATCCCCTGGGCATCCATGGCCGGGAGCTGTTCCAGTGGTTTTTTCCGACGCGCACCTTCCGCGCCATGGGCGGCGAGGACGGCGGCAGCACCGGCGTCGACGATCACTACGCGCAGCGCTCGATGGCCGGCTTCGGTGCCTTCATCCTCGGGCGCAACATGTTCGGACCGATACGCGGCGCCTGGCCCGACGAAGCGTGGCAAGGCTGGTGGGGCGACAACCCGCCCTATCACGCGCCGACCTACATCCTCACCCACCACCCGTGGCGCTCGATCGAGCTCGCGGGCGGCACCACCTTCCACTTCGTGACCGACGGCATAGCCGCGGCGCTGCGCCAGGCGCGCGCCGCCGCCGGCGACCAGGACGTGAAGATCGGCGGCGGCGCCGACACGGTCCGGCAGTTCCTGCGCGCCGGGCTGGTCGACGAGATGCACCTGGCTCTTGTGCCCGTCCTGCTGGGCCGGGGCGAGGCGCTGTTCGCCGGCCTGGACTTGCGCGAGCTGGGCTTTCGCGTCGTCGAGCGGGCCGCGACGGACGCGGCGACGCATCTGGTGCTCGCGCGCCCGTAGTCGGCGGAGGTCGTCCGGCCACATTCGATGGCCCGTGTCTCTGGGGCAGCGGGCCGTTGTCGGCGCGGGGCCGTCGGCGCCTTCAGCCGCCGCTTTGCAGCACGGCCACGCCGTAGGGCTCCAGGTTCACCACACTGCTGGCGGCGCCGTCGCCGAGCAGCGGCGTCATCGCCGTCGGCAGCTTGACCTGCTGCGGCTGCGCGCCGTGGTTGATCAGCACGACCACGCGGTGCCGCGCGTCGCCGCGCACGCAGACTTCGACGTCGGCGGGCGCGCCGGGAATCGGCGTGCCGACGGCGGCGTCCTGCAGCCAGCCGGCGGTCAGGCGATCGAGCAGGGCGTCGTCGAGCCAGGCACCGACGTAGGTGATGCTGCCCTGGCCGACCTGGCGCGTCAGTACCGCGGGCGCGCCGTCGAGCCAGCCGTTGGACGGGCCGTAGCGCAGCGGCGCCCGCGTCTGCGGCGCGCCGGCCTGCAACTGCTCGGCCCAGATGCTGGCGCTGCCGGCGGGCAGCTCGCCCTGGCCGTCGCCGTTGCCGTTGCCGTTGCCGTTGCCGTTGCCGTTGCCGTCGCCGCCGACCACCGGCACCGGTTTGTCGAGGGCATAGAACTGCGCCACCCTGCCTCCGAGCAGTTCGGCCAGCGGTCCGGGCTGGCGCTGCGGATGCAGGCCGTTGTCGGCGTTCTTCATGCCGCTGCGCGGGCCGAGCACCAGGTGGCCGCCTTGCTCGACATAGGCCTTCAGGCGTGCGGCCTGCACGTCGGTGAGCACGTTGAGCGAGGGCGCGACCACGAGCTTGTAGCGCGCCAGCGGTGCCAGCGCCGAGACCACGTCGACGACCTGGGCGTGCGCGCGCAGCGGCCTGTAGAAGGCCTTCATCTCGGCCACCGGGTCGAAGTCGGCCGAGTGGCGCTGGAAACCGAGCGCCCAGCGGCTGTCGAAGTCGTTGATCAATGCGACCTCGGCCTGCGGCGTGGTGCCGGCCAGGGCCTGGCCGGCGCGGGCGAACTCGGCGCCGACCTGCTGGATTTCGCCGTACACGGGCACCGGCTCGCCGTCGGCGCCGACCAGGGTGCCGTGGTACTCCTCCTGCCCGTTCGGTGCCGCGCGCCACTGCCAGTATTCGACCGCGTCGGCGCCGTGGCCGATCGCCTGCCAGGCCATGTCGCGCACCTCGCCCTTGTGCAGGGCCACGTTGGTGGCGCGCCAGTTGACGAAGCCGGGTTGGGTTTCCATCACCCAGAAGTTGCGCTGCTTGTAGCCGCGGGTGAGGTCGTGGCGCGCCGCGTTGTCGACCCAGTCATAGTGCTCGCCGGCCACGTAGTCGTCCCAGGCGGCGATGTCGAGCACCTGATGCAGGGCGTAGGCATCGAAGCCGGCGAACCAGCCCATGGTGTTGGTGGTGATGAACTGGCGCGCATCGGCGTACGGGCGGATGGCGTCGACCTGGTTGATGGAGTAGTCCTTCCAAGTGTCGCTGGCGAAGCGCTTCCAGTCCAGCAACAAGGCCGGGTTCTCGTCGGCCGCGCGCACCGGGATCTGCGCGAAGTCGTCGTAGGTCTGGCTCCAGTACGCGGTCGCCCAGCGCTCGTTGAGCGCGGCGATGCTGCCGTACTTGCGTGCGAGCCAGGCGTGGAATTGCCGCTTGGCTTCGGGGTCGAACGAGTCGACGGCGTACTCGTTGTCCAACTGCCAGCCGACGACGTGCGGATCGTGGCCGTAGCGCCGCGCCATCTGTTCGGCGATGGCGTGGGCGAGCTCGCGGTAACGCCGGCTGGCGAAGGAGAACTGCTGGCGGTTGCCGTGCTCGTCGCGCACGCCGTCCTCGTTCATGCGCAGCGTGTCGGGGTACTTCTGGGTGAGCCACGCCGGCGGCGCCGCGGTCGGCGTGCCCAGCACCACGACCATGTGGTGGCGCGCGGCGGCGGCGATCGCGTGGTCCAGCCAGACGAAATCGTAGTGGCCCGTGCGCGGCTCCATGCGGCTCCAGGCGAACTCGCCGATGCGCACCAGGTTGATGTGCGCGGCTTCCATCAGCGCGAGGTCGTGCTCCCACTGCGCCTCGGGCCATTGCTCGGGATACCAGGCCGCGCCCAGCAGCAGCGGCGGCGCGTCGGCGTAGCGGGTGGCCTGGGCGTGCGCGTCCCGGATCGATGCCAGCGGCAACGCCAGGCTCAGCGCCAGCAGCGCTGCGGTCTTCGAAAACGTGGCACGGGTAGCGGGACGTCGCGGCATGGAGGCACTCTTGGTCGGCGTGGGTGGAGGCTGCGCCGGCAGGCGTTGCCGTCGCTGTCACGCATTGTGCAGGGCGCGGGGCGCGGGGCGCTTGCGTGCCGTGCCGCGCCGCGCAGCCTTGCCGTAGCATCGGTGCGATGAGCACGACTTCCACGACCTTGACGGCCTTGCCGCTGTTTCCGCTGCAAACCGTCCTGTTTCCCGGCGGCTCGCTGGCGCTGCGCATCTTCGAGGTGCGCTATCTCGACATGATCGGTCGCCGCCACAAAGCCGGCCAGCCCTTCGGCGTGGTCTGCCTGAGCGAAGGCAGCGAAACCCGCCGGCGGGCGAGCGGCACGGCCGCCGGCCCACCCGCGGGCGATGGCTTCGCCCACGAAGCGTTCTTTCCCGTCGGCACGCTCGCGCGCATCGTGGAGTTCGAGCGCCCGCAGCCGGGGCTGATGCAGATCGCCTGCGTCGGCACGCAGCGCTTCCGCGTCGACCGCAGCGAGCAACTCCCGCACGGCCTGTGGGTCGCCGACGTGGAACTGCTCGCCGACGACGCCGCGGTGCCCGTGCCCGAAGACCTGGCCTTCACCCGCGCGGGCTTGCAGGGCGTGCTGCGCGACACGGCACAAGGCCTGGAGCAAGAGGGCGCGGCCGCCTTCGAGCCGCCGCTGCCCGCGCCCCACTGCTGGGACGACTGCGGCTGGCTGGCCAACCGCTGGTGCGAGATGCTGCCCTTGCAGCCTGAACTGAAGCAGCGTTTCATGGCCCTCGACAGCCCCGTGCTCCGGCTCGAATTGGTGGCGGACACGCTGCGCCAGGTCGGATTCGCGGCGCCGGGTTGAGCGGCCGCGGCGGGTGGGCGCCGGCGGTGGTTTCGAGATGGAGAGATCACTGGCGGCCATGAGCTGACGTTCGCCAGCGTCCGTTAACTGGAAGGTCGACCGGGCCGTCGGCAGCGAGGTGTTGCAGGTCGCGAAAGACTGCAATCGGGTACCCCGCCTATCGGTCGTTACCCTACCTGACATTGGGCGTGCGTCGGTCACCGCGGGCCATCGCGCATGGTCATTTGACGGACTGTATCCCATGGGATACATTCCGCTCATGCGAATCCAGATGACCGAGGTCTACAGGGACTGGATCGACTCCCTCAATGACCGTGCAGGTCGAGCACGCGTCCAAGTTCGAGTTGATCGACTCGCCCATGGGAATCCCGGGAATTTTCGCGCCCTGACCGACGGCGTCATTGAATTGAAGATCGACGTTGGCCCTGGCTACCGTGTCTACTACACCGAGCGCGCCGGGGTGCTCATCATTCTCTTGGCCGGGGGCGACAAATCGTCCCAGACCAAGGACATTCAGCGAGCGATCGCGCTTGCAAGAAGCCTCTAGGAGTGGCGCTATGGCTAAAGCAGCAGAGATCAAATTCAGCAAAACTAAGACCATCGCCTACGATGTGTCGGAGCAACTGCGGACGCCAGAAGAGATGGCGGCTTATCTCGATGCGTGGCTTGTCGAGGCGCCCGACGATGCGGCAGGCATCGCCCGCGCGCTGGGAGACATTGCACGTGCGAAGGGCATGACTCAGGTCGCGCGGGACGCAGGTCTCAGTCGTGAAAGCCTCTACAAGGCGCTCGGCGAGAACGGAAATCCGAGTTTTGCGACCATCTTGAAGGTTGCACGTGCTCTTGGCGTTCAACTCCACGCTCAGCCGGCGTGACACTCATGCGTTGCGGGAAGTGTCTGACCGCCCCGTGACCGCAGATGTGAACTCGCAGTCGACCCATGGCGTACTCAGCCCCAGCGTCTCTGGTCGGCCAGTGGCGGAACTCGGGATTGGCCGCTTTCGGGACGGACAATTGACGCATAAGGGAGCAAAGCGATGAGAGGGCAATCGATTGAAGGCATGACGGTGAATGAGCGTCTGTTTCATTTCGGACTAATCGACCGGTTCGACGCTGCGGCCAAGGCACGTGACACGACCGCCATGACCCTCGTGCTCGTTGACGCGCGATTCTCGGAGGAGCAGGCCGCGCAAACGGCGCAAACGGTGGCCGAGAACCCGGGCTAATACGGGTACTAGTTTGGCCAGGCTAGCGTAGCGACGCTTTCGGCCACAACCAGTCACCCGCCAACGACTGCTATCGAGAAGGCTGAGAGCTCATGCCAAGAAGTCTGATCGCCCAACGTTGCACACGTTTGCTCCCGGGCATCCTGTTGTTTGCGTGTTTGGCGTCGTCGGCTAAAGAGCCGGCCCGTTTCACCTACAAGCCAAGCCGCCAGGAGGCTACGTGCCCGATGGGGCAACGGCCATCAAGATTGCCGTGGCCGTTTGGGAGCCAATTTACGGACGCGGACAGATTGCCTCCGAGGCACCGTATTCAGCCAAGCTCAATAAAGGCGTCTGGCTTGTCGAAGGCCACCTTCCCCAAGGGGTTGGCGGCGTCGCTGAAGTCGAAATCTCCAAAGAGACCGGCAAGATACTTCGCGTCTGGCACGGCAAATGACGGCCACTAGCCGGATCGAACACTGCGAGCGTCGCCGTATCGGATTTGAAACGGGTAGACGCGTAGGGAGGAGCTTGCATATTCATCGGACGGGTTGGTGAATCCAGGTTGCCGGCATTCGCCATGAGGGGCGACGAGGTTGCTCGGCGTCATTCCTTGGCGAGGCCCGCGGCTTCGCGTGCTTCCGAAACATCGTAGCCGAGCCACTTGGCTTGCCCGAAAAGTTGCTCTGCGTACTCCACGTCCCTTTCCACACCGTCGCCCGTCGCATACATGACGGCCAGCACGATAGCGGCCCGGACATTTCCAGCGTCGAACGACTTCTCGTACCAATCGGCCGCCAGTTCCAGGCTCTTCGGTACGTGTTGGCCAGTGGCGTGAAAGGCGCCCATGCAAAATAGCGCGCGAGGATGACCGGCATCAGCCGCCAGCTTGACAGCATCGAACGCCGCATCGTCGTCTTGCGTGACGCCCAGGCCTCTCGCGTAGTGGATATAGAGTTCGAACTGCGCGTTCACATGCCCACGCCCAGCGGCGCTGCGTTGCAACTGAAAGGCCGCCTTTGGATCAGCGACGGTACCGAAGCCCTGACATGTCAGGAGACCGAGCAGGTACAGCGCGTGCGAGTCCTGGGCGTCCGCTTCCAGCAATTCGCGCAGAAGGCTGACCGCCTCGGCTCGCTGCGACGCTGAGGCCTCCTCTCTCTGGTAGAACCATCGCAATTCGACCAGTTGGCGCCGCGCGCCCGGCACATCGACGGCGATTGCCGAGCGAAGGGCCTGCTCCGCCTCGAGATAGTTGGGCTCCCCAATAGGCGGCGCCGTCAGCCACGCCGCGAGTTCCAGCCAGGCCTCGCCCAGGCCGCAGGCGACGGCCCGCCTGAGTGCCAGAGGCGCGCGACGAGCGTCCTCGAGCGACAGGATGCCTATGGCCAACTCGCCGCGTTGAATGCGGCCTCGAAGAGCCCTTACCCACTGGAGGAGTTCACGGCCCGCGGACTCGGAGAGCGGGATGCCGAGCAGGTCATCAAGAGACTGACAGTCAGTGGGTTGAGTCATTGGTGTCCTTGGCAACGTCGACGCTGTCCGCACTGTTGTGCACAGAAAGAGAAGAGGGACGATCCACGCGAACGGCGTTCACTTTGGTTCGACGCCGTAGTACGACTCGAGGAATGCCGCGTAGTCGGTCCATTTCGGTGTCAACTTGCCGGCGATCAAGTCGTCCATGGCGTTCCAACCGATGTCGAAGACGAAGCCGGTGGATCTTTCGTAAAGGTAACTGCCTTCCCCTTCGCCCGAACTCAACTCCAGGAACCGCTCCGGAAAGTCGGGGTAGTCAGCGCTCCAGGTGCTTTGCATCGAGCGTTGCAGGATTTCATCGAGGTCAAGCAGTTCCCCTCCGATGCCAAGCGGAAAGCGCCTGTACGTCAGCATCACCTGCCAGAACAACTCATCCTCGCTGACTTTGAGGCGAGACAGGGTCAAGCGCGCCTGCGCCGCGGTGATGACAGTCGACGAAAGATCAATCTCCGGAACCCTGTGGCCGTTCGATCGCGCAATGGCCAGCTCTCGCTCCAAGGCGGAATCGTCTTCGGGCCGTTCATTTCCAGCCAGCTTTCGAGTCAACGATTCAGGAATCATGATTTGACCTTCGTGTGTGCGTTGCGAGAAGGTGGCAGCTCCACTTCGAAAGTTGTCGACGCCCCGACGTCGTGGAGTCGCGCGTCTCGAGTGGCAGGGGCAGGAACCGATTCGGGCCTGTGGGTTGCGGTCGGATTCGTCTAGGCCCTGGGGCCGTGAGGGAGCTGATGGCTGACTTGCTCTTGCCAGCGCACAAAACCGTCCCTCTCGAACCCGTTGCGCTCCTGGAAAGAGAGGGTCTCTGCGTGCATCAACTGTGCGTACGTCTGCATGAGGATGCAAGCCTGAACGTATTGCGAGTTGCCGATATACACGTCGATAGCCGACCTGTACACCGCATAGTCGCCGTTCTCCTTGGCGCCGCCGTATGTCAGCTTCAGGGCATGTCGCGATTGCCAGATCGGATCGTGCGCAAAGCTCGTTGCCTGCGACTGGCCTTGCAGCCACTTCAGCGCCTTGACAGATCGAGAACCAAACGCGGGCGGGGCGACCACAGCCCTGAGCGCGATCGCCGTCGCCTCCTCTGCGCGGCCCTGCCGCATGTACTGCGCCCAAAGAAGGCTGAGCGCCTCCGTGTACTCGGGCAGAACCGCGATGGCGTCTTCCAGGAGTTCGACCGCTCTTTCGACGGACTGGACTTGGATCGCTTCTCTTGCGGCATCAAGCAGCGCGCGAGGCGAGCCGGCATCTTCCTTGAGCGAAGGAGTCTCAGGAAACTCATCGCCTCCCCTCGCTCGCGCGGCTAGAAACGAGGAAAGCGACGAGAACGTCGGCTGAATCTGCCAGCTGTCGTGCCAAGTCTCGGCCACGATCGGCTCCTGGTTCTCTCTGCCAACCGGCCAGTAGAGGCCGAACGTATCGCCGTTGCCCAGTTCGCAGTCGGAGAAGGGTCGAAAACCCAGTGGCGGATAGGGAGCCTTGTAGAGCCAATCGTGATCGAGGCTCACCTCGGCGACTTTCGGGGGGAGAAGCATTCGGGTCGACATCCTATCGGCTCGGAAGAGCATCACCATGCGTACCCGGCCTGGTACGTATGACGACGTACTGCTTGCGGTACTCGAAGCCGCGTCGCGGCCACGTGCTCACGTACCTCAGCAAGGCTCCGGCACCTTCGGAAAACTCCTCGCCGTTCACCCGGCAATCAGCAACTTCCTCGCCGTCCGGGTGTACCGCGGCGTACAGGCGAATGCCCAGTACGCGATCCTCCTGCAGGAGTCCATTGAACGCCTCGAAGCTGTTCATCAACAGGCAGCAGGGGCAAAACGGATGATCTTCCGCGGCCTCGGATGGGGGCAGAGTCGCCACGTGAACGGTCGGCCCGAGGATGAATTCGCGTTCCAGCGGGTGCCCCGACGAAGGATCGCCATACGACTTCCGCAGGATTGAACTGTTTCGCGGCGCATCAAGCAGCGCGTCCTGGAGGGCGACCAAGTCCATGTCAGCCCAGCCCTCGAAGCCGCTGGAAATCGATTCGACCGTCGAATTGCCGCGGGCGTGTTGGTACTCAGTCAAGCCGAGAGGAAACGCGTCCGCATGGCGTGCGGTGATGCGTGTCGATGTTCGAAAAGCATCGGCTGACAAGCGGACGGCTTCTCCAAGCTCCACTTCCAGCGTTATGCCGTTGGCCAGGCCAAGAATGCGACCGTCGATCAGTGGCTCCAGGCCGCGCCGTTGCAGGACGTCTGCAAGCAGGACGATCAACGCCTCGGAAGTGCGTTGCGGAACATCGAGCTGCGATTCGGCACATGCGGGTTCGGCCGGCGTTGTGTTTGCCGGGCCGCGCTGGCTAAATAATCCGCTCACCTTGTTCCAGATTGCCATACGAGACATTGTGGTTGAAATTCGCTGCGGCGCCTCTCATTGAGCCGATAGCGGCGCGCCAAATTGCCGAAAAGCGGCCCTCGACGA
>Ga0302323_100000592_pt1 | contig 29058 bp, 24 predicted proteins | sample Fen_T0_3_FD_201950 | JGI IMG/M metagenome (GOLD analysis project Ga0302323, IMG submission 201950) | Peat permafrost microbial communities from Stordalen Mire near Abisko, Sweden - Fen_T0_3 | ecosystem: Environmental > Terrestrial > Soil > Wetlands > Permafrost | place: Sweden: Abisko...
AGCGGCGCCGGTAGAGACCCGCCACCAGGCCCACGATCGCCAGGGGAATGAACCACGCAATCTGGCCGAAGAGCTGGTCGTTGAAGAGGCGCAGCAGCCCGACGTCGCCGCTGAATCCGCCACCGAATCCGCCACCGCCGGGGCCGCCTGAGCCGAAGATCCGGCCCAGGCCGTCATAGCCGAGGATCAAGTCGAGCGGGGAGCCGGTCGTGCTGCCACCGATGAACGGCTTGCTGCCGGCAGGCAGCATCTCGACGATCGCGACCCACCAACCGCTCGTCACGAAGACCGTGGCGATTGCGACGACGAGCCCGAGCAGGCGCCGCCGCAGCGACGTGTCGGCCGAAAACCCGAAGACGAGCGCGTATCCCGGAAGAACCAGGTAGGCCTGCAGGTACTTGGTCAGGAACGCGAGACCGACGCAGGTGGCCGCGAGGGCCAGCCAGCGGAAACTGCCGTGCTCGAGCGCGCGGAGGAGCGCCCAGGCCGACACGACCAGGAGCAGCGTGAGCAAGGCGTCGGGGTTGTTGAAGCGGAAGATCAGGACCGCGGCCGGAGTCAGCGCCATGACGATCGCCGCGATCGTGGCCGCGACCGGGCCAAATGAGTGTTTGACGGCCACGAACAGGACGCCGACGGTCGCGACTCCGGTGAGGGCTTCGGGCAGCAGGATGCTCCACGAGCTCATCCCGAAGAGCCTCACCGACAGGCCCATCAGCATCGTTCCGAGCGGCGGTTTGTCCACGGTGATGAAGTTGGCCGCGTCGAAGCTGCCGAAGAACCAGGCCGACCAGCTCTGCGACCCGGCCAGCGCGGCGGCCGAGTAGTAGGTGTTGGCGTAGCCGCTGACGGTCAAGTTCCAGATGTACAGCACCGCGGCCAGCGCAAGAACCCCGGCAAACGCGGGGCGGACCCATGCAGCCTCGTCGGCGCGGCCGCGGACGATCGTCCGCAAGAAGTCGAGCGGCTTGAACCTCGGCGTGAACGCAGGTCTGGCGATGGCGGTCATCCTCGTGTCCTTTCGGAGTGGTTGAGAGTAGCCGTTGATTGCGCCGCCGGCAGCGGGGCAAGCCCGCGACGGTCGATGGCGGTTCGGAGAAGAAGGAAGCGAACCAACGTCGCAGCCGCGTTGGAGCCGACCAGGACGGCGAGCTCAGTCGTGCGGCCGTGATGGGGCGCGATCGCGGCGAGGGCGACCAGCGCGGTGGACGTGATTGCCAGCGCGGCGCCGAGGGCGACCAGGCCGGCAAGCTGGTCGCGGGCGATGCCGTCGCGGCCGCGAACCCGGAACGTCAGCCAGCGGTTCGCGGCCGTGTTACCGACCGCGGTAGTCACGAGACCCAGCGCGTTGGCGGCGCCGGCGGGCACGTACTCGCGCAGCCAGGAGTAGATGGCCACGTAGGCGGCGGTGCTGATCAGCCCGATCGCACCGAAGCTCGCGACCTGGCGGATCGTCTCGCCACGAACGGCGATGGATCTGGGTGTAATCAGGAACGTCATGGCCCGACTTTCGGGCCGGGTCCCTGTCGAACTGGTTACGTGTATTCGGGCCGGGCTGAGCCAAAGACGATAATGGTCAATGTGATGTAAACTATCCGCGAGATGCTGACCAATGACACGCGACCGGAACTAGACGGGGCTACCGGCGATCGGGCGGCCCTGGAGCGCGAATTACTGGACGAGATGACCTCGTGGTCGACGCGAGACCGCGGCCCGGCCTTCAAGACGTGGCACCGCCACGCCCTGAGCCTGGTCCACCTCAACGTTCTCTCCGAGCTCGAGTCCGAGGGGCCGCTGTCGATGCGCCGCCTGGCCGAGGCCATGGACGTCTCCGACGCGAGCGCCACCGGCATCGTGGACCGCATGGAGAAGCGCGGCCTGGTCGAACGCCGCCATGACGCCGGAGATCGGCGCGTGGTGCTGGTCTACATCGCCGACGCCGGACGACGCGTTTTCAGCGACATGGCCGCTCACCGGCGTGAGCTCCTCGCGAATCTGCTCGGGCAGCTCGACGAGGCAGAGATGTCCGCTCTCCTGACCGGCATCAGGGCAATTCACGCAGCCAAGGCCAGGGCCGTCGCCCGCGAGTCGGGAACCGACGTCGGCCCGGCCGTGGACACCGCCGCCCAGCCGCCGCCGGCCCGCTAGCCACCATCGGATATCCGACCCGCCTTCACGGGTCCTTCACAAGACAACATCACGATTCGTAATATCCACCAACATTCGAGGAACGCCCGCCGATGACAAGACTGTTACGGACCTACCTGGCCCCCTACCGGCTGCCACTCTCGATCGTGCTGATCCTGGTAGCCGTTCAGGCCATTGCGAACCTGTACCTGCCCAGCCTCAACGCCGACATCATCAACAACGGCGTGGTCAAGGGCGACACCGACTACATCCTGCGCACGGGCGGCTTCATGCTGCTCGTCACGCTCATGCTCGGCGTCTGCTCGATCATCGCCGTCTACTTCGGCTCGATGACCTCGATGAAGCTCGGCCGTGATGTGAGAAGCGCCATATTCCGTAAGGTGATGAGCTTCTCGCAGAAGGACACGAACACGTTCGGCACGCCGTCGCTGATCACACGCAACACCAACGACGTGCAGCAGGTTCAGATGGTCCTGGTGATGGCGTTCAACATCATGATCATGGCCCCGATCATGTGCGTCGGCGGCGTGATCATGGCTCTTCGCGAGGACGTTCCACTGTCGGGATTGCTGATCGTTGTCATCCCGCTCGTCGTGGGCATGATCGCGATAGTGGCCGTCAGGGCTCTGCCGTTGTTCCGTTCCGTGCAGAAGAAGACCGACCGGATCAACCAGGTCATGCGCGAGACCCTCAGCGGCGTTCGTGTCATTCGGGCATTCGTCCGAACTGAGCACGAGGAAATCCGGTTCGACGAAGCCAACGCCGATCTCACCGCCACCCAGCTTCGAGTGAACCGCCTATTCGCGATCATGATCCCGTTCCTATTCGGAACGATGAACCTGTCCACCGTCGCCGTGGTGTGGTTCGGTGGTCTTCGCATCGACTCCGGCGGTATGCAGATCGGCAACCTTTCCGCGTTCCTCCAGTACGTGATGATGGTTCTGTTCTCGGTCATGATGGCGGCCCTGATGTTCGTCATGGTGCCCCGTGCCGCGGCCGCTGCGGAACGCATCCAGGCAGTTCTGGATACCGAGGTCGATGTCTGCGACCCGGATGACGCCCAAGAGATCGTCGATGCCAAGGGTGTCGTCGAGTTCGACGATGTCGAGTTCGGCTATCCCGGCGCGGAGGATCCGGTCCTGTGCGGCATCACCTTCACCGCCCGGCCGGGCCAGACGACGGCCATCGTCGGGAGCACGGGTTCCGGCAAGACGACACTGGCGAACCTCATCCCGCGCTTCTACGACGTGACGTCGGGCGCGGTCCGAATCGACGGCGTGGACGTCCGCAAGCTCCGGCTCGAGAGCCTCTGGCAGCTTATCGGAGTGATCCCGCAGAAGGCATTCCTGTTCAGCGGCACCGTCGCGACAAACCTCCGCTACGGCGATGAATCCGCCGACGACGAGGCCCTGTGGAAGGCCCTCGAAGTGGCGCAGGCCAAGGAGTTCGTCGAGCAGATGGACGGCGGCATGGACGCCGCCATCGACCAGGGCGGCACCAACGTGTCCGGAGGCCAGCGCCAGCGTCTTGCGATCGCCCGCGCCATCGTCCGCAAGCCCAAGGTCTACATCTTCGACGACAGCTTCTCGGCCCTCGACTTCAAGACCGACCAGCAGCTCCGCGCGGCCCTCCGCGACGAAACCCGCGACTCGACCGTGATCATCATCGCCCAGCGAGTGGGAACGATCATGCGCGCCGATCAGATCGTGGTTCTCGACGGAGGCAAGGTCGTAGGGATAGGAACTCACGAGCAACTAATGAAATCGTGCGAGACGTATCAGGAAATCGTGTACTCCCAGCTGTCCCGGGAGGAGGTCGCATGAACGGCCACGGGACAGGCGACAACACTCGACCCGCCGGCGCCGCCCCGAGCGGCGCCCCGACCGGCGCCCCGAGCGGCGGCCCCGGAGCCCCCGGCACGGGAGCGTCTGCCGCCGGTCTGCGCCGTCGCGGCCCGATGGGCGGTCCTATGGGCCCGATGGGCGGCATGATGATGCCCGTCGAAAAGGCCAAGAACTTCAAGGCCACTTTCCGGCGGCTGCTGGGCGAACTGCGTCCGGAGCGGAAGTGGATCGGCATCGTGACCGTGGTCGCGTTCTTCAGCACCGCCGGCCAGGTCTTCGGCCCCAAGATCCTGGGCAACGCCATCAACCAGCTCATGGACGGCCTGGTCGGCAAGCAGTTGAGCGGTCTGCCGGCGGGGACGACCCACGATCAGATCGTGGCCGCGCTGCGTGCGGCACATGACCCGCGCGCGGATCTCTTCGCCGCGACGAATGCCGTCCCCGGCGTCGGCGTCGACTTCTCGGCGCTGGGTACGATCCTGCTCGCCCTCGTTGGGCTCTACCTCATGGCCACGTTCTTCAGCTGGGTGTCCTGGTACACCATGGCCGGCGTGTCGCAGCGCACCGTGTATCGGCTGCGGCGTGAGGTCGATCAGAAGCTCGGGCGGTTGCCGCTCAAGTACTTCGACACACATCCGCGCGGCGACATCCTCAGCCGCGTCACAAATGACATCGACAACATTGCCAACACGCTTCAGCAGTCACTGACACAAATCATCACGTCGGTCGCGACGATCATCGGCATTCTCTTGATGATGCTCTGGATCAGTCCGCTGCTGGCGCTGATCTCATTGCTGGTCATTCCGGTCGCCGCGGTCTCCACGATGATGATTGCCAAGCGATCGCAGAAGCAGTTCGCCACGCAATGGAAATTGACCGGCACGCTCAACGGCCACGTCGAGGAATCTCACACCGGCCATCCGATAGTGAAATCGTTCGGCCACGAGAAGGACGCCATACGCAAGTTCGACGAAGAGAACGAGCGTGTCTACTCGGCCAGCTTCAAGGCCCAGTTCATCTCGGGCATCGTGATGCCGGCAATGAGCTTCATCAGCAACCTCAACTACGTCGCCATCGCGGTGGTCGGCGGCGTGCAGGTCGCAAACGGCACGATGTCGCTCGGCGACGTCCAGGCCTTCATCCAGTACTCACGCTCGTTCACGCAACCGATCACGCAAACGGCGAGCATCGCCAACCTGCTGCAGTCGACGATGGCCTCGGCGGAGCGCGTGTTCGAGCTGCTCGACGAGCCCGAGGAGATCGCCGATCCGGCCGTGCCCGCCATCCTCGATCACGTTCAGGGCCACGTCACCATGGAAGGCGTCTCGTTCCGGTACGAGCCCGACAAGCCGCTCATCGACAACCTCAACGTCGACGTCCGGTCGGGCGAAGTGCTCGCGATCGTCGGCCCCACCGGCGCCGGCAAGACGACCCTGGTCAACCTGCTGATGCGGTTCTACGAACTCGATGCGGGCACGATCAGCATCGACGGCAAGCCGATCCTCACACTCACGCGCGACAACCTGCGGCGTACGTTTGGCATGGTTCTGCAGGATGCGTGGCTGTTCGGCGGCACGATCCGCGAAAACATCGCCTACGGCCGTGAGAACGCCACCGAAGCGGAGATCGTGGCCGCCGCCAAGGACGCCCACGTGGACCACTTCGTACGCACCATGCCCCACGGCTACGACACGGTGATCGACGACGACGCCTCGAACCTGTCCCAGGGTGAGAAGCAACTTCTCACGATCGCGCGGGCGTTCCTGGCCGACCCGGAGATCCTGATCCTCGACGAGGCCACGAGCTCGGTTGACACTCGAACCGAGGTCCTGGTCCAGCAGGCGATGTCGCGCTTGATGAAGGGCCGTACGGCCTTCGTCATCGCCCACCGTCTGTCCACGATCCGCAACGCCGACGAGATCCTGGTGATGAACAAGGGTGCCATCGTCGAGCAGGGCAGCCACGACGAGCTGATGGCGAAGAAGGGCTTCTACTTCGACCTCTACAACTCCCAATTCGAAGGCGCGGTCGCCGAGACCGTCTAGCCCTCGGCGGGCTCTCAAAGACGGAGGACCGGGCAAGCGCCCGGTCCTCTTTCGATTCCGGAGGTAACCTCAGCTCATGCATCCGTTTCGTTTCGCCGTGCAACAGGAATCCGCCCCGAATGGCGGTGCGTGGGCGGTTCTGGCTCGCCGAGTCGAGGCCCTGGGATACGACGTCCTCGTGATGCCCGACCATCTGGGCCACCAGCTGTCGCCGTTCACGGCCCTGGCCGCCGCCGCCGCGGCCACGACCACGCTGCGAGTCGGCGCCTTCGTGTTCGCCAACGACTACCGCCACCCCCTGATCCTGGCGCGGGAAGCGGCGACGCTGGAGTTCCTCTCCGGCGGGCGCTTCGAAATGGGCATGGGCGCGGGCTGGATGACGTCGGACTATCGCCAGCTCGGCATGAACTACGATCCGGCGCCCCTGCGCGTGGACCGGCTCGCCGAATCCGTGCCGCTCATCAAGCAGCTCCTGGCGGGCGAGACGGTCACGCACCACGGCCCGCACTACGACCTCGAGCGGGCATACGCCGGCGTGCCACCGATCCAGAAGCCGCGGCCGCCGCTGGCGATCGGAGCGGGCGGGCCGCGGATGCTGCGCCTGGCGGCGCGCGAGGCGGACATCGTGGGGCTGACACCGGGCTTCAGCGCCCGCGGCTGGCCGCTCTTCGGCCAGGCAACCGAGAAGGCGACCGCGGCGAAGATTGCGATCGTTCGCGAGGCCGCCGGCGACCGGTTCGAACAGCTCGAGATAAACCTGTGGGTCAGTTCGGCCGGCCTGGTGGGCAGCGGCAACTCGCTGCTGGGTTCGGCCGCGGCGGCCACGGTGAAGGCCGCGACCACCTTGTACGGCAGTCCGTACGTCCTGTACGGAACCCTGAAGGGCGTCCGGGAACAGCTTCTGCGGCGCCGCGACAAGCTCGGCATCAGCTACTACACGTTCCCGAGCCGATCGATGGAAACCATGGCGCCGCTGGTCGAGGCTCTGGCGGGCAAGTAGGAGTTGAGGCACCGATGAGCAACGACGACGCCCGACAAAGCGCAATCGACATCCCCGCCGCGCGCTACGCCGAGCGGCTCAACGCCTGCCGAACCGCCATCGCAGCTCGGGACTTCGCCGCGCTGCTTATCGGCGTCGGGCCGGACCTGCGGTATCTGAGCGGTTTCGTCGGCGACCCGATGGAACGCCTGACGCTGCTGGTCGTCCCGGCCGATGGCCCGGTCTGGTTCGTCGTCCCGAGCCTTGAGGCGACCAAAGCGCGCTCCACGCCGCTCGTCCGCGCCGGGTCCGCCGAAGTCGTCCCGTTCGAGGAGACCGAGGACGCCGCCGTTCGGGTTGCCAATCTGCTCGCGGGCGCGCGCCTGGAAGCGGGCGAGGCCGCCTGGAAGCCCCTCGGACTCTCCGACCGGTTGTGGGCGATGCACGTTCTGGAGCTGCAGCGGACACTGCCCGGCCGCGACTTCAAGCCGGCCAGCACGGTCATGCGCGACCTGCGGGAGGTCAAGGATGCCGACGAGGCGCGGTTGCTCCACCTCGCCGCCGCCGCCGCCGACCGAACCGTCGAGGCGATCGCCGCCGGACCGCTGATCGGCCGGACCGAGGCGGAGGTGAGCCGCGAAATCCGGGGCCGTCTGGTGGACGAAGGCCACGACATCGCCGATTTCGCGATCGTCGGATCCGGACCGAACGGCGCTTCGCCCCACCACGATGCCGGCGACCGCCGGATCGAGGCCGGTGAGCCCGTAGTTCTGGACATCGGCGGCACGCTCTCGGGCTACATGAGCGACACGACCCGCACCATCTGGGTGGCCGGACCGGACGGCATCCAGCCCGATGCCGAATTCCGGCGCACGTACGATCTGGTTCGCGAGGCAAACGAGCGGGCGACGAACCGTGTCGCACCGGGCGTTGCGGCCGAGGACGTTGACGCCGAGGCGCGCCGCGTTATTGCGGCCGGGGGCTACGGCGAGTACTTCACCCACAGAACCGGCCACGGCATCGGCCTCGAGGTCCACGAGGATCCGTACATCGTCGTCGGAAACGCCGCCCTACTCAGGCCAGGCATGGCTTTCAGCGTCGAACCTGGCATCTACCTGCCGGGCCGCTGGGGCGTGCGTCTCGAGAACATCGTCATGTGCGGCGAGGCCGGCCCGGACGTCCTGAATCGGTCCAGCCTGGACCTGCGCATCGTCCGCGGCTGACACGTCGGCGGCTGATTCCTCGGCGGGCGCCTTTGCCCGGCGCGCCCGATCCTGCGCTAGAGCGGCCCAATCCTCGTCGTCGAGGTGCGCGCCCCACATGGCCGCCTCGCGGCCCCACAGCAGTCGGACCTCCACGAGTGCATCCGGCCCGAGAGCCGCGAAGTCGAACGACTCGATCCAGCGCGTGCCCGGGACCGACCAGGCGAGCCAGCGGTCGGCCGACTGCTGCACGGCATCGATGAATCGATATGTGTCGGAGGTCCGATACACATCGAGCGAGGCGCGGAGCTTGTCGAACGCGTCGAGCGCTTCGGGTGTCGACTTCGACGACCCGATCTCGATCATCTGACCGAACGTTCGATAGAGACGCCACCGGTTCGTGGCAACGGCCGGCAGGAAGTCGGGCGTGGGCATGTCGTCGGGCCAGATTTCGCGGCAGAGCTGATCGATCCTTATGGAGCGCCGGCCGGCTTCGTTCCACAGTTCCACGCCCGCCAGCAGATCGCCGAGCTCGGCCGTGAGCAGATCGCACAGCTCCGGGTTGTTGTGGGGCTTGAGGGCTTCGATCCGGGCGATGGCGTCGCGGATCCGGGACGCCGAGACCAATGCCGGATCTCGCCTGACCCGGTTCGCGATCCGTGCCACTTCGATCTTGATGCGGCGCAACTCCCACGTCGGCTCCCGCCCACCAAGGCGCACGAACCAGCGGACGGGGATCAGTATCACGGCGCCCATCAAACCGGCCAGCCCCAGGATGGTCGTGACCCGCTGCGGGCTGGAATCGGCCATCGCCACCGGTATGAGCAGCCAGCTCAGGGCGACGACGATGCCCCAGCGAATGGCGTTGATGAGGTGCGTCCTGACAAGGACGTGTCCATCGGCCAGGCTGTCCTTCTCGGCCAGAAACAGAAAGATCGCCGCCACCGTGATTCCCGCGGCGGCGATGACCGCCGGGTTCATCTCTCGGACCTCCGCGACGGCTCAGAATGTGCTCCGGTGAAGGTTAGCCACCGCGGGCCCCCCTGCCAAGGCTCAGCCCACCGGCCGCGGCCGGCGAACCCGGGCCAGGGCGCGCTCGGCCTGCGCGCGATGGACTCGGCCGTGCCCGGCCTGCATGCGGAACAGCAGCTCGTAGGACTCCGCGCCACGTTCGGCATGAAGACCCACCCGGGCCCGATCGGCGACCGGAGTCCGGCGCCACAGAGCGACGTTGGCCCGTCGCAGCGCGCCGAAGAGTTCGAGCAGGCTCGCGGGATCGGCCGACGAGTGGCACATAGCCTCGACCCAGCCCGCCTGATCGAACCCGGCCAGCGCCGGTTCGGGCTCCGAGAGAATCCATCGGTAACGGCCGGAGGTAACCAGCTCCGAGTCGGTCATGTGGCCCAGGCATTCCAGGACGGACCACTCACCCGGCTCCGGTCGGCTACGAAGATGGGCCCCGGCTTGCTCGATGAGGCGGCGCCAGAGCTCCGGTTCGGACTCCTGGACTGCCGCCGGATCGTCCGCACCGAGGGCTTCAAGGACCGGTGCCCGATAGGCTTCGGCCTCTTCTGGAGTCATTCGTCCCATCTCCTCGCTCCTTCGACGGAAGGTCATGCCCGGAAGGCAGACACTCCCGACATTGTCCCAACAAGGACCAGCCGGTTCCAGAGGGTGGGGCTGGCGAAGTGCGGCAGCGACCCCACGGCGATGCTGGCCCGCGTCGCCCCCGTTGCCGGGTCGAGTGCATAGAGCCGATCCGAGGCCGCGCTCCAGACCACGCCGCCACCGACGACCGGCGGGCCGCCCGCCGCCGAGTTGGTCCAGCCCGGATGGAGCGAGCCGTTCGAACCGACGACGACCATGCGCAGCTCGGACCTGCACGGGACGAAGATCGTGCCGCCGTCCTGGGCCGCGCCGCCGAAGGCGCGGCAGACTCCGGCCGACGAGATCTGCTTGCCGATGCCGCCGAGCGCGCCCTGGCGCAGAACGTAGCCCGTCCCTCGCTTGCCCGCTATGAAGACGTAGCCGCCCGGCACGAGAACAGGCGAAAGCGAACCGAGATCCAGGTCGCCGGCGTTGTCCGCAGCCCAGTTGGCGGGCGCGAAGCGTGACAGCAACTTGAGCTGCGGCGATAGTTCCACGACGGAGTCGCTGCCGTCATAGGTCGAAGTCGAGCTGCCGTTGCCGGTCGAGACGTAGAGGTTGCCGGAAGCGTCGAGGACGGGCCCGCCGGTTGACCAGACCGCTCCTTCCCGCTTCACCGGAACGTTGTAGACGATGGTGCCGCCCTGGCCGGAGGTCGGGACGCCGACGACTTCGCCCGAATACTGGGCGCAGTCGCCCGCCAGCCCGCCGAACCCGATGTAGACGTAGCCGTTGCCGACGGCCAAGGCCGACCTCTGCTGCTGATTGCGAGCAGGGTGGCCGGGCATGTCCACGTTCCGCGACCAGCGGATGGCGCCGGTGGCCGGATCGAGGGCGAAGAGCGTGTGCGCCGGACCCTTGACTTCGGCCACGGTGAAGAGCGTCTGAGTCGCGGCATCGTAGGCGGGCGTGCTGGTGATGCCGAGGGGGTTGATGTTGCCGCACGGCAGCGTTGACCGCGAGACCGGTGTGCCGAGCTTCCTGTGCCACAGCACGGTTCCTGCGGCCGGATCCAGAGCGTAGACGCTGTCGCCCTCGGTGGCGGCAATGACCTTGCCACCGACGACGAGCGGCTCGGCGTAGACGGCGCCGTCCAGCTTCGCGACCCAGGCCTTCGTGAGCGTGCCGGAGAAGGCCGGGAAGGCCGGCGAGTCACCCGTGCGCTGCGCGTCGAGGTGATACACGGGCCAGTCCGCGGCGGCCGGATCGGGGCTGGGCGACGGGCTGGGCAGCGGGCTGGGCGACGGCGACGCGCTGGGAGACGCCGTCGGGGTCGCAGTGGCAGTCGAGGCCGGCGAGGCGGTCGGCGGCGTCGAAGTCGGAGCCGAGCCGCAGGCCGCGACGGCGAGGGCGAGGGTCAGGGCCAGCGACGACCGCATGAGCCGCATGAATTGTGTATGCATGCGCCTACCTTGCTACCGGATTGGGTAGTCCGTCCAGCCCGGGTCGCCTCCTTCTCACAGGGCGGATCACTGCCGCCGAATGCCGACGCCGCGGCCGCGAATGACCATCTGGGCGGGCGTAGGATTGCCGCCATGCCCAAGCAAGTCGGACCGCTCGCTCGGAACCCGGACGCCAAGGCGAAGAAGCCGGCCGGAGCCGAAACCCCACGCTCCGGCGGGCGCGCCCGCGAGGCCGCGAAACCGGCCGCCGAGAAGCCGGCGGCCGAACGAGCTTCATCGAGCGCGGCGCCTGCGCGGACTGCCGCCGCGGCCCAGACACCCGGCCCGGCGGCCCGATCGGCGCCTCAGGTCCTGATCATCGGCGGGGGCGGCACGGGCGGGGCCCTGGCCCACGACCTCGCGCTGCGCGGCCTCCGCGTCACGCTCGTCGAACGCGGCGAAGTCACGTCCGGCAGCACCGGGCGCCACCACGGCCTGCTGCACAGCGGAGCCCGCTACGCCACCACGGACCGCGCCACGGCCATCGAGTGCAGCGCCGAGAACAAGATCCTGCGCCGAATCTGCCCCGGCTCGTTCGAGGAGAACGACGGGTTGTATGTGGCGCTGACCGATGAAGACGCTGCGTATGCCGACGTATTCCTCGAGGCCGCGTGGCAGTGCGCCGTTCCGGCGAAACGCCTCGAACGTGACGCCGCGCTACGGATGGAACCGGGGCTGAACCCCGCCCTCAAGTTCGCGATCCAGGTCCCGGACGCGACGATGGACGCCATGCGGATGCCGCTTCGATTCTTCGCCTCGGCCCGCAGCCACGGGGCGCAGATCAAACCCTTCACCGAAGTGGTGGCCGTAACGATGAGCGGCCGGACCGTGACCGGAGTGACGGTCCGCGACCACGCCGCCGGGCGCGACTACGAGATCGGCGCCGACATCGTGATCAACGCCGCGGGACCGTGGGCCGGCCGGGTGGCGGCTCTGGCGGGCGCAACGGTTCCACTGGTGCTCACGGCGGGCCTGATGGTCGCGGTCCGCGGCCGCCACTGCAACACGGTCGTCAGCCGGCTCCGCGACCCCGACGACGGCGACATCGTGGTCCCTCAACGAGCGTCTACGATCGCCGGCACGAGCTCGTGGATCGTCGAGGATGCGGATGATGCGGGCGTTCCGCCGGACCGGGTCGAGACGATCGTGCGCGACGGCGCGATGCTGGTCCCGGCACTTGCCGGGGCCGAAATCCGCGCCACCTGGACCGCGGTCCGGCCGCTCATCGGCGAGAGTTCGGCCGTGGCGCGGCGCAAGAACGTGAAGAACGGCCGAGGGGCCGGAGCCGGGGCGGGGGCGGGGGCGGCCGGGGCCGGGGCCGGGGCCGGGGCCGGGGCGGGGGCCGACGGCCGCGCGATGGCCCGCGAGATGGGCCGCGGGATGCGCTGCATCGATCACGCTCTGGATGCGGCGCCGACAGAGGGCTTCGTGACGATCGCCGGCGGCAAGGCCACGACTTTGCGGGCGATGGCCGAAACCACGGCCGACGTGGTTTGCGCCAAGCTTGGACTGGATTGCCCCTGCGCGACCGCCGACTACGTGCTCCTGCCGCACACGGCCTGGTACACGGCATGACTCGACTGATCGTGTCGCGCTCCGCGCGCGGCGACGTCAAACCTCATTTCGACGCCTTCGAAGTCGAGACCGGGCCGGCCGCGACCGTCCTGGACGCGCTGCTACAGGTTCGGCGCGATCAAGATCGATCGCTGGTCGTGCGTCACTCGTGCATGCACGCCTCCTGCGGTACCTGTGGCGTTCGGATCAACGGCCGCGAGAGGCTCGCCTGCGACTCGAAAGTGGCGTCGCTGCCGGCCGGCAAGCCGATCAAGGTCGAGCCGCTGGTCGGACAGCGCCTCGTCGCGGACATCGCCACGGACATGGCCGACTTCTACGCCCGTCTCGAGCCCGCCGGGATGCCTCCCGTCCGCGCTTCGGAAAGGCCGGCCGGCGCCGAGCCCCCCGCCGGGATCAGGACTTTCGCGCGGTTCGAGGACTGCATCGAGTGCGGACTGTGTCTGTCGGCCTGCCCCGTCGCCCGGACCAACCGTGACTTCATCGGGCCGGCCGCGCTTGCCGCCGCGGCGCGGGTCGTCGATGAACCGCGCGGCCGCGACCAGGGCCCGGTCCTGGCGTTGGCCGCCGAGCCCGACTCGGTGTGGCGCTGCAGCGACGCCATGGAGTGCACCGCCGTCTGCCCCTCGGCCGTGGATCCGGCCCAGGCATTGTTCCGGATACGGCGGCGCGTCGCCGCGGACGGCGTGCGGAGGCTGTTCGGGCGCGGCTAGAGGGGCGGCGTCGCCGGAGCTGCGTCGGGGCCGCGTCGTCGGGCGCGCCGCCGGCCTCGGGCGACGCCTGGCCGCCGGGCCGTTTAGTCTTGGCGCATGACCGCCCCGACCTCGAGCGCCGCAGCCTCCACCGGAACGCCGCTGACCAGGCCCCGCCGGACTCTCGTCGTCGGCGCCGGCGCCGTGGGTTCATTCCTGGGTGCGCTGCTGGGCTCGATCGGCCACGACGTAACGCTGATCCGCATCTTCGAGCCGGACTCCGAGAAGCCGCTGACGCTGGTGCGGCCCGACGGCTCGCGCGTCACCATCCCGGTCCATCGATTCACGCGGACGCAGGATGCTTCGGCGCCGGACCTGATTTTGGTCGCGGTCAAGATGCCGATGCTGCGCGAGGCCCTGGCACCGACGCTGCTCTGGCCCGGCGTCCCGACGCTCACCGTCGAAAACGGCATCGGGGCGGAGTCGATCGCTGCGGAGATGCGGCCCGCCGCTCCGATGCTGGCGGGCTCGCTGACGGCACCAATCCGGCTCGCCTCGGACGACGAGGTCCAATGGCTGGGCCGAGGCGGTCTCGCGCTGGCCGCCGCCGACGACGCCGGCCGGGCTTTCATCCGACCTCTCCTCGACGAGTTCGGTCGGGCGGGTTTGCGCGTGCGCGAGATCGCAGCCGCGCCGCCGATGAAGTGGTCCAAGTTGCTGGCGAATCTGATCGCCAACGCCACGGGCGCGATCCTGAACATGGACGCGGCGGCGATCTACCGTGACCCGAGGCTCTACGACGTCGAGCGGCGCCAGCTGCTCGAGACCCTCGCCGTGATGAAACAGCAGGGCATTTCGCCGGTCTCGCTGCCCGGCGCCAAAGTCCCGTGGCTGGTCCGGATCATCCGTCTACCCGCGTGGCTCGGCCGGCCGATCATGGTTCGTGTCGTCGGCGGCGCGCGGGCCGGTAAGGCGCCGTCGCTACTGCTCCACGTCCGGTCCGCGCTGCCGGACGCACCGTGCGCCGAACCGACCGAGGTCGCGTGGATGAACGGCGCCGTGGCTCGTGCCGGTACGTCACGGGGCGGCGGCGGAGCCGTGCCAACCCCGGTCAACGCCCGCCTTGCCGCCCTCGTGGACGAAGTGGCGGCCGATCCAACCCGGCGGGCCTGGTTCAACGGCAAACCCGATCGGTTGCTCGCCGATCTTTCGGAGAACGTGGACGGGGCCGGCGCGGCGGCCGGTCGAACCGCGCCCTAGGCTCGCGGGGCGCCAGTGATGCGGGCGGCCCGGCTGCCGCCCTATACTTCCGGGCGATGCAAAACAACGACCTCGTCCCGGTCGCCGTCGCGATCATCGCCGGCTATCTCGTCGGCGGAATCCCGTTCGGGATCATCATCCCGCGACTGATCGGCGGACCGGACCCGCGCACCATCGGCAGCGGCCGCACGGGCGGCGCCAACGTCTCGCGCGCAGTCGGCATTCGCTGGGCAGCCGTGTCCGGACTGCTCGACGTCGCGAAGGCGATTGCAGTCGTGCTCCTGATCATCGCCATCGGCGGCGGGCCGGTGGCCCAGGTCATTGCCGCGCTGATGGCCATCATCGGCCACAGCCGCTCGCCTTACATCGGCTTCCACGGCGGCCGCGGCGTGGCTCCGGCGGCCGGCGGCGCACTTATCCTCGCCCCGGTCATTCTGCTGGCGATATTCCCGGTGTTCGCGCTGACGATTCTCGCGACTCGAATCTCGTCGATCGGATCTCTCAGCGGCAGCCTCGCCGGCGGGATCGCGATGGTCGTCATCACAGCCCTGGCACCGCTGCCGCCGGTCTACACGACGCACCTGGCCCCGATCTACTTTGTCTACGGAGTCGGCGTCCCGGCCCTGATCTGGGGATTCCACCTCGACAACATCGGGCGGCTGCTGCGCGGCGAGGAACGGCGAGTCGGGCGAAGGTCGAAGGCCGCCGGCGAAGCCCAACCCAGGCCCTGACGGGCAGGTTCGTCCCGGCCCGCGTGCCTTCGGTTGCGTAGGATGGATTACGGCCTGGCACCTACCTCTTCCGGCGTATCTTCATCGGGTCTATTCAGCCGACCCTTCCCATAGGAGATTCCACCGGTGCTCGAAGAGCGAACTGGGGATGATATGGGAACGGAAATCGACTTCGTAGGTTTTTCGGACGACTGCCGCGTCGAAGGCAAACTCGACCTGCGCGATGCCCGTCTGGCCGATCTGCTCAACAGCAGCGCCAAGATCACTGTGCGCGCCGTGACCGTCGTCAGCACCCTCGACGGCCACAAGCAGGAATTCGACAAGCTCGAAATCGGCCGCGACGAGCTCGACATCGTGGTGGCGAGCGGTCCGCGCGGTGACCCCAAGCGCCGGCTTGCGACCAGGCCGAGCGGCGTCGCAATGAGGCTCGGCCCCTACTGCGCCGAAGGATTCATGCACGCACCCCCGACCGCAAACCCGGTCCGTGGCTTCAGCCGGCGTCCAGCCATGGTCGCGGTAACGGACGCAGTTCTCGAATACCAGTACTGTGACGAGCCGGTCAGCGAGTGGTATCGCACGCTGCTCGTCAACCGCGAGCTGGCCATGTCACTCCGAACGGTCGCGAACCCCAACAGCATGAGCAGCGGCGCCGCGTAGTCGCGAGACCGCGCCCGCGGGCCAAGCCCTCGGCTCCCCTTTACCACTCGCCCACCCCGACTTTGGGCGTGCAAATCGCCTGATGCCGGCGTAGAGTGACCCCGCGCTCCATGGGGATTGAGATGGGGTTGGGGACGATGTCCTTTGTGGCTTGTTCGTGGTGCGGGCATTGGGTTTCGACGCTGGCACATGTGTGCCCGGCGTGCTGCCGCCCGATAGGGCTCGCCGAAAAACCGCGGGTGGTGGTCCGAGCGACGTCGGCCGCGGTGACGCCTGCGGCGGGCGGGGTTGCGATCGCGGACCCCGGCGGCTACATCTTCGACGCCACTCGCTGCCCGTACTGCGGCACCGACCAGGCGCCACCGCCCAAACACACCGGCGCCCCGTGCCGGGCCTGCGGCAAGAAGCTGGCCGTCGCCCGGGCCCCGGACGGCATCTCCTCCATCGTCCGCTGGGGCGAATGTGCGCCGGAGAAGGACTGGGCCGACTACCGCGCTATTCGAACCGCGGCGCTGCGGCACGACCCGGCGCCACTCAAGCGTATGAACGCCAAGAGGCTGCGCCGCTACGCCGAGCTGGGCCTGTGGGTCCGAATCGAGGTCACCGCCGGGGGCTGCCACTCGTGCCGCAGGATCGCCCAGGAGACGTATTCGGCCGCCTATCCGCCCGTCCTCCCGAATCCGGCCTGCGCCAACAGCTTCTGCTTCTGTGAGTACCGCCCGGTCATGCCGAAGCAGTAGCGCCGGTCGCGAGGCTTCCGGGCCCGCGTATCGCCTCGAAAACCGGTCGATCGGACCGCCATCCGTCGAACCTGGCATCATTGGGGCAACAGGGGTTCAGAGGAGATACGACTCTGTCGATGGATCGCGCGTCAGCCGCCAGTCCGGCTCGAGCAATTGCCGGCCTGGCCGCGCTGCAGGATCTCAGTGTCCTGCTCGAAGGAATCGAAGACCCGAGGTCCCAGCGGCCGATCTGCCGGCAGGTGCTGGAAGCTCGCCGCAAGCTCCTCGGCCCGGACCATCCGACGACGATCGAGGTCGAGGCGCGCCTCGCGGCGATCACCATCGAGCTCGAGGAATACCAGGCCGCCCGAGACGCCTATACCGTCCTGATGGAACGCTGCGAACGGGTCCTCGGGCCGCGCAACCTCGACACGCTGTCCGCCGTTCACGGTCTGGCCGTGGCCATGTCCTTCATGGACGAGCCGGCCGTCGCTCGCCCGCTTTACGAGCGCGTCTACAACGGCCGCCGTCTCACGCTCGGCGCCGACGATCCGGCCACTCTCAGCGCCCTCCACAACCTGGGCCTGACGCACCGCGCTCTGGGCGACAACGCCGCTGCCCGGGCCACGTTCGACCAGCTGCTGGACACGCAGCGCCGCGTTTTCGGGCCGGAGAACTTCCTGACGCTGCGGACCATGACGAACCTCGGCGCCGTGCTGATCACCATGGAGGAGTACCCGCGCGCTTGCGAGATCCTCGCGGAACGCGTGGATCGCAGCCGCCGCGTCATGGGCCCCACTCATCCCGACACTCTCGACGCGATGTTCGCCCTGGCACGGGCCCTGTGCGGCACCGGCGACCGGGCCTCCGGCCGTTCGCTCTCCGAGCAGGCGCTCGCGACCACGATTGCCACCTTCGGCCAGGACGCCCCCGACACGATCGCGGCGATGAGCCAGCACAGCCGGCTCCTGCTGCGCCTCGGCGAGGCCAAGGCCGCCGCTACCGCATACCGGACCCTGTTCGACAAGCTGACTCGGCTCAATGGGCCCGACGACATCGCCACGCTCGACGCGATGGCCGGCCTGGCCGATGCGGTCGGGCGGAGCGGCGACCACAAACGGGCCCACGATCTGGACGTCCAGCTGCTCGACCGGCGTCAGAAGATCCTCGGGAACGACCATCCGGCGACGCTGTGGGCCATCGGCGACCTGGCCTGGAACCTCGAGCAGCTCGGCGACCTGAGCGGCAGCGCGGCCAAGTTCGCGGAACTCACCGAGGCCCGAACACGGACGATCGGCCCCGACGAGCCCGACACGGTCTGGACGCTTCAGGGTCTGACCCGCGTCCTGAGCAAGCTCGAGGCTCACGCCGACGCCAGACGCGCCTTCGCACGCCTATACGAGACACAAGGACGCCGCCTCGGTGCCGAGAACGAGGCCACGGCCGACGCTCTACGGGGCATGGCGGTCGAACTGGGCAAGGTCGGGGAGCTCGAAGCGGCACGCAGCAGCTGGGCTCAGCTGGTCGAGCTGCAGGAGCAGGTCCACGGGCCGCGCGACGAGCGGACGCTCGATGCGCTGATCGGGCTGGCCGGCGCACTGGACGATCTCGGCGAGGAAGAGCAGGCGCGCGTCCTATCGGAGCGAGTTGCCGGACCGCTGGGTCGGTTGTACGCGACGAGCGCCGAGACGCTCGGCCCGGACGACCCGCGGACACTGCATCTGGGCCACAGCCTGGGACGCACGCTGGAGCGGCTCGGCCAGTTCGAAGCGGCGCGCGTCACCTACCAGAAGGGCCTCGAGAGCTTCGTCAGAATCGAGGGCAAGCGTGGCCGGTCCGTGGCCGACCTCCACGGCCATGTCGGGGACATCTTGTTCAAGCTCGGCAACGCCGCAGAAGCTCACGTGCAATACGGTGACGCGCTCGCAATCATGCGCAAGGCGCCCGGCCCCGAGGATCCCGACACGCTGGAACTGGTCGGCCGCGACGCCATGGCGCTCATGGCCGTCGGCAAGAAGATCGCCGCACGCAACCAGGCCCGCGCCGTTGTCGACAGCTACCGCCGCACCCTGGGCGAGGAGAACCCTCTCACGCAGCGAGCCCAGGCCCGTCTGGACGAGATCGCACCGCCCAAGCGGCGCCGCGCCACGCCGTAGCCGTCCGCACTCGCCGATGGCCGCGACACGGCCGGATCCGGAAGACGCCGGTGCGGCCGCGGTCTATCGTCGCCCGATGCGATCTTCTGCCCTCGTGCCGCTGACGGATGCGTCGCTCGCGGCTGCCGCCTACGAACTCGCCTCGCGGGACGCGGATCTGGCGGGCATCGTCGAGCGGCATGGCCTGCCACCGATGTGGGACCGGCCGCCGGGCTTCGGCACGCTGGTCCATCTCATCCTCGAGCAGCAGGTATCTATCGCGTCGGCCCAGGCCGCCTTCGACCGGCTGGCCTCGCGCATTGGCGCACCGGCGCCGGTCGCGATCCTGCGGCTCAGCGATGCCGAGTTGCTCGCTATCGGGTTCAGCCGCCAGAAGGCCGCCTACGTCCGCGACCTGGCCCGGCTGGTCGATGACGGCAGGCTCGACATCGACGGTCTGGCCGGACTCGACGACCGCGAAGCCTGCAGCAGACTGATCGCCGTCAAGGGCATCGGCGCCTGGACGGCCAACACGTACCTCCTCATGGCGCTGCTGCGGCCCGACGTCTGGCCCGCGGCGGATATCGCGCTCGCAGCCGCCGTGGCCGACGTCAGGGGTTTCGCCGCTCGGCCGGGGGCGGACGAGATGGAGTCGATCGGGCAGGCATGGCGGCCGTGGCGATCGGTCGCCGCGCGCATCCTCTGGCTCGACTATCTGGGCCGCCGCAAACGCTTGGTCGGGACGTTCGCCTAGGCCGCGGCTGCCCCGTCTAGGCTGCGGCCACCCCCGCCGGCCTACTTCGCCGCGAGCGCCGCGTCCAGATCGGCGATCAGATCGGCCGCCGTCTCGATGCCGACCGACAGCCTGATCACGTCGTTGCCGGCTCCGGCGGCGTCTCGCTGCGCGTCGGTCAGCTGGCGGTGCGTCGTGGAAGCGGGGTGGATCACCAGAGAACGCGTGTCGCCGACGTTGGCCAGGTGCGACCACAGCTCGACCGACTCGACGAGGCGAACCCCGGCCTCGTAGCCGCCGCGCAGCCCGATCGTGAATACCGAGCCGGCGCCGCGCGGCATGTAGCGCGCCGCGAGAGCGTGATACGGGTTGGCGGGGAGACCGGCGTAGCTGACCCAGGCCACGGCCTCATGGGCGGCCAGGAACGTGGCCACGGCCGTGGCGTTGGCCACGTGCCGCTCCATCCGCAGCGGCAACGTCTCGATGCCGGTCAGGATGTAGAACGCGTTCTGGGGCGACAGCGCAGGGCCGAGGTCGCGCAGCGCCACCGCCCGCGTCTTCATCGAGAACGCCACGTCGCCGAATTGCTCGTAGAAGTCGAGGCCGTGATAGGCGGGATCCTGCTCCGTGAGGCCGGGGAACTTGCCGCTCGCCGCCCAGTCGAACTTGCCGGATTCGACGACGATCCCGCCGAGCGACGTCCCATGGCCGGAGAGGAACTTGGTCATGGAGTGGACCACGATGTCGGCGCCCCACTCGATCGGCCGCCACAGATACGGCGAGGCCAGCGTGTTGTCTACGACCAGCGGAATGCCCGCCTCGTGAGCGACAGCCGCGAGGGGCTCCAGATCGACGACGACGCCGCCCGGGTTGGCCAGGCTCTCGGTGAAGATGAGCTTCGTCGTCGGAGTGATCGCCGCTCGAACCTCGTCGAGGTTGTTCGGGTCAACGAAGGTTCCGTGCCAGCCCAGACGCGGGAAGGTGTGGCTGAATTGGGTGATCGACCCGCCGTACAGGAAACGCGACGCCACGAAATGATCGCCAGGGCACATGAGCGTGAAGAAGGCCAGGAACTGGGCCGCGTGGCCCGACGCCGCCGCCACCGCCGCGGTGCCGCCCTCGAGGCTGGCCACCCGCGCCTCCAACGCCGAAACGGTGGGGTTGCCCAGGCGCGAGTAGATGTAGCCCTCGGCCTCCAGGTTGAAAAGCGATGCCGCGTGGTCGGCGTCCCGGAACACATAGCTCGTCGTCTGGAAGATCGGCACGTTGCGGGCCCCGGTCGTCGGGTCCGGGACCGCCCCGGCGTGGACGGCGCGAGTCTCGATGCCGTAGGTATGGGGGCGGGCGGGGGCGTTCATCTCAACTCCGGGGCGGCGTGTGACAGATTCGAGTCGAGACTCAGCTTAGGACCGCCGGGTGGCGGCCGCACCGCTCACCCGCCGCGGTTACTCCACCACCGGCCGGTACGTGTTGATCACGACCCCGCTCGGAAACGCAAGCGTATCGACCAGCTTGAGGTTCGCCCGCGGCGCGCCGCCGAAGAGCCGCTTCGTGCCGCCGCCGAGGATGATCGGGTGGATCATCAGCCGGTATTCGTCGATCAGGTCGTGCGCCGAGAGGTAGTCGATCAGCTGGCCGCTGCCGCCGATGAGGAGATCGCCGCCGTCGGGCTCCTTGAGCTTCCGCACCGCCGCCGCCACCTCACCCTCGATGATCGTCGCGTTCCAGGTCGCGGTCCGCAGAGTTCGCGAGGCCACGAACTTGGGCATCGAGTTCATCTTCTCGCCGAACTCGCCGGTGCCTTCCATCGCGGGCCAGGCCGCCGCGAAACCCTCGTATGTCGCGCGGCCGAGGAGCAGCGCCTCGCTCGCGATCAGCTCCTTCGACTTGAAGTCGGAAGATTCGACGGACCAGAACGGCATCGCCCACTGGCCGGGCTCGTCGACATATCCGTCCAGCGTCACGTACGTGCTGGCGACAACTTTGCGCGGCATAAGAACCTCCTTGGTGGGGATGCTATGCCGGGCCGCGGACTTCGCGCGTTCCGGCGCCGCGTGTCCCACGGGCCGGGGTCTCACCAGCCGGTCGGTGTCCGGCATCGATTCCAGCCCGCTTGCGCAATTAGCAGCAATGCCCTTACACTCCGGCCTCAATGAACGCCCACACCTTCAGCCGCCGGGAGAACTTGCGCAAGGCTTCTGCCTCGCGCAGTTCGATGATGTCCATGACACGGCGGCCCCGAAGTGCGGAGGATGGGGTCTGAGGTCACGGACTACATAGCGTAGCCGGACCAAGGATCGGTCCCGGGGCCGCGGTCTCCACTGAGGAGCCCGCGGTTTTTGTTTCTCCGGAAGACATTTTGGGCAGCCGCCTGAACCCCAAAGCCAACCTCGGTTGGCTCGCCCTCTGCCCCAGGGCTCCCCGGGATCAACCACAGGTTCGACCGCCTCCGCCGGCGAGCGCCAGACGCTCGCTTGCGACCAGTCCAGGAGATCACCACCGTGTCCGACAAGACTCCCGCGCAGCGCAACGAAACCCTCGCCATCCACGCCGGCCAGAGCGTGGACCCCACGACCAAGGCTCGCGCAGTCCCGATCTACGCCACCACTAGCTACGTCTTCGATAACGCAGATCACGCCGCTCGCCTCTTCGGGCTGCAGGAATTCGGCAACATCTACACCCGGATCATGAACCCGACGACGGACGTCTTCGAGCAGCGCATCGCCGCTCTCGAGGGTGGCGTGGCAGCCCTCGGCGTCGCGTCGGGACAGGCCGCGGAGACGCTCACGATCCTGACCCTGGCCCGCGCCGGCGACAACATCGTCACCAGTTCGTCGCTCTACGGCGGAACCTACAACCTCTTCCAGTACACCCTGCCCAAGTACGGCATCGAATTCCGGTTCGTCGACGGCTCCAAGCTCGAGCAGTTCGAGAAGGCGATCGACGGCAAGACCAAGGCCGTCTACCTCGAGACGATCGGCAACCCGCGCCTTGACGTACCGGACTTCGAGGGCATCGTCGCCATCGCCCACAAGCACGGCGTCCCGGTCGTGGTCGACAACACGTTCGCCCCGATCCTGTCCAAGCCGTTCGACTGGGGCGTGGACATCATCGTCCACTCGGCCACCAAGTGGATCGGCGGCCACGGTACCGTCATCGGCGGCGTCATCGTCGACGGTGGCAAGTTCGACTGGGCCGCTTCGTCGCGCTTCAAGGCCGACTTCGTCGATCCGGATCCGTCCTACCACGGCGTCAGCTACACCGAGGCGTTCGGGAACCTCGCCTTCATCCTCAAGGCTCGCGTCCAGGGTCTGCGCGACCTCGGCGCGGCACTGAGCCCGTTCAACGCGTTCCAGCTGATCCAGGGCCTCGAAACCCTGCCGCTGCGCATCGAGCGCCACAGCTCCAACGCCCTCACCGTCGCCCGGTGGCTCGAGAAGAACCCGGCGGTCGATTGGGTCAGCTATCCCGGCCTCGAATCGCACCCGGCCCACAAGCTCGCGGCGAAGTACCTGGGCGGCGGTTACGGCGGCGTCGTGACCTTCGGGCTCAAGGGCGGTGTGGACGCCGGCCGCAAGCTGATCGACTCGGTCAAGCTCTTCAGCCTGCTGGCGAATGTCGGTGACGCGAAGAGCCTCATCATCCACCCCGCTTCGACCACGCATCAGCAGCTTTCCGCCGCCGATCAAGTCGCGAGCGGTGTGACTCCGGAACTCGTCCGCATCTCGGTCGGCATCGAGCACGTCGACGACATCATCGCCGACCTCGACCAGGCCATCCGGGCCGCGACCGGGACCGGCGCCACCTCACCGACGCCCGTCGGCGCCGCGCGGTAGGGCGGAGCTCCAACCATGAACTGGAATTCGGCCGACGGCGGCTCCCCGGGGCGACGTGGCAAGGCCGCGCTCTCCGAGGCCGCCGCACGGCCGAATCTTCCTCGCGCAACCACGCGCGCCGGGTCCCGATCGGGGCTCGGCGCGCAAACCATTCCCTCGCCGGACGACACGGCTCCGATTTCGGCCGTTACAGCCGCCTCGCCGGGCCGCGCCGGGCCCCAATTCGTCGTCGACGACCCCGGCGTTTCCACCGCACGCGACGACCCCGGTTTTCGTAGCCTGAACGGGTTGGATAACCCGATCGATCCTCGAGCCGGCAGAATCGTCTCCCGATGGCTCGGGCGCTTCGCGCTCGAGTCCGGTGAGGTGCTGCCCGACCTCGTTGTCGCGTACCGCCACGACGGCGTCCCGATCGGTGAGGGGCGCCAGATTCTGGTCGTCCACGCCCTGACCGGCTCGGCCGACGCCGCCGGCGACTGGTGGGCGCCGCTCATCGGCGAGGGCCAGGTCCTCGACACCGAGAAGTACGGCATCATCTGCGCCAACCTGCTGGGCAGCCGGTACGGCACCAGCGGCCCGACTTCACGCAATCCGGCAACCGGCAAGCCGTACGGCCGGGCATTCCCGCGGGTGACGGTCCGCGACCAGGCCCGCGCCCAGTGGCGGCTGCTTGACGCCCTTGGCATCGGCAAGCTGGCGTTGTCGGTCGGCGGGTCGCTGGGCGGCATGGTCGCACTCGAAGTTGCACTGGAGCGGCCCGGCGAGATCAGCCGCGTGGTGCCGATGGCCGCGCCGGCCCGTATCGGCCAGCTGGCCGTGGGCTGGGACCACATCCAGCTCGAGATGATCGAGCGTCTGGGCGCCGAAGGCCTCGACCTGGCGCGCGAGCTGGCCATGACCACCTACCGCAGCGAGATCGACTTCGAGCAGCGCTTCGCCGGCCGTGTCGAGCCCGACGGTTCGCCGTCCGTAGTCAGCTATCTGCGCCACCAGGGACGCAAACTGCTCGAACGCTTCGACGAAGAGACCTACAAGGCGCTGGTCCGGGCAATGGACACCCACGACATCGGCCGCGGCCGCGGCGGACCGGTTGCCGCTCTGCAGAAGCTGGCCGCGTACGGCACGCAGCTGACCGGCGTGGGCATCGAGGGCGACATCCTTTATGGCACGAACCAGGTCCAGGATCTGGTGCGGGCCGCCAATGAGGCCGGCATGGACGCCGCCTATCGCGAGATCCACTCCACCAAGGGCCACGACGCATTCCTCGTGGAGTGGGACCAGCTCCAGACGATTCTCGGCGAGGCGCTCAAGTAGGTCCGGGGCGGCGCGGCGCGGCGCGGCGCGGCGCGGCGGGGCGCGGGGCGCGGGGCGAGGGGCGGGGCGAGGGGCGAGGGGCGGGGCGTGGGGCGCGGGGCGAGGGGCGAGGCTGGGGCGGTGGCGGCGCGGGGCTGGGGCGGGGCTGGGGCGCGGGGAGCATTACTTGATCAGATTGCAACCCGGGTAGCACGGGATCAGAAATGCGCCCTCAAAGGCCGCCGCGGTCGAGCGGGAGGCAACCGTGGCCCCGGATTCCACGCTCAGCGCCGGCAGCGATGCCCCGCCCGAATGACCGAGAAGTCGGCGCAGGGTGCCGCGAATCAGTCACGTGCTACCCGGGTTTGAATATGGACAGATAGCTAGGCCCGGCTCGGCTTCGGCCACAGGACTTCGGCCCGGCCCGGCATCGGCCACGGGACTTCGGCTCGGCCCGGCATCGGCCACGGGACCTCGGCTCGGCTCCGGCCCCGCACCGGCTCGGCCCGCACCGGCCCCGCATCCGGCCGAGGCTATTCGCCATGAATACTGTTATGCATATCGTAGGTATGCACCCTGCATAATCCCCGCAACCCTTGCGCATATCCGCGGAATCATGCATACTCCGCCCATGATGTCCGTCCAAGAACGCGCCAAGCCCAAATCGAAGCGCTGGCGGCCATGCCGGGAGGCACGGCCCTAGGGCTCGGCGGCGTTCGGAGCGAACCGCGGAGTTGAGGGGCCAGGAAGCTCCCGCGGGCCGCGACACCACCAGGGTGCCGCGGTTTTCTTTGTAACCAGAACCAACCACGGAGGACTTGAGCAGATGCTGAGCATCGTTGCCGGAGACGGAGGCATGGGCCGCGCGGTCGCCGCTGCGCTCGCCGGCCGCGGCACTCCCGCCGCGTCGATCCTCGGCATGCCCGAATCGGCCGCGGGGCACCCCGCCTCCGCATTCCACGGCGCCGACGTCCTCTTCGAGTTCACCGTCGGCGAAGCCGTTGTACAGAACGTCCGGGCCGCCCTCGACGGCGGAGTGCGGTGCTTCGTCATCGGCACGACGAACTGGGCGGCCGACCGCGACACCGTGGGCCGGATGCTCACCCAGAGCGGCGCCGCGGCTGTGGCCTCGGCCTCGTTCAGCCTGGGCGTGATGCTGTTCGCCCGACTCGTCGAGGATGCCGCGCGGCTCTTCGGCCCATTCGAAGACTACGACCCCTATCTCGTCGAGTGGCACCGCCGCACCAAGGCGGACCGTCCGTCCGGCACCGCTCTCGAGATCTCGCGGCGATTGATCGCCGCTCACCCCCGCAAAACCCGCGTGGCCCGCCAGATGGTCCACGGAGCCCCGGCCCTGGATGAATTGGACGTCTCCGTCATCCGGGCCGGGGCCGCTCCCGGCATGCACCTCGTCGGATTCGACGCGCCGGGAGAGAGCCTGGAGATGCGTCTGACGGCCCGCGACAGATCGGCCTACGCCGCCGGCGCCATCACCGCCGCCGAGTGGCTGCTGGCCGAGCCTCGCGCCGCCGGATTCCACAGCTTCGACGACGTCGTCGATTCGATCATCGCCAAACAGCCGGCGGCCCGGACGGCCGCGGCGACAAGCTGAAGGGCCGCCGCCCGACGCCGACCGCGACACCGACCGCGACTCCCGCCTAGCCCGACTCCGACTCCGACTCCAGCAACAGCCCCAGCCCTAACCCGAACACCAACCGCGCCGCAGGGCGCCGACCAAAGGAGCCTCTCCGATGCCACCAATCCGCCAGTTCCGAGGAGCGTTCACCGCTCTCGTCACCCCGTTCACGCAGAGCGGCGAAATCGACAAGGACACCTTCCGCAGTCTCGTCCGCCGCCAGATCGACGCCGGCATCCACGGTCTGGTCCCGTGCGGCACGACCGGCGAAACGCCCACGCTGAGCCACGACGAAGATGAATGGGTCATCGGCACGACCGTCGAGATCGCGTCGGAACGGCCGAGCCGCAGCCGTCTGCGCGTCATCGCGGGCACCGGCTCGAACAGCACCGCCACCGCGATCAACTCGACGCAGCGCGCGGCCAAGCTCGGCGTTGACGCGGCCCTGGTCGTCGCCCCTTACTACAACAAGCCGGATCAGCGGATGCTCGAAGCGCACTTCCGAGCGGTCGCGGACGAAGGCGGCCTGCCGATCATCGTCTATAACGTGCCCGGCCGAACCGGCGTGAACGTGGAGGCGGCGACGCTCCTGCGGCTGGCCGAACATCCGGGTATCGTGGCCGTGAAGGAGGCGTCGGCGAACATGGACCAGATCGCGACGATCCTGCGCGACCGCCCGGCCGACTTCTCGGTGCTGGCCGGCGACGACACGTGGACAATGCCGATGCTCGCCCTCGGCGGCGACGGCGTCATCTCCACCTGCGCCAACGAGATCCCCGCGCAAATGGCGGAGATGTGCGACGCCGCGTTCGCCGGCGACTGGCAGCAGGCACGGCTGATCCACGAACGCTGGCTGCCGCTTATGAAGGCCAATTTCGCCGGCGGGCCCAACCCGGTTCCGGTCAAGGCGGCGATGTCGATCATGGGCCTTCTGACCGATGCGCTGCGCCAGCCCCTCCTGCCGCTCGACGAGCCGAACCGGGCCAAGCTCCGGCTCGTGCTCGAAGCGTCCGGACTGCTCGACGGCAGCGCCGCCGCGGCTGCCGGATCCGGCGCCGCCTCGGCCGCCACGCTCGCCCGAGCCACAGCCGCGGCGCACGCGTGAGCGACGCAACGGAGCGCGACGCGATCCTGGCCGACCTGGACGCGGGACGTCTTCGAGTCGCGCAACCGGACAAGAACTTCGCCGACGGCTGGCGGGTCAACCCGGAGGTCCAGCAGAGCATCCTGGGTCTGTTCGCCGATCGCGATACCCGGACCTGGGATCTCGGCGGCGCACTCCAATTTAGAGATCGGGTCGGCCTGCCGGTCAAGAACCTCCTGGACTCGCTCGAGGCCGCTACGGCTCTGGCCTCGGGCAAGCCCTGGCGGGTAGTCCCGGGCGGCACCTCCGTTCGTGCCGGCGTGTACCTGGCCCCGGGCGTGACCGTCATGCCGCCGTCGTACATCAATATCGGGGCCTGGATCGGCGAGGGCACGATGGTCGACTCGCACGTGCTCGTCGGCTCGTGCGCCCAGATCGGGTCGCGCGTGCACCTTTCGGCGGGTGTCCAGATCGGCGGCGTTCTAGAGCCGGCCGGACGGCGCCCCGTCATCGTCGAAGACGAGGCTTTCGTCGGTGCGCAGGCCGCTTTGCTCGAAGGAGTGCTCGTCAAGAAGGGCGCGGTCATCGCGGCGGGTGTCATCCTGACCGGGACGAGCCGCCTGTACGACCTGGTCAACGAACGAGTCCTGGTCGGCACGCTCGACGAACCGCTCGTGGTTCCGGCCGGGGCGGTCGTTGCCCCGGGTGGCCGGGCCGTCTCCGGAGAGTTCGGTGACGCCCACGGTCTCACACTGTCGGCCGCGATGATCGTCAAGTACCGCGACGAACGCACGGACGCGCGGGTCGCGCTGGAAGAGGCTCTGCGTTGACGACCGGCTCGCGCGCTGGCGCGGGCGCGGGCGCGGGCTCGGGCTCCGGCTCGAGCGCCGACTCGGGCTCGGGCTCGGCCGGCTCGGGCGCCGACTCCGGCTCCGGAATCGACGGTATCCTCGACGGCGGCCGGCTCGCCGATCTCTCGCCCTCGGCCCTGGCCGAGGAGTTCGGGACGCCCTTCTACGTCTACGACCTGGATCTCATCTCCCGCCGCGTCGATGCGCTGAGGGCGGTCCTTCCGCCGGGTTTCCGTGTGGCGTTCGCGGTCAAGGCCAACCCCGCGCTTGCCGTGGTGACGCACTTGCGGCGCTGCGGCGTCGGTGCCGACGTTGCGTCCGGCGGCGAGCTGGAACTCGTCCTGCGGGCCGGCTTCGAGCCGGCGGCGATCGCCATGACCGGCCCCGGCAAGCGCGACGCCGAGCTGGCCGCAGCCGTTGCCGCGGGCATCGGCTTCATCACCGTCGAGTCGCCCGGTGAGTTGCATCGCCTCGAGGCGATCGCCGCGGCCGCCGGCAGGCGCCAGCCCATCCTGCTCCGCCTGGCCGTGTCCGAGGACGCGCGCCTGG
>Ga0302323_100000593_pt1 | contig 28987 bp, 17 predicted proteins | sample Fen_T0_3_FD_201950 | JGI IMG/M metagenome (GOLD analysis project Ga0302323, IMG submission 201950) | Peat permafrost microbial communities from Stordalen Mire near Abisko, Sweden - Fen_T0_3 | ecosystem: Environmental > Terrestrial > Soil > Wetlands > Permafrost | place: Sweden: Abisko...
GGTCTTGCTGGAGGTAAAACGATTTTGGATCGCGGATACGGGTTGGCATTTTGGTGGCCCGGGCGGCCCGGGCGGAGTCGGTATCGCCGGTGGTGCCGAATGTGGCGGTGAACTCACGCTCGGTCAGCAGTTGCACCTCGATGGCGTTCACCTTGGTGCGCGTGGATTCGGCGATCACGCGGGCGGTCAGATAGTTGCGCACGTCGCGGATCACTTCGGGGGTGGTGAAGTCTTCGACGGTAGGCTTGGGACGGGTGGTGGTGGTGGGCATAAAATTCAGGAGGTGATGAGGTGGAGACGTTGGGTTGCGTCCCACGCGACCCACGCGGGTTTGTTTATGAGGCGGGCATTTTTTTCGAGGTTGTCCAGCACGCACTGCTCGCCGGCGGACAGACACCCGGCGCAAGCGGCGCGAAACTCGGCGATGTGTGCCGGGGTGCTGTAGAGATTGAGGGTGGCCGTGGTGACGTGCTTTTGGTCATCGAGGATGAGCACGGCAAAGGCGGTGTAGGTGCTGGCCTTGGGCTTGTTCCAGAGGGTGCCGGGCAGCTTGGGGTTGGAGGTCTGGCTGACGATGCGGCAACCTTTTTTATACGCATACTCCAGCCAGTAGCGGATGGAGCAGCGGAGGTGGAAGCCATAAGGGTAATCGTCAACGAGGTAGGCGGTTTCGGGTGAGATGTGACCGGACAGGATGTTTAGTTTCATAACGGGATTTGGGCATGGAAAGAGTGCGCCCGCCGTGTCTCGAAAACACGACGGGCGGTTACTGGGAAACGCCCCCTGAAACAGTCAGGGGGAGAGGGGTTGGTTAATTCAGAGTCTTGAGCTGGCCCTGGTAATCGGTGAGGCGGCGCTCGGCGACACCTTGCTGTGCTTGCAGTTGGGCGAGATCTTCGCGGAGGGATGCCTTGGCTTCAGCAGGCCAGTCTTCGGCCAGCCGGGCCTCGACCTTGGCGATCTGGCTGCGGAGCAGATCCAGACGGCGGTGAAGGCTGGCGATCCCTTCCGCAGCGGTGCCGGGCCGGACGGGTCGCCGGTGTTCTTCCTCGTCCATTATTTCCAGATCTTCGATGGTGAGCTTGGCGGCGGGCGGCAGGTGCTGGGTGCCGACGGCGAAGCGACGGCGATCCTCAGGGGATGGCATGGGTTCTTCCATACTTCAACTCTGGCACGCCGGACGACGGGTTTCACGTCTTTTATTATTAATGGTCAAGGTTCACCGCCTCACTTTTGGCGCGGGCGGCCAGCACGCGTTGGGTGTGGCGGCTCAACAGTACGCTGCGGACGTTGCCGCAGGCCCACGGCCTGCCTTGTTTGGTGCGGGTGCCGCGATCGTTCATGCTGGCGGCGATGGCGGTGTAGCTCATGGCGATGGCAGTGTAACTACCAACGGGCTGGGTGGTGGTGGCGCGCAGATCGGCCATCAGTTGAATAAGTTCCTGCTCGGCAAAGTTGCTGCCCAGCCGTTTGCTGATGATGGCACCATGCTCGGCGATGAACGGGGCCAGTTCGGCGGCCGCCAGCGCCTCGGTGCTGGGATGGGTGGCGCCATCGGCAAAGGTGTACTCGCAATCGAAGCCGTAGGGCACGTTGCCAGTCAGTTCGCCGGCGGCGAACTTGTGGTCCATGCGCTTCTGGGTGCGATCGCGGATCTCACCCAACTCCCATTCCGCAACGGCGAGCAGAACGGTGATGATGAGCTTGCCCATGTGGCCCTGGGTAGATATGGCATCGCCGCCAAAGTCGGCGATGTGAAGGACGATCCCCTGCCCTTCGCAGTATTCCAGTACGCCCAAGGCATCGCGGACATTGCGCCCAAGGCGGTCGATTTTGGCGACGATGAGGTGTTTGACGTCACCCAACCCCAGTCGGTTCATGAGGGCACGGCCGCCGTGACGCTCGGCCATGGCGATGCTGCCACTGGTGTCGGGATCGGAAAAGGCCAACCCCTCACTGACGGTTAACCCCTTGAAAGCGGCGTAGTCATTGACACGCTGCTCTTGAAGCGCAAGCGAGCCGTCCTGGTGATCGGTGGAGACACGGCGATAGATGGCGGCGAGATTGGGTTGGAGGATGGGGGTCATACGGGTTCGTGGGCGGGACAGGTTTTCGGGGGTTGCTTTTCCGCAGCGGTGATGATGTTCTGAGCGGCTCCGACGGCGGAGCAAGCTTTAGCAGCGTAGGTTTCGGCTTCTGGGGAATCTTTCAGTTTGGCGAGGTTGAAGGATTCGTTCTCGGCATAGTCGATGATCGACTTCGAGGCGGCGAGCAGCGTGGCATTCTGTTTCTTGGCGTCGTCGCGCTCGCGAATGGCGAAGGAGCATTTGATGCTGGTGTAGTCAAAGCGAACTTTCCATTGCGTGAACACCTGCCGCTCGTACCAGTTCCGCGTCACGTAAAAAAACCTGCGAACGCGGCTTCTGATATACCGCGGGCGTGGTCGGAAAGGCGCCACACATGTTGAGATCGCCAAAGAAGAACATTGAATTATCCAGGTCTCCGCCGCTGGCAAAATCGTTAGCCCGCTGCCGGCCGGGTTTTTTGATTGGTTGCGAGCCATTTGGCGTCTGGGCCATGGACCTTGGCGGATCAAAACGAAAATAGACAATACGTTTGTTATATTTGACAATGGATCAAGATGGTGGAATCTGCCATTTTTACCGAATGACACTCCAAACAAACCCAAACCCCTCGTTGATTATTGCTGGGTCACCTAGACGGCAATTGTTGCAGCGGCCCAGGTCGTCGAAAGTTGTGGCTCGGCACAACCTCGCGCTGGCGAATTCGAGCCGTTTTGCCCACAAATGAGGCCGGCTCAGTCATGATGGGGGGAGCGCATCAACATGAGCAAGCACTTGCCTCAAATTGCACTGCTGATTGAGAGCTCGCGCAATTATGGCAGAGGTGTATTGCGCGGCATCGCCCGGTATGCGCATGCGAACGGTCCCTGGTCGTTTTTTGCGCAGGAACGGGAACTGCATAGCGGAATTCCCAAGTGGCTGCAAAATTGGCAAGGTGACGGGATCATTGCCCGCATTGAGAACCGGGGAATGGCAGCCCAATTATTGAAGTTCCATTGTCCGGTGGTGGATGTGCTCGGTTCGTTTCGCTTTCAAGGTGTGCCCGCATTTGACACCGATGCGATGGCGGTGGCGAAAATGGCCACCAATTTCTTTTTGAAAGCAGGTTTCAAACATTTTGCGTTCAGCGGTTATCAAGGGATACCTTTCTCGGATCGGAGGGCGGCTGCATTTTCAAAATATCTGGCGGATACTGGCAAGACGATGGAGGAAATGCCCGCCGTTCCGAGGATGGGGGATGCCAGCGACATTCAAGCGCTCGAACAGCATGGCATGATGGCCAACCAAATCACCGCCCGCTGGCTGAATACCCGGCCTCATCCACTGGCAGTGCTTGCGTGCAACGACGTGCGAGCACAACAGATATTAAACGCCTGCCGCAAACATAATATTCGCGTACCAGAAGAGGTATCCGTCATGGGGGTAGACAATGATGACGTGCTTTGCGATTTGTGCGATCCGCCGCTGACGAGCATTGAACCAAACACGGATTTGCTGGGGTATGAAGCCGCCGCCGTATTGGCGAAGATGATGGCGGGGGAAAAGGTTTCCGCCCCATTCACCCAAATCCCCCCTTTGCGCCTTTGGGAGCGCGCGTCCACAGACGTTATTGCGCTGGATGACTTGGCGATGGTGCAAGCGGTTCGCTTCATCAGGAATGAAGTCGGCAGTGGCATCGCGGTGAAGGATGTGCTGGCGCATGTCCGGCGTTCGCGCACGGATATGGAGCAACGGTTTCGTCGCTCGCTCGGAACCGGGATACATGCTCATATTGAGCAGCGACGGTTGGAGCGGGTGTGCCGATTGTTGCAGGAAACCGAATACCATCTGGACGAAGTGGCTCGCCGTGCCGGCTTCACCACCGCCGCCCACCTTTGCCGTTTATTCAAAAAAAACTATCATCAAACTCCCACGCAGTTTCGCAAGGGTGCGCGATCGGTGGCATAAGTTTCCCCGGTCTGGGTGCTTGGCATCATGGGCTGCGACAACATCCGGCCCAAGGCTGCCGCTTGGGTTTTGTTACAACAGACAACGAGTTTGTTAAACGGGGTAATTGAACGGCAGCCGCGAGGTGAAATACTTTGAGGTGAACCCAGCGACTGCCAATTGCTCAAGCAATTGCTGTTCGGTATTAAACTCAAACCCAAACGTTATGAAAAGGCCAACCTTAAATATAAAAATCACCAAAATCGCATCAAGCCTTGGCCTAGCCAGTCTGTTCGCCCTCTCAACCGGGCAGGCGGCGCCCATCACTTGGGGTGCAACGGGCACTTTCACCGACAACACGGTTCTCGTTTTGGCTGGGCCTGCGGCCAGGGAGGTTTACGGTGTGAACGTTGGCGGTGCAGGCGCGCAAACGACTGCCAATGGTTACACTTTTGACGACAATGTAACATCGGGGAACATGACAATAACCGGCGGACCAAGCTCTTATGGCGGCTTTTTAACGGTTACCACGGGTGATGCCGCAATGGATATTATTCTAGCCAATGGCTTTTATGGGGGAAACATACCGGGCACTTTGAACAACTTGACCGTGGGTGCTTCTTACACCGCCATGGCGCTTCTAGCAGACACCCGTGGCGTCCACCCGTCGACCGACATTTTTAATGTTTCGGATGGTGCGACTACCAGCCCGAACCAAACTTATTCCTTTTCAGGCGGCAGTCCGGCGCTTGGTGGCTATATTATTGGAACCTTCACGGCTTCTGCAACGACTCAAACCTTCACAGTCAACGCTTCAGCCGGTGGCCAATATAATGCCATTCTCCTAATATCCAATCCGCCGCCAGCGTTTGTCCCTCCCGTTTTACTTACAAACATCATGCCGGCATCTGCCACAGCGGGCGTGGGTGGTCAGGCTGCTTTTACCGCCGCCTTCAGCGATTCTCCGCCTGCCAGCCTGCAATGGCAGTTCATCAGCGGTGGGACGACGAATCCCGTTACGGCTGCCAATGCCTCGATTATTACTGTGACCAATAGTGGAGTCGTATCCTCGACGCTGACGTTCACCAATCTGCAAGTGACCAATACCGGTTCCTACCTGCTTAAAGCGGTCAACGCAACGAACAGCCTGGGGGTTGCCGACAGCGCGGCTGCGCCCCTCACAGTGGGTTCGCTGATTCAGTGGTTGCAAACCGGCATCGTCATCGACAACACGGTTCTCGCTCTGGCCGGAACTTCGGCCAATGAGGCTTACGGCGTGGACTTCGGCGGCTCAGGTCTTCAGACCACCGCCAATGGTTATACCTTTGATGACTATGTCTCTTCTGGGAACGTAAGCATAACCGCTGGCGGACCAGTCTCTTATAACAACTATTTAGGCGGTGGCGGTTCCACGGGCGATGCCGCACTGGACAATCTGGTAAACTATGGCGTTTATGGGGGTGGGCCGGTCACTCTGACCCCGGGCATTTTGAATAACTTGACGATTGGTCAGACCTATAACGTCATGGCCATCATAGCAGACACCCGGGGTATCCACCCTCAAACTGACACTTTCCACGTCTCGGACGGTGTGACTATCAGCCCCAACCAAGTTTTTGCCTTTTCAGCTGGCATGAACAACGGCACAAATGCGATTGGAGGCTATGTTATGGGAACATTCACGGCCAGTGCTACGACTCAAACCTTCACGGTTCAAGCTTTAGCTGGTGGTCAATACAATGCCATTCTTTTGGTAAAAACCACGGTTCCGCTTCTCCCGCCAATCTATTTGGCTATGGACACCACGCCGAGTTTCGCTGCAGTGCCCGAGGGCAGCAATGTTGGCTTTTCTGCGGCCTACGTCGGTTATCAAGCGGCGCTCAATCTGCAGTGGGAGGTAATCACCAATGGGATGACCAACAACATCAGCGACGGGGTGGTCAATGTCACCAATCTCGGAATCGTGACCTCGACGCTGACACTCAGCAATGTGCAACCAAGCGCCTCGGGTTCCTACCGGCTTAAGGCGGTCAATGCGACCAACAGCGCGGATGTGGCCTACAGCACGGCAGCTCCACTCACGGTCAGTCCGACGATCATCTGGGGGGCCACCGGCGCCTTCACCGACAACACGGTTCTCGCCTTGGCAGGTTTGGCGGCGAATGAAGTTTACGGCGTGGACTTCGGTGGTTCAGGACTGCAAACGACCGCCAACGGTTACACGTTTGATGACTATGCCACCACCGGAAACATGAGCATCGCTGGTGCTACAGGACCCTTTGGTGGCTATATGACCGGTGGCGCTACCACGGGTGATGGTGCGCTGGACACCATGCTAACATTTGGCCTCTACAATAGTGCGACACCCAATGCTGGAACTTTGAATAATTTAATAATTGGTCAGAAATACACGGTGCTGGTCCTGCTGGATGATACACGTGCCGTTAACCAACGTCCTAGCACGACCTTTACCGTCACTGACGGTGTGACGATGAGCCCCAGCCAGTCATTTCAGTTTGTCAATGGCGCCCCGTCGGTGGGCGGCTATATCCTAGGAACGTTTACGGCCACGGCAACAACTCAGGCGCTTTCCGTTCAGAATGGCGGGAATAGCCAATACAATGCCGTTCTTTTGGAAAAAAGCAGTGTCACGACACCGACACCACCGACGCTTGGCACATCCAGGACTTCAGATGGCCACCTGATTTTGACTGGGACCAGCGGCACACCGAACGCGGGTTATACTTGGCTGACCACGACCAGCTTGGTACCCCCGATCACTTGGACGACGAATCTACAGAGCACTTTGGATGGTTCTGGTGCATTCTCAAATTCCATTTCGATCAGCACCACCACACCGGCCAGCTTCTTCAGGCTACGGATGCCTTGAGGTGGAGTTAAACGGATAACGTCAGACGGCCCGGGGACGCAAGGTCCCCGGGAGTATCACTTGATAAATGACCGGCTCAATTTTGCCGGCAACTTTGATAATATGATAAAACAAAATCTGAACAAAATTGAAGCACAAGTCAGTCGCCGGTGGCCTCGGGGATTTACCTTGATTGAATTGCTGGTAGTGATTGCCATCATTGCCATCCTGGCGGCAATGCTGCTGCCCGCCCTTTCAAAAGCCAGGCAACGGGCGCAGACCATCAAATGCTTGAACAATCTCAAGCAGCTAGGCCTTGGGGCGATGATGAATGCTGGCGATAACAACGGGGTCTTTTTCAGCTATAACAATGATGGGAACCAGGATTTGTGGCTCGCTCAATTGATGCAGCAGTCAGGCAAGGTGGACGCCGTTAGGCTTTGTCCACTCGCAACGCAACCGACTACCACCCCCCCCTACGGAGCGATTGACAAGGCTTGGTTGTGGGCCTCGGCCAATCCTGCCACCCCAGGATATCAGTACTATGGCAGCTATTCCCTGAACGGTTGGCTTTACCCAGGCGACTGGCCACCGGGAGGATCGTTTCCGGGCGTGGCGGATTTAGCCAAAGCTTTCAAGAATGACACCGCCGTGCAAAAACCTGCTGAAACTCCACTGTTTTGTGATGGCATCTGGCCGGATGCCTGGCCCAAAGCGAGCGATACGCCGACCCGGGATATGTCCGATCCAGTCACATTTTTTAACAATAATGCAGGTATGGTGCGGATTACTTATGCGCGGCATGGGAGCGTCTCAGGGAAGCCCGGCGCGATGCTTCGCGGGGCAAAATTGCCTGGAGCAATCAACATGGTTTTTGCTGACGGGCATGCCCAACCAGTGGCGCTAGAAAACCTTTGGTCACTATATTGGCATTTGAATTACATTCCCCCGGCCAGCCGACCACTATAAGATTGTACCAACGCGCAGGTGCGACGACATTTCCGATACGCCAGAATGAAAACTTCAAGACTGCGAACCAAGCGCTTAGTCCAGCCTCGGGCGCACATCAGAAAATTGGGGTTTTCTGATAAAATCAGGTCGGAAATCTGCGCTGGCACGGTCACATCATGGACGGAAGATATAGTCTTTCCCACCTACCTGCCCGCCGCGCCGGACAAGAATCCGATGTTCTTGGAGAAGCGGGTTTATCAAGGCAGCAGTGGCAAAGTGTATCCACTGCCGTTCACGGATCGCGTGGCCGAACGGGCGGTAGATCGCAAATGGAAAGCAGTATGGCTTGAAAACGAGTTTTTGCGAATCATGGTGCTGCCCGAAATTGGCGGTCGCATTCATCGCGCGATTGATAAGACCAATGGCTACGATTTTATTTATTACCAATCCGTGATCAAGCCGGCGCTCGTCGGCCTGGCCGGCCCGTGGATTTCAGGCGGCATTGAGTTCAACTGGGCGCAACACCACCGTCCCGGGACGTTTCTGCCAGTTAATTATACAATTGAGCAGCACGACGACGGCTCGGTGACAGTCTGGTGCAGTGATCACGAGCCCATGGCTCGCATGAAGGGAATGCACGGTATTTGCCTGCATCCCGGCAAGTCTTATGTCGAACTCAAGGTGCGCGCCTATAATCGCACTCCCTTCGTCCAGACTTTTCTTTGGTGGGCGAACGTTGCTACGCGGGTGCATGAAGCGTACCAAAGTTTTTTCCCGCCGGATGTTCATTCTGTGGCCGACCACGCCAAACGTGCGACGAGCCAGTATCCGTTGTGTGAAAATTCTTACTACGGCGTGAATTACCGCAAGCGCGGTCAACAGGGGGTGCCAGCGGCGGAAATACCATCTCAGTATTTGCCGCCGCACTGTGCCAACCATCCGACATCGGAAAACGCGAATGGCTCTTTGCCCAGCGGCCCAGTGCATGAGTGTCGGCCCAATGACCTTTCCTGGTATGCAAATATCCCTGTGCCCACGTCCTATATGTGCATGGGCGGCAAGGAAGATTTCTTCGGCGGCTATGATCACAAGGCCCAAGCCGGTCTTGTTCACCTAGCGAACCACCACATCGCTCCTGGCAAGAAACAATGGACGTGGGGCAATCATGAGTTTGGCTATGCCTGGGATCGGAATCTGACCGACCCAGACGAATACGGCGAATACGCACCTTACATTGAGTTGATGGCGGGTGCCTACACCGACAATCAACCTGACTTCAGCTTTTTGCAGCCGGGCGAAACGAAGAAATGGAGTCAGTTCTGGTATCCCATCCGCCACATCGGTGCCGCCCAACATGCGAATCTCGAGGCCGCAATTTCGTTGACCCCCTCGGCCTCCGCGAGTGTTCGTTTGGGCGTCAGTGTGACTGCCAGGCAGCGAGGAGTGGTGGTCACGGTTACCACAAAGGACAAACAACTTGCCTTGTTCAACTGCGAGCTTTCACCAGCGCAACCGCTGATCCAGCAAATAAAGCTGCCCGGCGGAGTGGAAATTTCCAGCCTGCAAATCCGCGTAACCGGCAGCGACGGTCGGGAATTGATTACCTATGAGCCACGCCTGCACACGCACGCGGAAATTCCACCGCCAGCCACCGAAACACCCGCGCCGTGTGACATCACCAGCGCCGATGAATTATTCATCACTGGCTTGCATCTGGAGCAATACCGTCATGCCAGCCGCTGCCCTACGAGCTATTGGCGGGAAGCGCTGCGCCGTGATCCACTCGACGCACGCTGCAACAACGCGATGGGCTTGTGGCATCTCAAACGTGGCGAATTTCTCGAAGCGGAACACTGCTTTCGGAAGGCGATGGAACGCCTGACGCGTCGCAATCCTAATCCCTACGATGGCGAAGCCTGTTACAATCTTGGCGTCTGCCTGCGCTATCAGGCTCGCGATAATGAGGCTTACGACGCGCTCTACAAAGCGACCTGGAACCAAGCCTGGGCGGCCGCTGGTTATCACGGCTTGGCAGAAATTGATTGCACTCGGAGTAACTGGACCGTGGCGCTGGATCATCTGGATCGTTCGTTGCGTTTCGACACCGACAATTTGCGGGCTCGCAACTTAAAAGTGCTTGTCCTACGCAAGCTGGGCGCAGCGAGTCAGGCCGCTGTATTGCTCCGCGAAACGCAATGGTTGGATCAGCTGGACTGGTGGGCACGCCATCTTGGCCACGAGTCGTTGGCGTGTGATTTGCAAACGCAATTGGACATTGCGCATGATTATGCGCGGGCAGGTTTCTACGCCGAAGCAATTGAACTTTTGAATCGTCAAGACGCGCAGATTCCAGCGCGGCTGTATGGCCATCTCGCCAATGGTGCCAATAGCGGAGGTCATGCCAGTCTGCCGGATCAAAGCTGGGGAGCATTACCGCTGGTCCGTTATACCCTTGGGTGGTTGGAACAAAAACGCGGTGACGACAAGGCCGCGCGGGAATACTTCAAGGCGGCGGGCGGGCTCGCTCCCGACTACTGTTTTCCGGCGCGCCTGGAAGAAATCGCAATATTTGAATTGGCCATGCGCGCTAACCCGACCGATGCCAAGGCACCCTACTATCTGGGCAATTTACTTTATGACCGCCGCCGGCAGGTGGAGGCTCTCAAGCTTTGGGAAAAATCCGCACAGCTCGATCCAAATTTCTCGGTCGTCTGGCGCAATCTCGGGATTGGTTACTTCAACATCCGGCACAACGCTCGCATGGCTAGAAGGGCTTACGACCTAGCTTTGCGGGTGAATCCCACGGATGCGCGATTGCTCTATGAACGCGACCAACTATGGAAGCGGCTTGGCGAAAAACCGGAAAAGCGCCAGCGGCAACTTGAGCAGCATCTCGATCTGGTGCAACTACGCGACGATTTGAGCGTGGAGTTGTGCACGCTTTACAACCAGAACGGCCAGCACGAACAAGCGCTGAGGCTGGTAAGCTCGCGGAAATTCCAACCGTGGGAAGGTGGCGAAGGTGGTTCGTTGGGGCAGCATGTCCGTTCCCACCTGGCGCTGGGTCGCATGACGCTGGCTCGCGGAGAGGCGGCTAAAGCGCGCGAACATTTTGAGGCCGCCCTGACGGCACCACGAAATCTCGGCGAAGCCAAGCATTTGCTCGCCAACCAAAGCGACATTCATTTCTGGCTGGGCTGTGCCTTGACTGAACTTGGCGACAAAGCGAATGCGCGCCAGCATTGGCTCGCCGCCGTGAATTTTAAAGGCGATTTTCAAGAGATGAGCGTGCGCGCCTTCAGCGAGTTGACGTATTACTCCGCGCTTGCCTGGCAAAAACTTGGACAACCGGCGAAGGCAAAGAGGCTGCTCGGTGAATTGCTGGCTTACGCACACAATCTTTCAAAGGCGAAAGCAAAAATTGACTATTTCGCCACGTCGCTGCCGACCATGTTATTATTTAATGATGATTTGCAACGGCGGCAGGATACGACCGCGATGTTTTTAGAAGCGCAGGCCCGGCTGGGGCTGGGGCAGAAGTTGCAAGCACGGAGATTGCTGGCAAAAGTACTCCAATGCGACCCAAACCACTCGCCTGCATCGGATATCCTAGCGGAGAAAGGCAGCCCGTAAAAGCACGCTTCAGCATCATAAATCCATAAACTATTTGTGCCTATCATGTTGATAAATCAGCGTCGTCTGTTGGCTGTCGCCATTATGTTGGTGGCCGGTCTTCCGTTATTCGCCCAGACCAACATTGTATTGGATGGCAATCAAGCAGGACGTGTATTTGAAGGTATTGGGGCGGTGAGCGCCGGAGCCTCATCGCGGTTGTTGATTGACTATCCCGAGCCGCAGCGCAGTGAGATTCTCGACTACCTGTTTAAGCCCAACTACGGCGCAGCTTTGCAACATTTGAAAGTGGAGATTGGTGGAGACGTTAATTCAACCGATGGCGTTGAGCCCAGTCACATGCGTAATTGTCACGACGAAAATTATACCCGTGGGTATGAGTGGTGGCTAATGAAGGAGGCGAAAAAGCGCAATCCCGATATCATTCTCGACTGTCTGGCGTGGGGCGCACCAGCTTGGATTGGAGATGGCAAGTATTACTCACAGGACATGGCTGACTACGTGGTTAAATTCATTCAGGGAGCCAAAAAAGTTCATGGACTGGAGATCAATTATACCGGCGTCGCCAATGAGCGATACTACGACGTCGAGTGGATCAAACTGCTGCGCCGGACACTGGACACGCATGGGCTGAATCACGTGGGAATTGTTGTGGCCGATCAATCCGAGGGGGATGTGATTCCATTTCCAACGCCGCCAGCCGATTTGACGATTTGGGGTATTGCCCGAGAGATCAACCAAGATCCTGCGTTGAAGGCCGTTGTTGCCGCCATCGGCGGGCATTACCCGTTTCGTCACCAGACAAACCAGCCGGCAGCGGCGGTGGCTTCAGGATTACCGCTGTGGTCCAGCGAAGATGGACCTTGGAGCGGAGATTGGCTGGCCGTGTCGGATGTGAACCGGTTGCCGTTGCAAGCAAGTTATAACCAAAATTATATCCTCTGCAAAATTACCAAGACGGAAGTTTGGAGTCCGATCTCTTCCTATTATAACAACCTTCCCGTCCCCGGCTCCGGCCTGATGCGCGCAAACACGCCCTGGTCGGGACATTACGATGTCCAACCTGCGATCTGGGCGACGGCGCACACGACGCAGTTCGCCCGCCCTGGCTGGAAATATCTCGATGCCGGTTGTTTGTTACTTTCCGGCGGTGGTAGTTGTGTTGCCCTTGTGGCTCCGAACGGACGCGACTTCAGCATCATCATCGAAACGAGCGGTGCGAAAGAGTCGCAAAAACTTCAATTCAAACTCGTGGGCGGCTTGACGAATCTGCCACTGCATATCTGGCGCACAAATGGCAGGCAGCAGTTTCAGAAGCTGGATGACGTCGTTTCCAGAGATGATTCCCTGATAGAAATAACCGTGGAACCTGACAGCGTCTATTCGCTGACCACGACCACCGGCCAGCGAAAAGGCGGGGCAACCGCTCCGCCGCCGACTTCGTTTCCATCAAAATACAGGGAAGACTTCGCCAATTATCCTGTCGGCTCAACACCCAAATACTGGTCGGATTTCGGCGGTGTGTTTGAAGTCGTTGAACGGAGTGATGGCAAAGGCAAGGCGTTGCGGCAGATGTTGGAAAAGAGTGGCATTGAATGGTGTCCAAACCCTTTCCCACAATCTTTCTGTGGTGAAGTGACTTGGGAAGATTATACCGTCAGCGCCGATGTGCTCATCGAAAAAGCCGGCCACGTCTCGCTGTTCGGCCGGATTACCGGAGCCGGTTGGTCCGCGGGGCCGCCGCAAGGCTATGGGCTGAAAGTTTCTGACTCTGGCAATTGGGAATTGCTGGCGGCCATGACCAAGCTTGCCGAAGGTAAAGTGCCGTTCTCTGCAGACACCTGGCATCACCTACAATTCTCGCTTCTAGACAATAAAATCACCGCCACGATCGACGGCGCGGTAGTCGTCGAGATTAAGAACGACCAATTTGATCACGGCAACGCAGGCATCGGCTGCGGCTGGCACAGCACCCAGTTTGCCCACATCGCGATTGATTCAGGTTTGCATCAGGCTCGGTTAAACTTGGCGGCTGGCAAGCCGGCCAGCGCGTCCAGCCAATGGAGTGCGGAGTTTGCGGCTGGCAAGGCCACTGATGGTGAACCTGTTTCCCGCTGGAATTCAGCCAGGGACAAATCTTCCGGGGAATGGCTTGAAGTGGATTTTGGCCGGCGGGTTGCGTTCAACCAGACAATCATCCGCCAATTTGGCGACCGAATCACGAAATACAAAATACAATACCAGGATGGCGGCGAGTGGCACACTGCCGCCGACTGCGGACCGATGCGCGCCGTTCAGCGCGACAATTTCCCTACGGTCATCGCTAGCAAGGTGCGCTTGCTGGTGGAAGAAACGAAGGCGGAACAACCACCTTCAATCTTCGAGTTTGGCGTTTATAACATGAAATAACTTCGGACTTGAGGCTCAAAAAGCGACCACAACATCCAACTGGAATTATGCCTCCATTGGGTTGCGGATTGCAGCCGATTTCCAACCTAGATAAACGAGAACATCCAAAATCATGATCACCACCACGCCAACCGACAACTCGCCTATTAATGCCGAATATAATGTGGGCTATGTTTGGCTGATTTCAGTCGTGGCTGCGATGGGCGGATTGCTGTTTGGTTGGGACTGGGTTGTCATCGGCGGGGCGAAACCGTTTTTTCAGCGCTACTTTGAACTAACCAGCGAAACGCAGATCGGCTGGGCGAACAGTTGCGCGCTGATTGGTTGTCTGGTCGGCTCGCTGATGGCCGGGGCACTGAGTGACAAGTTTGGCCGCAAGCGGCTGTTGATGTTGGCGGCGCTGTTGTTTGTTGTTACGTCGCTAGGCAACGCGCTCGCGAACAACTTCACCGTCTTCATCGCATGGCGCATCCTGGGCGGCGTGGGCATCGGCTTGGCGTCCGGTTTGTCGCCGATGTATATCTCCGAGGTCGCACCGGCACAGATGCGCGGCAAGCTCGTGTCGACCAACCAGCTCACCATCGTCGTCGGTATTCTGTTCGCACAATATCTCAACTGGTTTATCGTCCGCGACCTGCCGCCAGGGGCGACGGATGAATTCATCAAGACTTCCTGGTTCGGCCAGTCAGGCTGGCGCTGGATGTTCGGCCTGACCGCCTTGCCGTCGCTGCTGTTTTTGCTCGGCATGTTCTTCGTGCCGGAAAGTCCGCGCTGGCTGGCGAAGTACGGAAAAACTGAAAAGGCCAAAGTTATTCTGGAAAAAATTGGCGGCAGTGCATACGCCAACGCGGCCGTAGCCGAAATTCATTCCACGCTGTCAAAGGAAGAAATCCAGCATGTGCGCTTTACCGACCTGCTGCAACCGAAGCTGCGTAAGGTGCTCGTGCTCGGCGTGGTGCTGGCGGTATTCCAGCAATGGTGCGGCATCAACGTGATCTTCAATTACGCAGAGGAAATTTTCAAGGCGGCGGGCTACGACATTTCGAGCGTGCTGAGCAACATCGCTTGGACCGGCTCGGTGAATCTGGCGTTCACGTTTGTCGCGCTGGGCACGGTGGATCGTTTGGGCCGGCGGCCGTTGATGCTCTTTGGTGCGGCCGGGTTGGCCCTGATTTACGCGGCGATGGGCTATTGTTATGCGCACGCCGTGCATGGTTTGCCCGTGCTGCTGCTCGTGTTGGCAGCGATCGGCTGCTACGCGATGTCGCTCGCGCCGGTCACGTGGGTGGTAATCTCGGAAATTTTCCCGAATCACATCCGTGGCGCGGCGATGTCCGTGGCCGTCTCGGCGCTGTGGATCGCGTGCTTCATTCTGACGTTCACGTTTCCGATCTTGAACGCGAAGCTGGGCTCGTCCGGCACGTTCTGGCTTTATGGCGCGATCTGTGTGCTCGGCTTTGTTTTCATCTTCCTCAAATCGCCGGAGACCAAAGGCAAGACGCTTGAGCAGATTGAAAAAGATTTGGTGGATTAAAACAGAATCCACCATGAAAGACGCCACACTGTATGCTGAACTGTCACTCTCAGTCCAACTCCCAAAAGCAGTTTTCAGATCCAAGGGAAGCTGGGGCGTATTGGTGGGGATCGGGTTGGGTCTGGCTCTGTCATTGTCGGCGTCGGCCGAAATCGCTTGGGGTTATGCAAAAACCATCGCCGGGGATACGGATGTGGCCATTGGCGGTTCGCTTGTGTATGCCTATGACCTGAACAATGTTGCGCAAACGGTGAACACCGTTCCTTTCGCGGCGGGAAACAGCGGCACTTCACTCGGCTCGTGGAATGTGACGATTAGTCCCGCCCTTATCCCCTACAGTGGCTTTGGTAGCGCTGCTGCACCTTTTGCCGACCTCTCCACCGCCTATAATAAAATTCTTAATGGCGGCGCTTATAGTGGGGCCTCCGCCTGCACCATCACGTTGAACACGCTGACTTCCGGCCACAGTTACCTGGTGCAAATTTGGGTGGATGACAGCCGGGGATGCTGCGGCCAAAATCGCACCGAAACGGTCACCAGCACGGGCGGCAATACGGTTGCGCTCAGCTACAACCTCCCCGGCGGCGAGGGCGGCGTAGGCCAATATGTCATCGGCAGCTTTGTGGCGAGCGGCACCTCACAAGCATTCACGCTGACCGGGAATGCCAGCACCCAGATTAACGCCCTGCAAGTCCGCGATACGACGTCTGCCGGCGTGCAGGTTTATTTTGGAACCGCCGATTGGTTCGCGGATCTGACCAATTATCCCGCGCAGTGGACCTACATCCGGCAGAATGCCGACGGTCTATACATCAATTTCTGGCAATTACAACACCCAGGATTTCAAGACGCGGCCACCTGTCAAATCTTTGCCAACTTGTTCACGAAAAAGAACGCCTTCTTTGAAAACGATTTGACGCAAGCGACGCTGGCGAACGACCAAACCTATGTGGATCGTTTGCAGAGCGCCGGATTCACACTGCCTTACACCAGCATGAATCCATCCGTCAGCGTTGATTATACCTTCCCGGCTGATCGCGCGCAAAATCTCCAGATGTATTCGCTTCCAAATGGCCAACCACAGCGGCCTTGTATGGCGCAAAATGGTCCGTGGACGATGGGCGGAGACGTCTTGGGAAATACGGGTGATGACAATCCAAGTTATCGTGCCGCCGTTACTAATTCAGACGGCATATCAACCGACGGTCCCTTAGGCTATTGGTATGGTAACGTGCAATCAATGCAAGCGGGTAGCTACTCGATGGTCAAATTCGCCCACAGCCTGGGTAAGAAGGCCGTGGTGATGCTCTGTCCCTACGCGGCCGGGGTCAGCGGATATAATCCGGCGACTGATTACGTCAAGGTTGGAACGAGTTGCGTGCGGATGCATGAGGATAACGATGCTGACCCGGACATCTGGTCGGTGTTTGAATACGCGACGACCATTGCCGCCGTGCCTGAGCAGTCGGGCGGCGTCCCCGCTGTCTCAGTATCCGGCATGGCGTATTATTTGCTCAAGCATATCAAAGGCGACCCGAGCACCTTGGACCTCTATGCCGTCACGGACGCCAACACCATCACCGGCCAGGGGGTTTTCAGTCCGCCCCCCCAGACGCTCACGGTTCCCGTATCAACAGGGATTACAAACGGAGCCGTTTTCCATTATGCGATCAAAATCGCAGATACGAGTTCTTGGTGCGATTATGCGGCCTTATTGTCTGCGGTCAATAGCGGCAATACCGCGCTATGGACGGTGACGTTCAAACTAGCCGGCACTGATATCACGAGCAGCGTGACCAACGGCGGATATTTATTCTATAAGACCAAACGCATCATGCCCAATACCACGAACACCGTGGATATGTATCTGACCCGAACCGCCGCGAGCGGAGCTGCCAGTTTTAACGTGGCCTTGAGCTTGCTGCCGCACCGGGGCAGTGCGGCGGTGGATGCCCTCAATATTGCGGTAGTTCCTCCAGCGACCATCTGGGGCGCCGCTGGCACGTTCATTGACAACACAGTTCTGGTTTTGGCTGGAACTCCGGCCAATGAAGTTTACGGTGTTGACTTCGGTGGCTCGGGCGCGCAAACGACCGCCAATGGTTACACCTTTGATGACAATGTAACATCTGGAAACATAACGATAGGTGGTGGACTTCCCTCCTACCGTGGCTTTTTAGGTGATCCTACCGCGAACGCGATCACGGGTGATGCCGCCATGGACAGTATTTTAACCCATGGTTTTTATGGGAATGCCCCGGGCACTTTGAACAACTTGACGGCTGGTCAGGCTTATACCGTAATTGCACTTCTGGCAGACACCCGGGGCGTTCACCCGTCAACAGACATTTTTAATGTCACAGACGGAGTGACTACCAGCCCCAACCAGGTTTATGCCTTTTTAGGAGGCAGTCCGGCGGTTGGGGGCTATATCATTGGAACATTCACAGCAAGTGCAACGACTCAAACCTTCACCCTTCACACTACAATTGATGGTCAATACAATGCCATTCTTTTGGAAAAATTCACGGCCACGCCACCGACGATTGGAAGCCGCATGTTATCGGGTGGTACCCTGATCCTGACGGGCACCGGCGGCACCCCGAACAGCCCCTATACTTGGTTGAGCACGACCAACCTGTCGGCCCCAATCAACTGGATGACAAACAGCACCGGCACGCTGGATGTTGCGGGTGCCTTCTCAAACTCCATTCCGATGAGCGTTTCTCGACCGGCCAGTTTCTTCCGGTTGCGGCTGCCGTGAATTTGTGAACGGATCGAATTATGAAAAAATTATTCTCAACGTATCGAACTATGAAAAAACCCGCTTTCGTGACCTTGACCTTACTGTTTTTGCCAATGCTGGCGAGTGCTGCCCCGGACTGGACGGTGGGTTTGCAGGACTTGGACTTGAGCCGGATGAGCCAGGGCTGGGGTTCGCCGCAGGTGGACAAGTCGGTCAGTGGTGGTCCACTGGCGATTGGCGGTCAAAAATTTGCACACGGCGTTGGCACGCACGCCGCCGGTGAATTCGCCCTCGATCTCCATGGCACGGCCCGGCGTTTCAGCGCGTGGGTGGGCGTGGACGACGACGCCCAATCGCCCGCCTCGGTGACGTTTCAACTGGTGGGCGACGGCAAGGTGCTTTGGGAATCCGGCGTGATGCGTGCTGGCGCGCCGGCCAAAGAGGCGGGCGTGGACCTTCAGGGCGTCCAGCGTCTGACGTTGCTGGTCGGGGATTCCGGTGATGGTAACGGCATGGATCACGCCGATTGGGCTGATGCCAAAATTGAAGGGATGGGGATCAAGCCCAGTCCATCACCGTATGCGCTCGACCTCAGCAAACTGCGGGCATTGGATCTGGCTATCAAAACGAATTGGGGCGGCGTCAATCCGGCGGGCGATCATCTGGCCGCCAACGCGGAATATCTCGAGCGCAACGGGAAGCCGTGGATCATGGTTGCGGGTGAAATGCATCCGGCGCGGTGTCCGAGCGAGCAATGGGAAGAGCAAATCTTGAAGATAAAAGCCGGTGGATTGGACACCATTGCCGCCTACATTTTCCCAAGCATGCACGAGGAGGACGAAGGCGTTTTCACCTGGACCGGCCAGCGGGACATTCGCCGCTTCGTCGAGTTGTGCGCGCAACATGGAATGTATGTATTTCTCCGGGTTGGTCCGTTCTGCAACGGCGAATGCATCAACGGCGGCCTGCCGCAGTATTTGCATGATCAGGGGGTGAAAGTGCGCACGAACGACCCGCGCTATTTTGATTATGTGCGCAAGTGGTATCAGGAGGTGGGACAACAGATGAACGGGCTGATGTTCAAGGATGGTGGCCCGATCGTGGCGGTCCAGTTGGAAAATGAATTTGAGCACGCGCCGTTTGCCTGGGGTTTTGCGGGCGCGGGCGGGGAGGAACACATGCGCGTCCTCAAGCGCCTGGCGATCGAAGCCGGTCTGGTAGCGCCGATGTATGTCTGCACGGCGTGGGGTTCGCCGGTGCCATCCGGTGAAATGCTACCGGCCCAGGGCGGCTATGCTTGGATCGCTCCCGGTGAACCGAGTCCGTATTACCTGTTCAACGACATGCATAACGCCAAACAGGCCAGATACGATGCCACGCAGTATCCGGTGGCCAACATCGAAACCGGGCCGGGATTCTTTTGCTATGGTCAATATCGCCCCACCATTCCGCCGGAAAGTTCGGAAGCCATCGCCATGATGATGACGGCCCGCGGCGGAAATATTCTGGGCTATTACATGTATCAGGGCGGAACGCACTTCGTCGGCAAACACGGTTCAACGGGAACTTTTCCTTCCCTGAGCTACGACTTCCAAGGGCCGCTGCGCGAGTTTGGGCAGGCGAATGCCATCTACGATTATCTCAAGCCGGTGAATTATTTCCTAAGCGATTTCGGAGAATTGATAGCGCCGATGGTCGTCGCGCTGCCGGCGAATCCGGTTGCCGACAACAAAAATGTGACCGGCCTGCGCTATGGCGCGAGGGCGCAGGGTGACAGCGGTTTTTTGTTTCTGAACAACTACCAAGACCGGGTGCAAATGCCGGATCGTCACAACTTGCAGTTTGAACTCAAATGGGCCAACACCAACCTGCGGATTCCAGATCAAGGCGGCTTTGACCTGAAACAGAACCAGTGCGCCATCCTGCCGTTTAACTTGGATTTGGACGGCGCGCATTTGGACTATGCTCTCGCCCAGCTTTTCACGCGCACTCAAACGGACGATGGCCGCACCGTGTATGTCTTCTTCGTGCCCGAAGGAATGCAAGGCCAGTATGTTTTCACCACTCAATCACTGGCCGGCGTGAAGGCAAAGTCCGCCACTGTGACGAAGGCGGGCAGTCGAACCACCGTTTCAGTTCAACCTGGAAAGGATTGTCTCATGCAGGTGAAATCCAAATCGGGACAGAAATTTGAAATTCTAACCCTGACCCGCCAGCAGGCGCTGCGCCTGACCCGGCAGGACATTTTCGGCCGGCAACGACTCGTGTTGTCGGAAAACGATGTGATTGCCTCGGGAGGGAAACTGCGCGTTTCCCAAATCGGCGGGACGAAGCTGAGTTTCGCCGTGTTCCCCGCACCCAACGCCAAGCTGGTCGCCGAAACTGGTAACCTGACCCATGCGGGCGGCGAATTCGACGGGGTGTTCCGGCATTACGCGATCCAAGTTTCCGAAGTGAAGCCGGACATCAAAATCGAAGGGCTTGGCAGCGCCGAAGTAAAAATCACATCATCCGCCCCGGCCTTGGATGGAGTCAATGATGTGTTTCTACGCGTCAGCTATCTTGGCAATGAGGCCACGCTCAACCAGGACGGAGCCCGGCTGTGCGATAATCTGTTCAACCGCACGCCCTGGGAAATTGGTCTGAAACGCTTTCGCGAAAAACTGTCGGGCGCGCCACTGGTCTTGGGTGTTACTCCGCCCGCGCCAATTGTTGAGGTTGTGAACAACCAGCAGGTAAATTCCGGCGTGATCAATCTGACCGCACCGAAGGGTGCGTTGCTGGTGGGCAACTATGAAGTGACTTCCGCCCCGCCAGTCGGATCAGCCGACAAGGGATACGTTGCCTCGGTGACGGTTATTCCGGAATACGCGGTCTGGGTTCATGCAGGCCAATAACACCGCTTATCCCTTAATGAATACGAACTCGTTTTTTTCAAATACACTATGCGAATGGGCACGTCTTAAGAGGCGTGCAACTGGCCATCGCCGGAATCCTGGTTATTGCCAAACTGACCGCTGGCTAGTCAAAAAAGCGTCCTCCACCGGCAAAATGGCTCCAGAGCAAGCGGTTGATACGATTAAAAGAAGTGATTGTTCAATCGCGAATAGAATGACATTTCTAAATACAATCAGCCCGATGGCAATTGTCCTTCTTTTTCTATTGTCCTCTGCGCCTCACTTGCTGGCCCTCGCACCGGTGGATTTGCGATGTGCGTTGCGGGTAAATCCGCTGGGCATTGGCGATGTGAACCCTCGGCTGTCGTGGCAGCTCCAAAGCACGCCCTCGTTGAGAGGTGAAACACAAAGCGCTTATCAAATTCAGGTTGGGTCCACGGCGGGCGCGATGGATTTGTGGGATAGCGGAAAAGTTGCTGGCAGCCAGACGGTGGACGTATTGTATGGGGGGCAGGCTTCGACGAGCGGTGAAAAGTGTTACTGGCAGGTGCGGGTGTATGACGGAAGCAACAATGTGTCAGCCTGGAGCGCGCCAGTGCAGTGGTCGATGGGGCTGCTCAACCAAAGCGATTGGCTGGCGCAATGGATTGGGTATGACGCCGCTTACTCGCTGACACCGGCGCAGGCGGCAAACAATGCACTGTTCAACACCACCGGATTGAGTTGGATCAGTTATTCGGGGCAGACACCGCAAGGGGGTGTCTGTTCATCAGCTTTGCGAAAACAAATAATCCTGCCGACCGGACAAATCATCACCAACGCGGTGATAGCCCTGTATGCGGACAGTTTGTGCAACGTCTTTGTGAATGGGCAGTTGATGACGAATTCGACCATGAGCCACAGTCATCCAGGGGCTACGGCGGCGCGGTGGGAGGCGACAGCGTGGATCAATGTGACTCAGTGGCTGCAGACGGGAACCAACGTGGTGGCGCTTAATGCCACGAGCAGCGACAACACGAGGACAGCTGCGGTTATCGGTCGGCTAGTAGTGCAATTTGCCTCCGGCCTCGTGTCCAACATACCCGTGGACACAAGCTGGAAGGCGGCGCAATGGCCGACGGGCATTTGGACCCAGACAAATTACGACGATTCCGCATGGGCCACGCCCGCCAGCGGCGGCACGCCGTGGGGGACGCCGGCGCTGAACGACCTTGCGAGGGTGCCTGCGCCTTACCTTCGGAATATCTTCACGGTGAACAAGCCGGTGACGCGAGCAACAGTGTATGTCACGGCACTCGGCGCCTATGAATTGCATCTCAACGGCCAGAAGGTCGGCAACGATGTGCTGACTCCGGGCTGGACGGAATTCACGAAGCGGGTGTATTACCAGACCTATGACGTCACGAGCATGGTGCAACCAGGAGAAAACGCCATCGGGGCGATCCTGGGTGACGGCTGGTATGCGAGCGACTTGGGGAGCAAAGGCAGTCGGCTCTTCTACGGCGGGAGGCCGAGGCTTCTGGCCCAGCTCGTCTTGCATCTCGCAGATGGCAGCACCCAAACGGAGGTCAGCAGTCGCTCTTGGAAAGCCAGTTATGGCCCAATTCACTGGGCGGATCTGTTGATGGGATCGGAATACGATGCGCGTCAGGAACTGCCCGGCTGGGACACCACAAATTTTAATGACAGTGCATGGTCGCCGGTGGTAACCGGCCTGGTTACAAACACCAGTGGTTATACGAACGTTACGTCCCTGGTCACCGGATTCGTGGTCAACAACCAGCTCAGCTTTGTGGCGAGCAATAGTAATCTCGACGGCGATCCGGCCCCTGGTTTTGTGAAGACGTTTCAAATCACCTTCACGCTAGGCGGCACGAACCAAACGCTGACGTATGCAGAAAACACTACAGTTCACATTGGCGGCGGCGGTCTGCCCCTGACCGTCATCCAAGCCATCTATGGCAATGCCGCGGTTTTTCCCGGGGTCAATACGTTGCTCGTACAGGCTGCCGTCACAGAACCCGCTCGCTGTCTGGAAACTCTGACGGCCACCAATTTTACCGAGCCCAGCCCCGGTTGCTATACCTTTGATCTCGGCCAGAACATGGTTGGCTGGGTGCAACTCAATATCAGCGGCTGCGTCGGCGACCGGATCACGGTGCGCCATGGCGAACTGCTGAATCCTGACGGCACGATCTATACAGCCAATCTGCGTGGCGCGACGGCGACGGATTATTACATATTCGCCACCAATGGCACAGTGACTTTCCAGCCGCGGTTTACCTTCCACGGTTTCCGTTACGTTGAGCTGCGGGGGTTGACCGTGACGCCAACAATTAATTCGGTAACAGGCATTGTGGTGCATTCGGATCTCCCAGGGACAGGCACCTTTGCCTGTTCAAGCCCGTTAGTGAACCAGCTTTACAGCAACATCATTTGGAGCCAGAAAGGCAACTATCTCGAAGTTCCAAGCGACTGTCCGCAGCGGGATGAACGTCTGGGCTGGACCGGCGATACGCAATTTTTCGCACCTACTGCCGCCTATAATTTTGATGTTCAGTCCTTCTTTCGCCGGCATCTTGTCTCCTTGTGCGAGGACTCGCAAGAACCAGACGGTAACTATGATTGCGTGGCACCCACCTTGGGCGGCGCGGCCGGAACCGCTTGGGCGGATGCAGCCTGGATTTGTCCATACTCTATGTATCGCAGCTATGGCGATACCAACGTCATCAAGGATCACTATGCCTCGCTGCAACATTACGGCCAGTATCTTGCAAGCCTCGCCAACAACTATGTCATTGGGAGCCGCCCTGGTGATTACGGTGACTGGCTGAGCCTAGGTGGTGGCGCGTCTGCCTCCGTGATGGGCACCGCTTTTTACGCTTACTATGCGCAGGCGATGTCGGAGATGGCTGCCGCCACTGGCAACAGCGCCGATGCCGCCACCTATGCCGCGCTCCACAGCAACATCGTCGCGGCATTCGCGAATTTCTTTAACCCAGACGGCTCGTTTGCGGATGGCAGCAGTCAGACAGGCTACGCACTGGCCCTCACCCTGAACCTCGTGCCTTCCGCGTTGCGTGCCCAGGCCGCGCAACAATTTGCGAATTCCATTGCTAAATACCACAACCACTTGGCAACGGGTTACATCGGCACCCCGCGTCTGCTACCTGCACTGCACATGGCTGGACGCGACGATCTTGCCTACGCGCTGCTACTCCAGCAAAGTTATCCATCCTGGCTCTACCAGGTGAACCACGGTGCGACCACGATGTGGGAGACGTGGGATGGTTCTTTGATGAGTTCGTTTAACCACTACGCTTTTGGATCAGTGGGGCAATATCTCTACGACACCGTCGGCGGCATCAATCCGGCCAGTCCCGGTTACTCGACCATCATGATCCAGCCAGTGCCTGGCACAGGCCTCACGTGGGCCAATACAAGCTATAACTCCACTCGGGGGCTCATTTCGACCGCGTGGACCAACACCGGCAGCATGTTCAATCTGGCGGTGGTAATCCCGCCGAACACGGCGGCGCAAGTCTATGTGCCCACCACCAATGCAAACGCGATCTTGGAAAATGGGATGCCGGCGTCCAGTTCGCTCGGCGTCTCCTATCTCGGCATGTCCAACAACTACGCCGTCTTTGCCGTCGGTTCAGGCCATTATTTCTGGTCCTCACCGGCTCCTCCGCCTGCCCCGCTGTTGCCCACCGTCACGGAAACGGATTCAGTTTATGCCGGCGGCAGTTTCCCGCTCTTGCTTGCCGGAGATTTGCTGGCGAATCAAACTACCACGGTAACCTCAAATACACTTGTCTTTGGCCCGGAAAACCACCTTCCAGCCTCTTCTCTAAACGATGGCCTAATTGGTGCGCCTTTGACAGCCAGCCGATGCTGCGAAATCAGCGGAGGGGTGATCACGTATTATCTGGGCGCGGGCAAAAATGGCACCGGCTATACCATCACCAACCTCAGCACCTACACGGCCTGGGTCGACGACGGCCGTGAAAACGCAAACTTCACCGTCCGCTATTCCCGCGATGGCACCAACTTCTTCAATCTTTGGACAGTGGCATATAATCCGTCTCCCTATCCCACGCAGGATGGCACGGGAGGAACCCTCACTATGTTGTCAGTGTCACATCTCGTCGGAGTGCAATATTTACAGTGGGACTTCTCGACCGCCCAGCAAAACGGTGGTGTTGGCTATACGGAAGTGGCGGCCTTTGGAACAGCCGATAGCTTGCCGGTACCGCTGATAAATTCCCTTACTCCTGTCGGCGGAAAGGAAGGTTTTATCGTTAACGTCAGCGGCCTGATGCCGGGGCATATATGTCAACTCCTCAGCAAAACAAACCTGTCGTCGCCGGTTTGGTTTACGGAGACCAATTTTATTGCCACGCAGGTTGGCACATTCCTCACAAACATCGCCACCGACTGCCCGCAAAAATTTTACCGCATTGTCGTGAATTGACTCCACGGGCGCCAAACTCCAAGCCTTTGGCGATTATAACTCGTAAATGGTTGTTAAGTTCTGCACCGAGATCAAAGCAGGCTAAATTGTCATAGCCAACGTGGCTAAGAAACGGCTTGGTAGCGTCGCCAAGCAAGTATAAAATACAAGTCGACGTCCCTCGCCGAGATCAGCCGTTAAATAGTCCCTGGAAAGGGAAAAATAGGGCTAAAAGCACCTTCTCCTATCTCTGGCAATTCGCCTTGCAGCATGTGCAGCGAAAACTGTCAGAAACCATCCGCTGGGGCACAGGATAACCTGGCCCGTGCGGCCGGCGAAGGTGACGGTGTGTTTCGGCATTACACGATCCAGGTTTCCGAAGTGAAGCCGGACATTAAAATCGAAGGGGTTGACAGCGCCGAGGTGAAAATCAAGTCCTCCACGTCGGCCTTGGATGGAGACAACGATGTATGCCTGCTTGTCAGCTACCTTGGCAACGAGGCCACGCTCAAGTTGGATGGAACATTGCTTTGCGATAATCTGTTAAACCGCACGCCGTGGAAAATCGACCTGAAAAGCTTTCGCGAAAAATTGTCTGGCGCGCCGCTTTTCTTGGGTGTTAATTCGCCCGCACCGATTATTGAAATCGTGAACAACCTGCAGGTAAATTCCGGCGTGACCAATCTGACACCACCGCAGGCAGCGTTGCTGGTGGGCGACTATGAAGTGACTTCGCCCTGCCACACGGCGCAACGGAAAAGGGATACGTTGCCTCGGTGACGGTGCTTCCGGAATACGCGGCCTGGGTTCATGCCGTCGGTCAATAACATTGTTAAAGCAGCGGTCGTTAACACTAGCGGACTGGGGAAGATGGCGCGACCGCCATGGGCGGGTTTAGCGAATCTGGGCACCGGAATAATACGGATACAGGCCCTCGGTGCAAGGCCTGGTGGTATTGCCAGCGGACCATTTTACCTTCATGCAGACGCCTCGGCAGTCCTCCAGCGGGCAGGGTTTGGAGGGGCCGGTGTTGAGACCGATTTTTTGCGCTTGCGGGACCAGATTTTAGTGTTGGCGGTCATAAGGCGAAGCCGGCGGGGAGGACGGAGCAACCAAAACCGGGCGTGCAGGCGTGCCTGGCCGCGTCGCAACGGGCGGCGTCGCGTTCGCGGCGGGCGGTCCGGCGGGGAAAAAAGCCGGCCGGGGACCACGCTGATGGCGAGGCGGGTGGCGCTCGGGCGGCCATGGGTGATTTGGAAATATTCGCGGGCGCTTTCGTTTTGATCTGGGCGGCAGTGAATGCAGCCGCCGGCGAGCGTATTGCAGCAATGGGGACACATTGGAGTTTTTGGGGTTGAAGGTGACACCACCAAGCAAATTTGAAATTTTCGGTTTTGCAGTCCAGTCGGACTGGGGGGCGGATCGGTTGGAAACCTCTCCCGGCCGTCACTTTTAAAGCAAAAAGATGAAAATAAAAAGCGGGTGGAAACGCAAAAATGCCCGGACACAATCAAGTGTCCGGGCGTAGGCGGTTTCCACCTAGCCGGCGGGCGGCGGGCGAGCTGACCGGCGGGATTATTAATGTTTCATGTTTTTCCTTTCAGGTTGAGGTGGTGGTGGTGACGGCCGGGTATGGTGGCACCCCGTTTCAAGAGGTTCGGCCGTTTCTAAGTTTTTCGCGGCGGGGTTGGCCCGCCACGGCGGCAGCGCGCTTGGGATTGCGTGTCCGCAAAATGAATTCGCTGGTTTTCAATCAGCAAAGAGGACCGCACGGGTAAACCGTGCGGTCGTGCTTTGACGACTGACTAGGACTGTTCGACGAGTTCCTTGTCTTCGGACGCCTGCGGTTCGGCCGGGGTTTCGAGGGTATTGGGCGCGGTTTCGACGTTCATTTCGGGCGCGATGCCATTGTCGATGTTGCTGTTCCACTTGTTCATGAGATCTTCACTCACGCCGGAGTCACCCCAGGCGTTGCCCAGCTCAACGCAGCCGGCGAACAAGGTGGCGGCTTCCAATTCGGTGGCCGCTTTCGCGTCATTCTTAATGTAGGCGAGGAGGAATTCCACGGCACGGCCGACGGTGAGCGTAACGGCTTCGACGGTGGCAGCTTCGGGAGTTTCGCCTTTCTGCCGAGCACGGATGGCGTCGAGGGTTTCGACGACGTTATCGGGTGGACCGGTAAGCGCGGCGATGGTTTTCGTCACGTCGTCGCAGCTTTTCCAGTTCTCGCCGTTAACCTTGATGGCGGCGTTGACGATGGCGTTGGCCTTTTCGAGCCAGTCCAGCATCGCGCCGTCATAAGTCCCTTCGGTGAGGAGCGGCAGCTGGTCCGCGCCTTCGGTCAGCACCAGATTGTTGAACAATCCAGCGAGACTTTGGACGCGGCCGGGGCATTTGCCGCCCGCATTCTGTTCGTAGTATTTCGCGAACGTGGTGTCGGGCGCGATTTCGCGCGCGTTCAACCGGGCGACGTAGCGGCGTTTCATGGCCGCAACGACTTTCGAGTTGAACTTACGTTCCCTGCGCTCGGTTTCACGGCTTTCCGTGATATTGGCGTTCAGCTGGACCGGGGCACTGGCGAGTTTGAACAAGTCAGCGCTGGGGAGCAGGTCGATGACCGCGAACAGCGGTTTCGGGGTGGGGATAACCATAAGTTTCCTTTTCTCAGTAACCGTCGGGTTTTTCGAGACCCGGCCCGCAATCGTGCGGGCGCGTTTCACCATTGACGCGCTTGCGCGCGGTGGGGAAAGTCCAGTGGGGAAACACCACTTAAATTGCTTTTTCGGAACGGCGCGCAGTCCGGCCGGACTACGACGTGGACCGGAGTGAAACGGACCGCCGCTGTTTCCGATCAGCACCGCACTCCATTAGGACTGCGCGCCAAAATTGACGACCCGCTTTCCCCGGAGCTAACTTTTGGCGCCGGTGAAAATCCCCCGCACCCCCGCGCGGACGTGCAGACGCCTTTGCAGACGTCTGCACGCCGGTGGCGTGGTGGTGGGGGACGGACTGGAAGCTTGCGCTTCACAGTAAAAAGGTGGGCACGGTGGAACCAGGCCCACGTGTTTTACCATGGAGGCGGACTAGGTCTTTTCGGGTAGCAGGGAGTCGCGATAAATGTTCGGCGCGTTTTGCTCGGCGAACATGGCGCGTTCGATGCTGCGGGTTAGCGAGCGTTTTTGCTCGTATAAGGCGGCTTGTTCTCGGCGCAGTTTGTTCAGTGCGGCGAGGCCGGCCTTGATGTTTTCGGGCGCGTAAAGCGCCGCGATGTTCTGTAGTAGTTTTTCCATAAACTGACGCGGTTCAACCGCAAAGAGGGGCGCCGGTTGTTAGTCGGCGCTCGTGCTTTGGGGTGGGACTGTGGCCCGAAAGATTTTCAGGCGGGGAGATTTTCAGCGGCGCGCGCTTGGATTAGCGCGCACCGCAAATTGCTTTCACTGCTAAGGGAATTGCCAGCAGATGAAATTGACGCGGCGCGCAGT
>Ga0302323_100000597_pt1 | contig 28974 bp, 21 predicted proteins | sample Fen_T0_3_FD_201950 | JGI IMG/M metagenome (GOLD analysis project Ga0302323, IMG submission 201950) | Peat permafrost microbial communities from Stordalen Mire near Abisko, Sweden - Fen_T0_3 | ecosystem: Environmental > Terrestrial > Soil > Wetlands > Permafrost | place: Sweden: Abisko...
GCAGCTCTTGGCGCCCACGCGTTCGGCCAGATACTCCATGTGGCTGGGAAAGGGCAGGCCGGCCCTGGCCGCCCAATCGCGCGAGATGGGCGCGGTGACAAGCGCGCTCACCTTGCCCCCAAGCACAGCATCCGTGGCCGCCGCAAGGTAGTCGACCTGCGCGCGGCCCGTGATCTCGCTGGGCAGACCCGGTTGCGCGTCGTCCTCGCGCAGCTGCGTGACGGAAACCACCGTGGCGCTCTTCGGCAAGGTGACCCCAGTGCGCTCGGCTGCACGGGCGATCACGCCTTTGTCGCCGAACACGGTCACCTCGACCCCGGGCCGGGCGGCCAGCGCGCATACGATGACCTCCGGGCCAATCCCGGCAGGACACCCCATGGAAATCCCTATTCGCGGCGAAACCGCCATGCTCCTCCATCATACAACGAGGCCCGGACCGCCCCCAGAATTGCGAGATTGGATTGCAGGATTGCACATCCGCCGGTACCTCTCGTGGGAGGGGTAGCGGAGCATGAATGCCGCTATGGTGCAAGAAAGAATCTAGCGCGTTCACAGAATCGACGCCTTCCCCTTGGCTTCACCTGTTTCCGGGTGCAATACTGGTTGCAGGTATGGACGACTTCCACTGCTCCTTTTGCCAGAAACGCCGGCGCGAGGTGAGAAAGCTCATCTCGGGTCCGCGCGTATTCATCTGCGACGAATGCGTTGCCTTGTGCAACGACATCATCGCCAAGGAAGAGGCGGCGGAGCGTCCACGCTACCCACGGCCGCGCGAGATTTTCGACGAAATCGACAAGTACGTGATCGGCCAGGATCGGGCCAAGAAGGCCCTGTCGGTTTCGGTTTACAACCACTACAAGCGCATCGGCCAGCGTGGCAAGGCGGCCGACGTGGAAATCCAGAAGGGCAACATCCTGCTCATCGGGCCCACCGGTTGCGGGAAAACCCTGCTGGTGCAGACGCTCGCGCGCAAGCTCGACGTGCCCTTCGCCATGGCCGACGCCACCACCCTGACCGAGGCGGGCTATGTGGGCGAGGACGTGGACAGCGTCATCAAGTCGCTGTACCGCAACGCGGGCAACGATCCGGAAAAGGCCTCTCGCGGCATCGTGTGCATCGACGAGATCGACAAGATCTCGCGCAAGGGTGGCGGACCGTCCGTGACCCGCGACGTTTCCGGCGAGGGCGTGCAGCAAGCGCTGCTCAAGATCCTGGAAGGAAAACAGGCCACCATCACCCCGGATGGAGCGCGCAACCGGCCTCAGCAAGAGCTTATCCAGGTCGATACCACCAACATCCTGTTCGTGTGCACCGGCGCCTTCAACGGGCTGGAAGAGATCGTCCGCCGCCGCATCGGCAAGAGCGGCATGGGCTTCGGCGCCGCCATCACCAAGGGCGAGGAATCCAAGAACGAGCTGCGGGCCATGGCCCGCACGGAGGATCTCATCAAGTTCGGCATGATTCCCGAGTTCATGGGCCGGCTGCCCATCATCGTGGGCGCCGACGAGCTGAATGTGGACGATCTGGCCCAAATCCTGTGGAAGCCCAAGAACGCCCTGTCCAAGCAGTACGAGCGCTTGCTGGAAATGGAAGGCGTCAAGCTGCGCTTCACCGAGGACGCCCTACGCAGTGTGGCCGAGGAAGCTGGCCGGCGCAAATCCGGGGCGCGTGGCCTGCGCGCCATTCTGGAAGAAGTCATGCTTGATGTGATGTACGAGATCCCCTCGCTGTCCGGGGTCACGGAATGCGTGGTCACCCGTGACGTCGTGGTGTCGCGCAGTCGTCCGCAGTTAATCAAGGAGAAAAAGGCGTCCTAGCCGCGCTAGTATCAGCGCGCGGTTGCTCGTTGACGCTAAACTCGGTGGGCCACCCTACCGAAGGTTCTTCATAGGCCCACTTTTCGCGAGGAAATCATGCTGACGAATGCTGAGAAGGAACAACTTAGTGGCGTGCTTGAGACAGCCAGAAAACGTCTGGCCAAGGTGGGCGAACGCGCGCTGAACTATTCGATGAATCACGAGCGCAACATCGGCCGCGATTCCATCGACGAGTCCATGGAAGAAGAAATCTTCTCCACCGAAATGCGCTTGCACGATCGCGAGAAGTACCTGCTGGGCAAGGTTGACAAGCAGATTGTTCGTCTTAAGGACGATTCCATCGACGTGTGCGAGGACTGCGGCGAGAAGATTGCCTTCAAGCGTCTCATGGCCCGGCCCGTGACCACCTTGTGCATCGATTGCAAAGAGCAGAACGAGCGCGAGGAAGCCGCGGTCGCTCAGGCCGGACAGGGCGGGGGTATCGACGGCGGCGGCCTTGGCGAGCTCGGCGTCGGGGACGAATAGCCCACGCATCCCTGGAACTTGGTTTTGCCCACGGCTTTGCGCCTTTACTATATAATGCCCGCCATCAAGTCAGGCGGCCCGCCCGATGCCCGATAGTCGTTATCGAATCACAGAGCGAATTGCTGCCGGTGGAATGGCGGAGGTCTTCAAAGGCGTCGCCGAATCCTTGCAGGGTTTTCGCAAGAACGTCGCCATCAAGCGCGTCTTGCCCGCGCTGACCAAGAACCAGAAGTTCATCACCATGTTCCTGGACGAGGCGCGGCTGTCGCTGTTCCTCCAACACGCCAACATCGTTCAGGTCTTCGATATCGGCCACGCCGACGACACCTACTTCATCGTGATGGAGTTCGTGGACGGCGTGGATCTGAAGGCCATTATGGAATGGCGTCGCCGCGTCGGTCGCCGTCTGACCATCGGCCAGACCATCTACATGATCATGGAGGTCTGCAAGGGGCTCGCCTACGCTCATGACCTGGTCCATCCCGAAACCGGCGAGCGCCTAGGCATCGTCCACCGGGACGTTTCACCCGCCAACGTGCTCATCTCAAAGAACGGCGAGATCAAGCTGGCCGACTTTGGCCTGGCCAAGGCCGCCAGCCAGGTGGAATCCACCGACCCCGGTGTGGTCAAGGGCAAGATGAGCTACCTGTCGCCCGAGGCGGCGCGCGGCGAGAACGTCGATCAACGGGCGGATATCTTTTCCGTCGGAATCCTGCTGTACGAGATGCTGACCAGCAAGCGGTTGTTCTACGGAGACACCGACTACCAGACGGTCGAGCTGGTCCGCAACGCGAAAATTCCGCCCATCGCCACGCAAAATCCCGAGGTCGAACCCGAGTTCGAGGAGATCTGCCGAAAGGCGCTGGCCCGGCGCACGGAAGATCGCTTCCAGACCGCCACCGATTTGCAGGACGCGTTGGCGCACTACCTGTTCTCGCGCGGATTGAAGATGATCCAGCGCGACATCGCGGAACTGGTTCGCGCCTGCATCGAGGATCAGGCCACCCAGTCTTCCGGCGGCAAGGCCAAGCGCTTCGGAACCGTCGACACCATCTTGCACTCCGAGCTCGACGCCTTCACCTCGCTGGAATTCGACAACGCCGCCCAAGATGGCCAGGTGATGGCACCCGCCGACGGCGGCGTGCAAGTGGGCAGCTTTATCGATCCGCGCGCGTGGTCGTCCGAGGCCGACTGGCCCAGCCTGCGCTCAAGCGGCCGCCGCGACACGGTCGGCGAATTCCCACGCCGGGATTCTCAACCCTACCAACGCGACACGGTCAACGAGATGCAGGCTAGAAGTAGCCAGTCCTTGCCCGCCGCCGCATCGCCAGGGCCGCAGCTTGGCGGCCCGCCACCAGGCCCCGTGGCCAACGTGCAGGTCTTCTCGCAGCCCATGCAGAGCCCGGGGGGCTTCGCCCCAACCCCGCCACAGCCTACGCGCTCGCACGCGATCCCTCACGGCCTCTTGCTCGGCATCATGGCTGGCGCGGTGGTGATTGGCGCGGTCTTCGCCTGGCTGCTCTTCAGCGGACGGTAGCGGTCTTCTTTCTGGCCATTGGCAGCGCGGGTGGTCGTGGTATGAAAGGCGCCTTGCCCGGGGGACGCCGGGCCCAATGAAAGTGGACCATCATGCTGCACAGAAAACACGTGGACGCGAAGGGCAACTGGGTTAGCTACCGGCCGGACATCAAGATTCTCGACTGCACCATTCGCGACGGCGGGCTGGTGAACGATCACAAGTTCGACGAATCCTTCGTGAAGGCGGTGTACGAAACCTGTGTCGCCGCTGGGGTTGACTACTGCGAGCTTGGCTACAAGGGCGCACGGCGGTTGTTCGCGGCGGGCCAGCACGGCGAGTGGAAGTTCTGCGACGAGGACATCGTCCGCCGCGTGGTGGGCGACGGCCCGCGCACCATCAAGCTCTCGGTCATGGCCGACGTGGATCGCACGGACTACAAGACCGATATCGCGCCCAAGGAAAAGAGCGTGATCGATTGCGTGCGCGTGGCCTGCTACATCAACCAGATCCCCGGCGCCCTCGACATGGTCAGGGATGCGCACGACAAGGGCTACGAGACGGCGCTCAACATCATGGCCATCTCGTCGGTGCAAGATCGCGAGCTCGAGGACGCGTTGGCCGCGGCCGCCAAGAGTCCTGTCGACACCGTCTACGTGGTGGATTCCAACGGTTCGCTCTACTCCGAGCAGGTCCACGACATCGTGATGGGCTTCCTCGCGTCCTTGGAAGGCACGGGCAAGCAGGTCGGTATCCACGCCCACAACAACATGCAGTTGGCCTACGCCAACACCATCGAGGCGCTCATTGTGGGCGCCAATCGGCTGGATGCCACCATCGCTGGTCTCGGCCGCGGCGCCGGCAACTGCCCGCTCGAGCTCCTGCTGGCGTTCCTCAAGAATCCCAAATTTCACCTGCGGCCGGTCATCGCGTGCATCGAGAAGGAATTCCTGCCGTTGCGTCAGAAGATGGACTGGGGCTACAGCATTCCCTACATGATCACCGGCATGCTCAACGAGCACCCGCGCTCGGCCATCGCCGTGCGTGAAGGCGACCGCCCCGACGAGTACCTGGCCTTCTACGACCAAATGGTCGAAAAGTAGCCGTCATCAAACCGTCGCGCGAGAGGCGGGGTAAAGGCTGCTAGAATTTCCGCCCATCGTGCGGTTTCTATCCGTCGCTTATGATCGAAGGGGCGCCTGACGTGGTCGCTGGCGTGACATTGCTGCTGTGGCTGGCCGCCGCCCCGAACCTGGCCAGCGCGGAGGAAGTTTCGGCAGCCTTGCATCAGTTGGGCGACGCGGATCTTATTGTCCTGAACGATCCGGCTGGCCCCCGACCGGTGCGCGTGCTTCTGGCCACGCGGGTTGCCGCCTCGGCGGAGGATGTTCGCGCGGTCATGACGGATCCAAGCGCCTACGGCAAAGCCATGCCGTCTTTTCGCCGTGTGGACGTCGTCGCCAGGCACGAACGCGAGCCAGGCATCGCCGACCTGGAGGTCGCCTGGGAGCTCGAAGTACCTTTGCGCAACCTGAGCGGCAAGCTGTGGCTGCGGCCGCAGGAAAACGGCGTGGATCTACAGCTCGCGGAGGGCGACTTCGCGCCTGGCCTTTTTCACCTCAGGGCGCACAAGGAACAGGGCAAGCCCGAATCAGTGCTGACCATCGAAGGATTCGCCAATGTGCGCGAGGTGAACTGGGCCACCCGCAAGATTGCCCAGCGCTCGCCCATCGCCGAGCCGGCCATCACCGTGGCCGCGGTCTACGTCCTGCTCAAGTCCCTCGCGCGTCTGGCTGAAGGTGCCTCGCCCACTCGTCCAAGCGCCGCCATGGCCGCGCCCGAACCCTCCAGTCTGAACGGCGCCCTGTCCGGGCAAATCGCCAATGCCACAGCCCAGGGCAAGAAGGTCCTGGCGGCGGTGCGCAGCCGAGCGGATGGCCGCCTTTCCCGCGTGGAAGTCGCTGTCCATGTCTCGGCGCCCGCCGACCAAGTGACTCGGCGGACGATGCAGCCCAAGCCCTTCGGGTACATGCCGGGCTGGAAGAAGATCACCCCCGTCAGCGGCAACCCCGACGAGTGCAAGGACACCGCAGCTTTGTGCTGGAAGGTCGACACCAACCTGCCTGTCTTCTCACTGGACGGAATTTGGAAGATTCGGCCGCGGCCGTGGCGTGCCCGCATGGTGGCCGGCGACAGCAAGGGCGCGGTCATAGGGATCGATGTGATGCCCTCCAGGCCGTCCGGCCGCTCGATGTTGGTCTTGTCCCAGCACCCGCGCCTGGACATGGCCGGCTATGTGGCGCGCAAGCTGATCGCGGCAGAGCCCTTCTTGGAGCACGGGCTGGCGCTGGCCTTGACTCTGGTCGAAGCGGTATCGCTGAGCCCGGCGCTGGAGAAGGACTAAGGCTGACAGGTGCCGACGGTTGAACCTGCCCAGAGCGGAGTGCAGAGGCTTGCCGCTCCTTTTCCGCAGGCGATCGCGGGATTGTGCACATCGCAGAAGGGCTCGCAAACGAGGCCCAAAGCCACCGTTGCGACGCAAGCCAGTCCCGGAATGCACTGACCCGGGATACCGAGCAGGGGCGAGCAAGGGGTGTTCTCGCTGTTGGGCCCATAGTCCTGGCATTTGGCCGTACCCGAGACCGGAAAGCAGGCAAGCGATGAAGGGCAGCCCATCTGAGTGAGCAGGTCGCAGATGCCGGAATCAGCATTCGAGAGCAGATCGGCCTCGGCGACATCTGCTTTCAGGGTGTCGCCCGATGCACCACCATCGCTTCCTTCACCTTCGACCAAGCCTCTGGGATTCGAGCCGCCGGTCGACGGTAGAATGGGATTGGACTTGCTTGCACAACCTGGCACGGCTGCCGTCCCAAACAGCAGGGCAAACACAACGGGCGCTTGAAAGACAGCGGACTTCATGGGTGGCCTCGCCTTTGCCATCGAGTATACCCGGCGCGGGCTCGACATGCCGTGGTTCGAGAGCCGGCGTCAGTTCGCCCGACCGGGTTTGCCCACCCGATCGATCAGCGCCACCACTTCGCTCGACAGGCGCTCCAGGCGTTCGAACACATCGGTGGTTTCAAGCAGGCGCTGCCGGGCCTTGGCGTCGGCGACCAGCGAAGCAGCCACCACGTTGGCCAGCGCCGCGGGCGTGTCCTGCGCGGCGGCCACGTGTTTGAGCAGTTCGCCGCCGTCGGGGATGGATTCGGCCAGGCCGGTGACCAGGGCGCGCAAGGTGGTGTCCGCCTCGTCGATGTCCGACGATTCGCCCGCCGGATCATCGGGGATCTCGTGGGCCGCGATCAAGCGATAGGGCTCGTCGCTGAGTAGCTCTTCGTCGATGCCGATGCGCGCGCGACCGCGCACCACCAGGTTGAAGCGGCCATCGGGCAGCTCCTGGGCTAGAACCAGCTCGCCCACCGAGGCCACGTTGGCCACGCGCGGGATGTTGCCGTCTTCCAGACTTTCCTTTTCGAGCTGCAGGCTGATGGCCACCAGGCGGTTCGAGCCAAGCACGTCTCGCACCATTTTGCGGTAGCGCGACTCAAAGATGTGCAGGGGAATCATGGAGTGGGGAAACAGCACCACGTCTTCGAGAGGGAAAAGCGGCAGGCGCCGCAGCGCCCGGCCGAGAGGGCGCGAGGCCGGCTTATCCGAAGACATCGATGCACGCTCCGGTGAGGGCCGCTGGCGCGTCCGCGGCGAGAAACAGTGCCACGCGCGCGACGTCGTCCGCGGTCATGGCCGGCTTGCCGCCGGGCATGCCTTGTTGGAGCATCTCGGTCTCGACCGAACCGGGACAAATGGCGTTCACCGTGATGCCGTCGCCGCGCAGTTCTTCGGCCAAGGCACGCGTCAGACCGACCACACCGTGCTTGGCCGCGCAGTAGGCGGACAGCAGGGGCGTCCCAGTCCGGCCGCCGATGGACGACAGGTTGATGATGCGCCCGCTGCGCTGCGACTGCATGGCTGGAAGGAAGGCTTGGGTCACAAGGAAGGTGCTTGTCAGGTTGGATGCCAGGACGTCGTTCCACGTCTCTAACGATAGTGCCACGGCGGACTGGCGGGCCACGATGCCCGCGTTGTTCACCACCGTATCGGGCGTTCCAAGCGTGGCCTGAACTTCGTCGCGAAAGCGGATGATCTCGACTTGCGACCGCACGTCGCAGGTCGCGTGCATGCACCGGCTTCGTTCGTCGCCGGCAAGATCGTCCAGGAAACTGCCTGCGTGGGTGCCGCGGGCGCAGCCAGCCACCCGGGCCCCAGCCCGCGCGAAAAGCACCGCGATGGCTCGGCCAATGCCGCGCGAGGTACCGGTCACGACCGCCAGGCGCCCATCCAGCTGGCCCATGCTAGGCCTCCTTTCCATGGGCGGCGGCGAGCAGGCGCGCCTTCAGATCTGGGCGTTCCTGCATGTCGCCGACAAACGCGCTGGTGAGCACACCGGATTTGTCGTGGCGCTCGCCGGGCAGGGCCAGGCACAGCTGTTCGGCTTCCATCACGCAGCCGGCACCGCGCGCGCCCAGGCCTTGACACAGGGCCTGCGCGATTTGATGGGTGGCGCGCTCTTGCAGGGTCAGGCGCTTGGTGAAGCATTCGACCAGATCCGCCAGGCGGCCGAATCCGGCCAACTTGCCCGCCGGGATGTAGGCCAGGTGCGCGACCCCGCGAAAGGGCACCAGATGGTGCGGGCACATGGAATGAAAGCGAAGTCCACTGACGATGACGACGTCGGGGTCGGTCTCGCCGACCACGAGGTCGCCCAGGATCTTGGCTGGATCCATGGCGTAGCCAGCGAGAAACTCCTCTTGCCACAACCTGGCCACGCGTTCGGGCGTCTGCCGCAAGTCCGCATCGCCGGCCGGATTCAGGCCCGCCGCCCGTAACAGGGCCTCAACCGCCGCGGACATGGCTTCAGAATTGTGGGGCAAGCGTTCCTCGATAAGATGAGTCTATACAACATGAACGTCGCCAGGGCGTGAGAGAATCGAAAGGTCGCTATGCAGGCAAGTAACGAAAAGAAGACGCGCTGGGGGATCCTGGGGGTGGCCAAGATTGCGCTCGACAAGATCATCCCCGCCATCCAGGCCGGCCAGACTGGCCAGGTCGTGGCCATTGCCTCGCGCTCGCGCGACAAGGCCCAGGCCGCGGCCCTGCGCTTCGCCATTCCGCGCGCCTACGGATCCTACGAAGAATTGCTGGCCGATGCCGAGGTCGATGCCGTCTACAACCCATTGCCCAACCATCTGCATGTGCCGTGGTCGATCCGCGCGCTGGAGGCGGGCAAGCACGTGCTGTGCGAGAAACCCATCGCGCGCGATGCCGCCGAGGCCAGCCAGCTCATCGGCGCGCGCGAGCGCACGGGCCTCCTCGTGCAGGAAGCGGCCATGGTGCGCACCCACCCACGCTGGCTGGGCGCGCGCGACATCGTGCGCAGCGGCCGCATCGGTGAGTTGCGCGCGATGACCGGATTCTTTTCCTATTTCAACGACTCGCCGACGAACGTACGCCACCAGCCCGACATGGGCGGTGGCGGTCTACTCGACATCGGCTTCTATCCCATCACCATGGCGCGCTTCATCTTCGAGGCCGAGCCCGTGCGCGTGATGGGGCTTCTCGAAATCGATCCTCGCTTCGGCGTGGATCGGCTGGCCTCGGCCATCCTGGAGTTCCCGCGCGGACATGCCATTTTCACCTGCTCGACGCAGCTGGCGCCGTACCAGAATCTGGACATCCTGGGCACGCGCGGCCGCATCGGCGTGGAGATTCCGTGGAGCATGCCGCACACGCGGCCGAGCCGATTGATCATCGACGATGGCGCGCGCGCGGCCGGGGAAGCCGTCGAGGAGATTGGGTTCCCGGCCTGCGATCAGTGGGGCGTGCACTGCGATGGCTTCTGCGAGGCTATCGCCAAGGGCCAGCCTGCGCCCGTGCCCATCGAGGACGCGGTGGCCAACATGCGCGTAATCGATGCGCTTTTTCGGGCGGCGCAGTCGGGGCGCTGGGAAAGGCCCTAGCCCCTCTCGCGTTTTTTCTGGGTCGCACCTACACTAGACGCTGTCTCCGTGCGACTCCCACTGCGCGTATTCTTGTTCGCTTCTCTATCCGTAGGGATGCTGGCGCCCATCGCCTATCTCGGACCGACGCAAGTTGCCCGCTGGCGAGATGTCCAACGCCGGGATGCGGACAAGGAATTGCGTTTCGCCGCGGAATCCCTGGCGCGCGCCATTGACCAGGCGCTGGATGCCAGCATTCGCGAACTGACCGGCACGGCCAACCACATCGGCGTCTATGGTTCGCTCGATCCGGAGCTCCTACAGACCGTGCTCCACCAGCATTGCACGGCCTTTCCTTCGTGCCTGGGCCTCTTCGTGTCCGGGCCCGACGCCCACCCCATCACCGGCGATCCGCCCCAATACCACAATCCCAATGTTGGGGTTGGCGACCGTCCCTACTACCAAGAGATGCTGCGCACGCAGCGCACCTCGGTCTCCGGAGTTGAGATTGGAAAGTTCACCCACGTGCCGACCATTCACGTTTGCGCGCCCATCTGGTCCTCGCCCGATGTGGACAAGCGGAAGTTGCTCGGCGCCGTGGTCGGCGCGCTTGGGCTCGGCTATCTGCAAGAGCTGACCACCAAGTCGGTCGAGGTCTACGGCGATATGCAAGCACGCGTGCTCGACGGGCGCAAGCGCGTCGCCGTGGACTCCAATCCGCGGGACCAGCCCGTCCTGGCTGACTTTTCAGCGATCAAGATGTACGCCGATGTTCCTCCTGGTCAGACCTTGTTGCGCTCTGGCCGCAACGAATGGGGAGAATCGGTGCGGGCGGCCTTTGCACGCGTGTCCGACCCGCGACTCGACTGGACGGTCGTGGTCATGCGCCCCACATCGAAGATCGAAGAGCAGGCACGCCGTGCGCAGACTAGCACCCTGATCGCGGTCTTCGGCGCACTGGCCCTTGGCGTGACGTTCGCCTTCGTCCTGTCCTCGTGGCTGGCGCGACCCATCAGCAAGCTCGCGCGCTACACGCTTCGCGTGGCCAGTGGCGAGGGCGCTTCCATCCCGTCCGCGGCACGCTGGGATGCCCGCGAAGTGAACGAGCTGGTGGAAACCGTGGGAGCCATGGTCGCGCAGTTGCGCGAGCAGGCCGATGCCCTGCGCGAGCGGGAAAAGGAGCAGGTCGTGCTGGCGCGCTTCCGGCAAGAGCTGGAGATCGCGGCGCGCATCCAGGTCGGCATCCTGCCCAAGAATTTCGATGTTCCGGGCTTTGAAATCGCAACCCTGATGCGTCCCGCGGAGGCCGTGGGCGGCGACTACTACGAGCTTCTACCCACCGAATCCGGGTTCTGGATTGCCGCCGGGGACGTTTCGGGCCATGGCCTGACCGCTGGGCTGGTCATGCTCATGTTGCAAAGCGCGCTTGCCGCCTTGGCCATCTACACCCCCAACGCCCGACCCGCGGAAATCCTCAAGGCCACCAACCGGCTCTTGGTCGAGAACATCCGTCGCCGACTGGGTGGTGACGATCATGCCACCTTGGTGCTCATGCACGTCATGCGCGACGGAACCTTTCTCTTTGCTGGTGGGCACGAACCCCTCCTCATCCTGCGCGCAGCGGGCAAGACGTGCGAAGTCGTGGACGCGTTCGGGCCGTGGATGGGCATCAATGACAGCGTCGAACAGCACCTGCACGAGGGGGTCGGCAAGCTCGCCCCTGGCGACCTGCTGGTCTTCCATTCGGACGGTGTGGTCGAGGCAGGCGCCGGGAAACGCGAACCGTATGGACTTGATCGTTTGTGTGCCGCCGTCGAGCGGCTGCGCGATCGGCCAGCGCAGGTCATGTGCAACGAAATCCTGCGCGAATCCCGAGCCTGGGCGCCCGGTCCGCAAGAGGACGACATGTCCATCGTCGTGGTTCGGTGCCTGAATCCCTAGTTGCCTACTCCCAGGCGTCGAAGGTTTCGAACTGCATGGTGTAGTTGGCGCGGCCCTGGGTGGCCGAGCGCAGGTCGGTGGAATAGCCGAACATACGGCGCAGGGGAACCTTGGCGATCACCAGGCGTTGGTTTCCGCGTACGCCCACGTCCTCGATGCGGGCATGGCGGGCGTTGAGGTCGCCGAGCACGTCGCCCACGTTGGCCTCGGGCGCGGTGACTTCGACCTTCATGATGGGCTCGAGAAGCCGCGTGCCAGCCTCGCGCGAGGCCTGGCGTAGCGCCTCGCCCACGGCGGCCTTCTGCCCCGCCGGGGTCGAAGCGTCAGGCCGGTACTCGATGCTGGTGACCACGACTTCGATGTCCTCGAAGGGATAGCCTTCCGGTCCCGAGCGCATGGCCTCGGTGGCGCCTTCCAAGGCTGCCTCGAGGATGGCGCGCGGAGTTTCCGGAATCTTCGGTGCACCCGGAATCTGCTCGGTCGGGGCCAGATCCAGCTTCACCACGTTGCCACTGCCGCGCGGGCGGGCGGCCACGCGTACGCGGGCTTGTCCGAACAGGGTCTCGTCGTCGATTTGGCGTTCGAAGCGTGCCTCGGCCTCGGCCGCTCCGGCCAGGGTTTCCCGGTGCACGACTTGCGGACGGCCCACGGTGGCTTCCACGCCGTACTCGCGGCGCAGGCGATCCGCCATGATGTCGAGGTGAAGCTCGCCCATGCCGCGGATGATGGTCTGCCCGGTTTCGGAATCCTCGCCAAAGCGGAAGGTCGGATCTTCGTCGGCCAGCTTGGCCAGGCCGAAATCGAGCCTTTCCTTTTCGGCCTGGGTTTTGGGCTCGATGGCGCGTGCGATGACGGGCTCGTGCGCCTCGATGCGGCCAAGCAGAATGGGCGCCTTGGGCGCGTACACGGTGTCGCCCGTGCCGGCCTCTTTGAGTCCCATGGCGACCACGATGCTGCCGGCGCCCGCCCGTTCGATGCGCTCGCGGCGGTTGGCGTGCACGGAGAAGAGCCGGGCGACTTTTTCGTTGCGCCGGGTGCGCGCGTTCTGGACCTCGTCGCCGGGCCGTAGCACGCCCGAATAAATACGCAGAAAGACCGTCTTGCGGCCTTCGTCCATGGCCACCTTGAAGGCCAAAGCGCAGAAGGGCGCGCTGTCCTCGGGCGGACGCGTGGTGGGCTGGCCGGAGGTTGGATCCGTGCCTTGGATGGGCGGGACTTCCGTGGGCGCGGGCAGAAAGTCGCACACGGCGTCCAGCAAGGGTTGCACGCCCTTGTTGCGCAGGGCCGAGCCGGCCAGCACGGGCACGATGCCACAGCGGATGGTGCCCGTGCGCAGGGCCGCGACCAGCGCCGCGGTCTCGATGGGCTTACCTTCGAGGTAGGCGGTCGCGATGTTGTCGTCGAAATCGGCGGCGGCCTCGATCAGCTTCTCGCGCGCCGCCGCCACCGCGTCGGCCATGGACGCGGGCACGCTGTCCTCGCGCGGCGGATCGTCTTCGCCGCCGGAAAAGTAGATGGCGCGTTCGCGGATGAGATCCACCACGCCGGTGAACTGATCTTCCGCCCCGATGGGCAGTTGCACGGGCACGGGGCGGGCGGCCAGGCGCTCGCGGATCTCGTCGACCACGGCCTGAAAATCCGCGCCCGGGCGATCCATCTTGTTGATGAAAGCCAGGCGCGGGACATGGAAGTTGTCGGCCTGGTGCCACACCGTTTCCGACTGCGGTTCGACGCCCGAGACGCCACAGAACACCACCACCGCGCCGTCGAGCACGCGCAGCGAGCGTTCGACCTCGATGGTGAAGTCCACGTGCCCCGGCGTATCGATGAGGTGCACGTCATGCCCGCGCCACTCCAGCGTGGTGGCCGCGGCGGTGATGGTGATTCCGCGCTCGCGCTCTTGCGGCATCCAGTCCATCTGGGCTTCGCCGTCGTGGACTTCGCCGATCTTGTGGATGCGTCCGGCGTAGTACAGGAAGCGCTCGCTGACCGTGGTCTTGCCGGCATCGATGTGGGCGCAGATGCCAATGTTGCGCACGCGGGTTAGCTTGGAGGGCTTCTTCGCTTTGGCTTCGGGACTCGGACCTGGGTCAGACATGGAAGGCGGGATTATAGGGAGTCGAAGGGGCCCTGCAAGCGCTGGCGACGGTTCCAGCGCTCTTTGCTGCGTCCCGCTGTATAGTCACGGCCGATGAATCGTTCCGAATTCGATGCCGAGCTTGCGCGCCTACAACGCGAATTTGGTGCGGCTGACCAGAACCTGGGCAGCTTCCGTAGCGAGCGCTGCACTGGCTCCGTGCACTGCATGTTCTGCAAGGGCTGCCGCAACTGCTACCGCTGCACGCACTGCGAGGACTGCGAGGCCACCACGGGCAGCGGGCACTGCCTGCGCTGCGTGGGTTGCCACGATTGCTCGCATTGCGAGGACGCCGTGGGCTGCACCCATTCCGCCTACCTTTTGCGCTGCTCCTTCTGCACCGACTGCAACTACTGCTTCGGTTGCGTGGGCCTGGCCAAGAAGGAGTTTCACATCCTCAACCGCCCCTACGCGCGCAGCGAGTATTTCGCCCTGCTCAAGAGCCTGCGCGGAAGGTAGGGACGCGGTCTCGCAACGCCGCGCGCATCCGTCGCTGCTGTGATACAGTTATGCGACACATGCACGACGGAAGATACGTGCCGGTCTAGCCATGAGAGTTCGCTTCTGGGGCGTCCGCGGCTCGCTTCCTGTTCCTGGCGCACGCACCGAGCGCTACGGTGGAAACACCTCGTGCGTGGAAGTTACCTCGGCCTCCGGCACGCGCATCATCATCGACGGTGGCACTGGCATCCGGCGTCTGGGCAAGGAACTGATGCGCGCCGAGTTCGAATCGGGCAAGGGCCAGGCGCACATTCTCATCAGTCATACCCACTGGGATCACATCCAGGGCCTGCCGTTTTTTTCGCCGTTCTACCGCGGTGGCAATCGCCTGTTCGTGTACGCCCGCCAGCGCGACGATCAGAACCTGCGCAGCGTCTTCGCCTCCCAGGCGGATGCGCCTTTCTTTCCCGTTTCCTTTGATCGCACGCGCGCCAGCGTTGCCTTTCGCGAGCTGCACGACGGGGCCAAGTTCGAGATCGAGGACATGCAGGTATCCACCACGCGGCTCAACCACCCCCATGTGGCCACCGCCTATTCCATCGCGGCCGATGGCGCGCGTGTGGCGTACATCGCCGACACGGCACCCTTCACGGACATCCTGTTCGGTCAGGAATTCCTTTCGGGGCCGCCCTTGCAGCACACCCAGCTAAGCCGAACCGACAAGACCAAGCTCAAGGCCATGGCTAGCGCGGTGGTTCGCCTGTGCGAAGGCGCCGACCTGGTCATCTACGACACCATGTACACCGCCGACGAATACCGCCAGTACCCCCACTTCGGGCACTCGCGGCCATCGGACGCCATCACGGTGTGCCAGCAAGCCGGGGTGAAGACCTTGGCGTTGTTCCACCATGCCCCCGATCGCTCGGATGCCGAGGTGGACGCCATGCTCGACGGCGCGCGCGCCCAGGCGGGCGGGAAGAACAGGAAGCTGGAAATCGTCGCTGCTTTCGAGGGGCTGGATCTCTTGCTGGGGAAAGTCTGATGGAAGTCACCTTCTGGGGCGTGCGCGGATCCATTCCATCGCCAGGCCCGGCGACAGTTCGCTACGGCGGCAACACGTCCTGTGTGTCGGTACGCCTGGCCGACGGCGAAATCATCATGATCGACTGTGGCACGGGCGCGCGCGGCTTCGGCATTTCGTTGCTTGCCGGCGCTTTCGGCAAGGGCAAGGGCAGCGCCACCGTGCTGCTCTCGCACGCCCACTGGGATCACATCCAGGGCTTTCCATTCTTCGGGCCGTTCTACGTGCCAGGGAATCGCTTCACCGTCGTGGGTGGCAGCCAAAGCGCCGAGCTGCTCGAACGTGTGCTCGAACGTCAGATGGCGGCCCAGTTTTTTCCGGTGCAGAGCTACCGCAACATGGGTGCGCACATCGAGATGCGCGCGATTCCCGAGGATCGCGAAGTGCGCGTGGGCGCGGCCAAGATCACCGCCCACCCCAACCCGCACGGTCCAACCCAGGTCATGGCTTTTCGCATTGAGGCCGACGGCAAGACCCTGGTCTACGCCAGCGACGTGGGCTACGAATCCGGCGGCCCGCCCGAGGACACGCTGGCGATCTACCGCGGGGCGGATCTGCTCATCCATGACTCCACCTTCACGCCCGAGGATCGTGCCGAGCGCATGTCGCGTGGTCTGTCATCCCTGGATGATGCGGTCGATGCGGCCGCGCGCGCGCAAGCCAAGAGGCTGGCGCTCTTTCACTACGACCAGGACTACAGCGACCACGACGTGGACGAGCTGGTGGTGCGAGGTCGCCGCTTGCTCGACGCGCGTGGTGCTGAGGAGGTCGAGATCCTCGGCGCCGCCGAGGGTCTGACCCTCACGCTGTAGCTGCCCGGTCTACCTGGTCTAGCCGACGACCAGGTAGCCGCGTTCGAGCAGCGCCAGCAGCGCTTGGGCGGTGTCGAGATCGGTCTGTGGGCTCTGGTCGATGATCTGCTGAACCGTGGCCTCGTCGAGCGCGGTTTGCATCAGGTCTAGTTCCTGCGGCTTGAGCTCGCGCAGGCGCGGTTCGAGCGGGCGCGGGATCGAAACGATGGCCTCGAACGGCGGCAGCTTGGCCGACAGCTCTCTGAATTCGTCGAGCTGGCGCATGCCTTCCATGAGCAGCCCCTCGGTGCTGTCCTGGATCTCCTCCATCACCGTGCGGTCGTCGGGCGGCTCCAGCTCGAAAAGCCCCTTGTCCCAGGTGAGCATACGGAACATGGCCTTGCGTGGGCTGACGTCGAAACTTTCGTCCACGTTGGCGAAGTAGATCTGGCCCTTGCGCAGGTAAAGCCTTCCCGTGCCCCATTCGGAACGCAGCACCAGCACCCCTGATTTGCGGCTGGTCGAGAGCAACTGCAGAAGGTCGGGCAAGGGGATTTCTTCGATGTTCCCTTGCATCATCTTGGGCTCGGCGCGCCGGTTGGCCGTGACCTGCATGCGCGACCGGGCCTCATTCTCGGTCAAGGACGACGACGGAACCGGGGCCTCGCCGTTGGCCGTGACCAGCTTGATGATCGAGGTTCCCACCAGAATGCGGTCGCCTTCCTTGAGGCGAATCGCACGGATCTTTTCACCGTTGACGAAGGTGCCGTTGGTCGAGCCAAGATCCTGGATCGAAACCGTATGCTCGTCGGTCGAGATTTTGGCGTGTTTGCGCGAGACCATGTCCTCGACCAGGACCATGTCTAGGTCGGACGACCGGCCAATGATGATCTCACGGTTGGGTCGCAGGGGAAACTCGCCCCCCTGGTACTTGCCCGAGATGAACTTCAGGGTCCACATGGTGTATTCGACCCCGGTGGGGCTTATGTCCTCGGCTGCAAGGTTAGCGGGCCTCAGAGAATCCAAACGTCGTGATTCTAGTCACTTAGCCGCTATCCGTCAACGTCAGTGCGCGGCAGGATGGTGAATTGAAGAATCGGTTGGCGACGGAGAGCTCAGGATCTCCCCTACTAATCGGGCAACTTCGGCATCGACGAGCAGTCCAGCGTGGTTGGTAGAAACGGAAATATGGCGAACCCCAGCGAGGTGCGTACTACTGCTGGGAGCGAGGCGATCGCGCTCTCCGGACACCGAAACCACCTCGACCCCCTCGGGAAGCGCTCCCTGGTCGAGGTCGCGCAGGAAGGCTGAATCCGGCAGGAGCTGCAGACTGGCCCGTCCGAAGGGCGCCATGGCCACGCCGAAAAGCGCCGACCAGGTGCCCGACGTGGGGGTTCCCAGCATGACCAGGCGGCGAACCCGGCGCCGGCCGCCGAGGCGCTTGAGGTAGTACAGCCCAACCAATCCCCCCATGGAATGTCCAACGATATCCATGCGATCCAGCATTGTCTGGGCCGCGATGGACTCGATCTTTCGGGCGATCAGGGCCGCCGATTCGCAGATGTCTCCTGTGTGCAGCAGGCCCAGGCGGTAAGTCAGCACCAGGTGCCCCATCTGGGTCAGCCGGCTCTCCAGCAAGTGCAGGGAGCCGCGCGTGCCCAGGTAGCCGTGGATGAGAAGTACGGGGGGCTGGCCTTCACCCAGTTCACAAGAACTTGGCGGCGCGATACGATTGCCCCGTAGGGTATGGCGCATCCAGGACACGGCCCGTCTCGAATCTTCGACGCCCTGTCCAAGAATGGCCGAACGCGATGACACCCAGTCAAAAAGTCGCATCCAACTGCCGATACTACCACTGATGGCAAATGCAACCAGGCTCACCGTGGTTCGTGATCAGGCCAAGCCGCGCAAGCTGGGCCGGTACGAACTTGAGGAGTGCCTTGGCGTCGAGGGCGGTATCGAGACCTTTCGCGCGCGCGTTCGCGGCCTGGCCGGGTTCGACCGCATCTTTGCCGTCAAGTGCTTGCGCCGAGGGCGCGGCGGTCCCATCAACCTGACCGATCCCTTCATCAAGGTCGCCAAGCGCACCGCCAGCATCAACGACCCGCGCGTGGCCCGCGTGCTCGACGCCGATGTGATCGATGGCGTGGCCATCGCCGTGACTGAATTCGTGCACGGTCTCGATCTGGATCGCTTTCGCGAGTGGGCCCACGTGTCTGGGGTTCTGGCCACGGGGACCGACGAGAGCGCCGAGAAATGGCAGAAGATCGTCGCCTACGTCGGAGCCGAAGTCGCGGGCGGCCTGGCCGCGCTGCACGCGCTTGCGCCGCCGCTGGTTCACGGTGGCCTTTGCCCACGCAACATCATCGCTACCGCCCGCGGTGGCGTCAAAGTGCTCGACGTCGGATTGCGGCAGTCGGCGCAGAGCTCTGACGAGCCACTTTCACCGCGTGCGCTTGCCTATGCGGCGCCTGAACCATCCTCGGCAGAGCCCAATCCGATGAGCGACATGCGCGCGCTTGGCGTGGTGCTGTTCGAGTTGGCCACCGGCGAGTTGCCTCCGTCGGGAGCAGGGAGCTTGGCCGCGCGGAAAATCCTGGATGCGCTTTGGCCGCCCATGGCGGATTTCGTGGCTGGATTGCTGGCAGAGGATCCGGCCCTGCGGCCGAGCGCCACGGAGGCGGCCAAGATTCTGGGCGACTTCTGGTCGGAAATCCCCGATGCCTCAATGGTCGCCGAGATGGCGGTGATGGTGCGGAACTTCTCGGGCTTCGTCGCCGACTCGAACGCGCCCCACACCCCGCATCCGATTCCGATCGAGCCTGGCAAGGAAGAGTCCGCGCCCGCCCCTCGCATGCAGATTCCTTCCGTTCCACCGCCGACGCCGCACACGCCTTCGGCTTCCGGAAGCTTCCTCGCGGCGGGCGACGTTCCCACCCGGGCCATGCCGAGCGGAAGTTACGCCAGCGCTATCTTCCAAGCCGTCCCCACCGATGCCTCCATCCCGAATTTCACCGACGAGGTGATCGCCATGGACTTGCCAGCGGACGCGCTGGTTCCATCGAGTCACGTGGCGGACCTCGACCCCGAGCTGGGCGAGCCGCCAGCGGCCCCACCCTCCGCCGTCGCACCGGCCGCCGTGCCCGCGCAGGACGATGGACTTGCCCTTTCGCCCATGCTGACGGAATCGATGGGCGGGAAAACAACGGTCGATCCCGAGCCGATTCCCGAGCTCGCCGAATGGGGCGCGCAGGCCTTGGCCGCGCTCGGCGACCAAGCGGGCGTGGCAATCCAGCCGCTCGCTCCCATGCCAGAATCCTCAAGCACGGGGCTTGAAGTTGATGAGGTAGCGCCGCCGCCCGTCAGTGACCCGGTCATCGAAGAGGCCTTCGCTTTCATACCGCCGCCGCCGCCCGCGGAGATCGCGGCCCCTCCTGCCAGGTCTACGTCGCGCGCTGTTGTTACCGCTCCTGCGAAACACACGCTGCTCATGTCGGCCGCGCAGCAACCGCTGGAAGATGATCTGATCGACGATCCGCATGAACCCATTGCGATCATGGCAAGCGCATTTGCAGCACAGGCTGCCTCCGAGGACGCGACCTCGGAACCACCGCCGGTTGAGCCCGCGGCGTTCCAACTGGAAGGCGAGGAGGAACAGTCGCTCGAAGCCACGGCGTTCACCGCGGATGAGGATGCGGGGCCAGGCGAGTGGGAGCCTCCACGCTTGGCGCACGCCATGGCGGCTCCCGAGGCTGACGAGGTCCGCGGTCCGAAGACGCGCACGGCGCGGAGATCTGGGGCAGATTCTGCCACGCCCGAGCACAGCGACGAGAAGTCAGAACCCGGTCGATCACGGGCGAGACGTCTGGCCCTCATCATCGCCATCATGGCGGGGATTGGCGGGGCGGTCGCCGCGGCTATGGTCACCATGGGCCCGAGGGGCAAGAAGGTCGCACGCCCTGCGCTGCCAGGTCTGGCGACGCGATCGGGGAAGGCCGCTCCCCCGGCCGCCGCGGCCGCCGCGCCTGCCACGCAAGCTGCTTCCGCCGCGCCTTCCGCGCCGCCGGCCAAGGTCGTGCCCAAAGCTTCTTACGCTTCGGCACCTTCTGCCGTGACCCCGCCTGCTCCGGCGCCCGCTGCTGCTGCGCCCGCTGTTCCTGCGCGCGCCGTGGCGGCCAGCAAGCCGACGGGTGGTCTTTCATCGATTAGCGTGCCTATCGCAAGCAAGCCCGAGGGCGCCATGGTGTGGATCGATGGCGAAGAACGAGGCAAGACGCCGTGCACGGTCAAACTCAAGCCCGGCAGTGCCCGCCTGGCGCTGGTGCATGCGGGCTATCTCTCTAGCCAGTCGTCTATCGACGTGCGCGAAGACGCGAAAGTCGACGCAACCCTGAAGCCGGTGTCGCCACCGACGGAGGGCGATGCGCGCTTCCGCGCCGAGTGCAAGACCGAAGGCAAGCTCCCCATCGTCGTCGACGGCAAGGAGACAGGGATCTTGTGTCCGTATTCCAAAATGCGTGTCGAACCGGGCAGCCATACCATTGGCGTGCTCGTGCCATCGACCGGAAAAGTTCACGACAAGGAGATCACACTTTCGGCCGGGGTTCGCAGCATCAACTTCGGCGACTGATCTCCCGATTCTGGGCGGAAGGGCTTGGTCATGAAAAAAGACAACGACAGGAAGTCAGAGCGCGCGATGCGATTCACGTCCCTGCGGCTCACCGTATGGTCGGCCCTGGCCTTGGTGATCTTGGCTGGGCCTCGGGCTTGGGCTGAGAAATCAGACACGCCAGCGGCAGTGGGCGGCGGGCTGGTGGCCAGGGTGCTTCCGGCGGCGGAGAAGATCAAAGTCCTCGAAGAGGAGCTGGCCAAGGAGATCGACAAGCGGGTCAAGCTTGAAGACGAGATCCCGCGCCGCACCGCCGAGAACAACACGCTGATTGCCAGCCAAAAAAGCGCGCAGAAGGAGCAGGTGGCGCTCGAGGCCAAGCTGACCGAAGCACGCGAGCGCGAGGTTCAACTCCAGCGGACCAATGATCGCCTGCGCGAGGAAACCGAGCGGGTCACGGTTTCCGTGCGCTTCGCCCTGCCCATCATCGCTGGTATCGCCATCATGATGCTGGCCATGCTGGTGTGGATGCTCATGTTCTTGCGCCAGGTCGCAGCGCGCGTGCATGGGCAACGCACGCTTTCGGAGATGCACGAGCTCGAAGGTCGGTTGATCCACACCAATGACCTGCTCAACGCAGAGCTCAAGCGCACCCAAGCCCTGCGACACAAACTGGCCGAGTTCGGGATCGCGGACTAGATCCTGCGCGCGTCAGGGAATGAAGAGCGGCGGTGCGATGCCTGGGCAGCCGAAGAGCACTTGCACCTGAGTTGCCGCTCCCGAGGTGATCTTGTCGCAGGTGGTTCCGTTGAGCACGATGGTGAGCGAGTTGGCCCCCAGGCTCCAGCCGTTGGCCCCATCCTTCGCCACCAGATTCTTGTCGAGGTAGACGGCAATGTTGTTCACATCGGGCGGCGTCGAGGAGAGGTTGAAAGTGCACGTGGTGACAGCCTTGCTGATGGACGCGAAGGCGTCGGTCAAGGCCTGTGGCGAAGTGGCCGGGAAGTAGTGGGTGGTCCCGCCTGCCGCCGCAAAATTGTCCAGATTGCCGACGCTGGGCCCGATGCCAATCACATAGACCAGGAAGCCCGCAGCCTTGGCCGCGGTGATGGCATCGACCGTTCCCTGCACATTGGGATCCGAGCTCTTTCCACTGGGGAGGCAGTTGGGTTCGCCATCCGTGGCCAATAGAATGTACTTGGCGTTCTGATCTTTGACCGTCTGAAGATACGCGGTGGCTGCCTGGATGGCCTGCGCTGTCGGGGTATTGCCACCGGGCTTGGCCGCCGTGATCGCAGATTGTATCGCGGCCACCGAGGTCGTCGCGACGGGGACCTCAACGACACTCGTGACCCCACAGCCACTTCCAGTAGAAGAGTACAGCTTGAGTCCCCAGCTTATGGAGCTCGACGTGCTGCTGAGCGTGGCGTTTACCGCCGAGGTCAGGGCGGGCCAGCGAGCGGTGCAGTTGGCCGAGCCAGTGCTACAGTTGCTGTCCGCCGTGGTGCTGTAATCCATGGAGCCGGAGCGGTCCAAGACCAGCAGCACATCCGCAGGCTCGCGCGCGGTCCCGCTGGTTTGCGTTCCGCAGTTTGCGTCGCCGGTGGGGCTGGGCCCAGTGGAGCCCGCGCCCCCCCCGCCATTCGCGCCGCCCTGGCCAATGGGATTCGTGTTGACCACGACTCCGCCGATGCCGCCGCCACCTGTGTTTCCACCAACTCCGACGGGCGGGGTCGAATCACAACCCGCGAAGAAGAGTCCAATCGACGTGAGAATTGCGGTTCCGGCGACGATGGTTCCCATAAGTAGTCTTCTCTTCATGACGTCTCCCTGCCTCCAATTGTACCGCTTCGTTCCAGCTGCCAGGCGCAGAAAACACCCAATGCAATAGTAGGCTATTCCGCGCGTTTGAGAGGAGCGATCTGTAGGTTGAAAGTTCAAATCACCAAGTGGTCTTCGGGCCTACACCGGGACCGAAGTGGGAGACGCGTTTCGTCGCAGCACTACTCGGCACGCCAGACCCTCCTCTGTGAGTGGCGCTGTTGCAAAGAAGTGGTCAGACTTTTCGCGAGGTTCGGTCGATTGGCTGACTCGACAGGAGGGCACGCTTGCAATGGTCCTCTTTTTTCGCCAGATTGTCGGCCCTCATGTTCCCCATCACGTTCCGCGTGTAGGCGCCGGCTCTTCCGGTACCGGGCGCGGCGCGCAATTCTCGCGCTGGACGCACGCAGCGAAAGGAATCGTTCGCAATGGCCAAGATCGAGTTGCCCAAGAAATTCGTCAGCAAGTACCCCCACAAGTTCGCCGCTGGCAAGAAGCTATACCTGCGCGGCAAGCGCATTTTGCCCAAGCCCATCACAGGCAAGGAAAGCCTGCCCGATCTCATCGACAACGCTTTCCTGGCCTACAACGGCGCGCGTATGCAGGAAGGGGCGCGCCTTTTCACCGAGAAGATGCTGGCCAACGACGGCGTCACCATCGGCATGAGTCTGGCTGGCGCGTTGACCCCGGCTGGTCTCGGCGCCGCCGCTGTGATTCCCCTTATCTAGGCCGGCTTCGTTGACTGGATCGTGGGCACGGGCGCCAACCTGTACCACGACATGCACCACGCGATGAACATGCCGCTCTACCGTGGCTCGCCGTTCTCGCGCGACGTCGAGCTGCGCCGCTTTGGCGTGGTTCGCATCTACGACATCCTGCTCGACTACAACGACGTGCTGATGAAGACGGACGATATCCTTCGCAAGATCATCATCCAGAAGGAATTCCAGAAGGAGATGGGGACAGCCGAGCTGCACTACCACATCGGCAAGTACTGCGCCGAGTTCGAGCGCCAGTGCGGGATCAAGGATGCGTCGGTCCTGGCCGCCGCGTACCGCGCAGGCGTGCCCTGCTACACCTCGTCGCCCGGCGATTCGACCATTGGCATGAACGTGGCCGGCGTCGAGCTGCGCGGCAACAAGCTGCGTATCAATCCCAGCATCGACGTGAACGAGACCACGGCCATCGTGCTCGACGCGAAGATGCGCAAGAAGAAGACCGGCGTGCTCCTCATGGGCGGCGGTTCACCCAAGAACTTCATCCTGCAGACCGAGCCGCAGATTCAGGAAGTCCTGCGCATCAAGGAGATCGGCCACGACTTCTTCCTGCAATTCACCGATGCGCGCCCCGACACGGGCGGCCTGTCGGGCGCCACCCCATCCGAAGCTGTCAGCTGGGGCAAGATCGATCCCAACCAGCTGCCCGATGCCGTGGTGGCGTACATCGACTCGACGGTGGCCTTGCCCTTGCTCACGCACTATGCGCTGGCGCGCAAGGCGCCACGCAAGCTCAAGCGGCTCTATGATCGCCGCGCGCAGATGATGGAGAAGCTCACGGCCGAGTACTTCAAGCACAACAAGGACGCCACGCCGATTGGGTAAGGACTGAGAGCGCAGAGGGGAGGAGAGCGCAGAGAACTCTGTGCTCTCCTCCATTTGCTATCGCTCCCTGATGATCAAGGGGCGCGCGGGGGCGCGGGCCAGGGGAATTTCGTCGTCGGTGACTCGGGCGGTGGCTTCGGGCATGGTGACGGTTCCGGAGAGGGCGAAGCGGAGTGGAATAGGGATGACCCTGGGCAGGGAATCGGACTCGAGAGAGGTCCGGACGTAGATCGCGCCTTGCATTTGCCACATGTTGGTAACCTTCTCAGCCAGCGTGGCGCCCGGGGGGAGCGGGATGCGCACCTGGATGGAGACCGCGCGGTCGAGGTCATGGCGAAGCGTGACTTGCACGTCGGCCAGGCCTTCCTTGCTTGGTGCCTTGGGCATGGCGAGGTCCAGGTGCACGGGACTTTGCGCTGGATCGGCAGGCAGGAAGTACGAGCGGAACAGGGGGCGCTGCGCACGGGCGAGCAAGCCGGGCGCGGAAGATTCGATGCGCACGCTGGCGGTGTCGGGGGAAAGTTGCAGGGCGACCGTGCTGTCGGCGGCGAGCTTGAGATCCTTTTGCGCGATCGGCTTGCCCGTGGCAGACAGTTCGGTGGTGCGGATGGCCGCGGGTGACGGGGACGTGCCTCCGGTTTCGAGGAGCGCTCGCACGACCTGGCGGGTGGCCTCCGCCGAACCGTAGCCGCCGTGGCCATCGCGCTCGACCAGCAGGCGTGGCCACAGCGTCGTGACGGCAGGTTGCCTTTCGCCAGCGCGCAGCTTCGCGGAACGGACGAGGGCCGCCAGAACGATGGATCGGGCCGAGCGGTCACCTGCCAGGCTGGCGGGCAAGACAAAGGTTCCGTCGCTGCGCACGGGGGCAGCGGCCGCAAGGCGCTCGGCCAGGGCCGTTGCTACCGCGGTCTGGGTTGGAGAATCCAGGAACAACAGCACCGCGCGGGCCAGGACGAGCGGATCCTTCTCGCTGGAAAGCTGATTGAGCGTCGAGGTGCGCAGGGCCGCCCAGCACGCACTTTCGCTACCGCGACCGGCGCGATTGGATCGTGGCGCGATGTCGAGCCAGTCGAACGCTTGGAAAATTGGCGGCGTCTTGTCCGGCGGGCACTTGGCATCGGCATGCCCCTTTTCCAAAGGCGATTGCTCGGGAGGATTGGCAATCGCTTGCCAGAATTGCCCGCGTGCGAGCAGCGGCGCTTCCCAGTCGCGGTCCGACTTTCTTCTCTCGCGCAGCATCTTCCCGCGCTCGGGCACTAGCCGGGCCAGTTCGCGCGCGCGCACCGCCAGGGCATGGCTTTCGCCCCCGCGCACGATGGCCCACGCGCGCACGCGGCCGAGGACCTCCAGCGCGTCGGCGAAGGCGCGTTCGCCGGTCAGATGCTCGGGCTGCAAGGAATCCAGCGCCGCAGCGAGCACGGGCGCGATTCCCCTTTCCAGCACCAGCCGGACTGGTCCCTGGGCCGGTGTGCTTTGCGACCCCGCAGGCAAGTCTACCGTCGACGCTTGCTCAACCCAGGCCGTGTTCTGGGCCTGGAAAGTTTCTCCAGAGGGTCGGATAGCCCATGCATGCTTCAGATGGTCCGACAGTCCGTCACCCTCGACCGTCGCATCCAAGATGGCGGTGCCGGCCAAGCTGCCGCGCATGCGCACCGCAACGGTTACCATCGACTGCGCAGGCACTGCGATCGTTCGCTTACCCCAACTCGGGTCGAGGATTTGGGCCGCGCCAGCGGCGGCCAAACCCAGCGAAGCCGTCACGGCCCTGTCGGATCGGTTGCGCACGCGAATGGGCACGTTCACCTCATCGCCAACCATCCACGACGCACCCGTCATCACCCGAACCGACAGTGGCAATGCGGTGGTGACCTCCACGCTGGCCACGGCTGGCGATCCCTGATCCGGCGTGGCGACGAGTACGATCTGCCAGGTGGTTTCCGTGTCGCCCAGGGGGACGATCAGTCGGACGTGCCCGCTTCCGTCGGTGCGCACGGGTGACAGCCAGCGTGCCGAGCCGGGGTCGATGCCCTTTGAAGCGCGGGTGCCGCCGAGTGTACCAAAGCCGCCGGCCCCGTAACCCTGGCCTGTTTCCGCGCCGCTGAGGGAGCCCAGAACGTTCTCTGCGTCGCCGAGTGTCCGTCCGGTCAGTTCTTCGAGGAGGTTGGTCCAGGCCTGGACGGTTTCGTCGCCCACGCGCATGTTCCACCTGGCGTCCACCAGGCGATCTTCCTCCACCGCCTTTGCATAGGGCGTCTTGCTGGCCAGCACGCGCTGGAAAGGATCCTGCAGGTCGTCGGCGGTGCCGAAGCGACCGTCGGGGCCGGCGGAGAGCAGCTTGTACCCAGGCACCAGCGACAGGAATGGAATGCGCGGTCCGGGGCTGCGCACGAAGGTCATGCCGTTGCCCCACGGATCCAGCAGATCCCCAGTCTGTAGAACCTCGTCGTGCACCATGCGGCGCAAGAGCGCGTTGGGATCGCGCAGGGCCGGTTCGTCCACACCCAATTTGTTCTCGAAAATGAAGTCGCGCAGCTTGGACAGCAGATGGAACAGCTTGAGCCGGGTCACGCGCTGGGCGACCTTGTCGAACCTGACCTGTCCGTCGATGGCCATGAGATCCGACAGGCGCCAGGGCTCCCCGCCGGGGGTGAGCGGTGATTCTTCCATGGCCTCGGTGACCAGCGTGAGCAGGTCGGGGTTGATGGCAATGCCTGTGGGGGTTCGCTCGCGCGCGTCGCGCAGGCGCTCGGGGTCGCTGCTGGCCTCGTGCACGGCACCCTCCAAGGACTGCACGATCGCGCGGAAGGCCTTGTCGATGTTCTCGCCGACCGTGGCGGCGGGATCGAACGCGGGCGGTGGGGTGGAATTTGTGTTCTTGGCCACGGCTGCCCAGCGCTCGATCTCGAAAGCCGCGTCGCCGTCGAGGAAGGCGTCGACGTCCTTGTCCGCGATGCCTGCCGGCGCGGCCAGCGCGCGTCGGGTGTCGAGGGCCCCCAGCCGTTCAGGATGGGTGCCGCCCGCCTTGTCGAACACCACGGCGCCCACGCTGCCAGTGAGCGGCTGCCCGTGACCGTCGTCGAGCATGGCCTCGATGACGGCGCGACCTCCAGGTGCGTTGCCGCCTTGTAGGGTGATCGACAATCGCGGTAGCACGCGCGGCAACACCAAGACGCCGCCGCTCAGAACGTTCTTGTCCTTGGCGAGGGCAAGGCCCGCCGCCGCCAGCGTCCACGCGCCCTTGGCGGACGCAGGCAGGGTGACTGAGCCGCCGCGACTGGCGTCGGCGAGCCAGGAACTCTCCCAGGCGTCGCCCCCTGGACCTTCCAGGAGCACGCTGGCCGAGGCCTTGGCGCCCAGAATCTTCACCGTGAGAGACTCACCAGCGCGCACCACGGGACGATCGGGCCGGACTGCCGCGACCGCATCCCGATCCACGCGCAAGCAACGATCAACGGAAGGCGCGATGGCAGGTGCCGCCGCGCTGCCCGTGGTGATCCAGCGTGCGTGCACCGTGGCCGCCACTTCGCCCGCGCAGCCGGTGTGGACCTTGTCTGGCACCTTGGCGCCGACTTCGGGCGGAAGGTTCCACACCACCTCGCCCCAGCCGCGCGGGTTGGTCCACACGCGCGCGGCCAGCCCGTGCCCGGTCAGCGCGAATTCGGCGGCAATGGGTTTCTCATCGAGCGTGGCGTGCACAAACAGTCGCTGCGCTTGTCCAGGCAGCAGCACCCCGAGCTCGGGCAGCAGCTCCAGTTCCGGGACCGGCGTCGCCAGCGCGAGGGTGTCCTGGCCAGCAAGTGGGTGCCCCTCGACCAGGGTTTTGGCCACCAGGGTAAGGCTGGCGCCGCAAGACGAGATGGTCCTGGGCGTCTCCACTGTCACCCTGGCCAGGCCGTCGTCGTCGGTGCGGATCTCCGTCGAGGCCGCAAGCCATGCCTTGTCATCCTTGGGCACGTGCAGGCCGCGCCCACCCACCCAGTAGCGCAAGGGCAGCTTGGGAATTCCGCGCCCCGTGCCATCGCGCACTTCCAGCATGAAGGTTGCCTTGGTGCCCGGCGGCACCGTGCTGACTTGCCAGTGGGCGCGCAGGGTCGGCGCCTGAGGTGTCTCCTCACGCACCCCGAGGCTCACCGTGGCTTCCGCTTCGTCACCCTGGCCGACCGCCGTGCGTGCCGACAGAACCCACTTCCACTCGGGATCTTCAACGAAGGGTATCGGCACTTCGACGCTGGCCATGCCAGCCTGATCCGTGACAAGGCGCCGTGAGAAGCGCGCTACCGAGCCCTCCTTGAGTGCCAGATCCACCGCCTTCTTGCCCGCGGGCTTGCCCGTCACGCGATCGCGAAGCACCACCCACGCCGCCAGCTTGCCGCCTGGAACCACCGCGGTGTCGTTCACGCGCAAATCGAGCGCGTGGCTTTGCAAGCGCTCGACTTCCAGGGTGCGGGTCCGTTCGTGCCCTTGCCAGCGCGCGGACACCAGCAGGTTCAACTTGCCCCGTCCCGGCGGAACCGCGATATCCAGATGGCCACGTCCAGCGCCGTCGCAGGTCGTCTCGACGGGCTTGGGCACGGCGCTGGCCTTGTCGCCCAGGGTTTCGGGATCCCAGGTGGCTTCAACCGTCGCGCCCGCCAGCGGTGTCAGCGTGGCGACCGTGGGGAAACCGAATACGCGCACTTGCACCGGCCACGTCCCGCC
>Ga0302323_100000599_pt1 | contig 28957 bp, 12 predicted proteins | sample Fen_T0_3_FD_201950 | JGI IMG/M metagenome (GOLD analysis project Ga0302323, IMG submission 201950) | Peat permafrost microbial communities from Stordalen Mire near Abisko, Sweden - Fen_T0_3 | ecosystem: Environmental > Terrestrial > Soil > Wetlands > Permafrost | place: Sweden: Abisko...
CGGCGTGCCCACCACGACCTCCACCCAGACCGCAACCTCCACCCAGACAGCCACCGGCACCCAGACCGCCTCCTCCACCCAAACCGCCACCGGCACCCAGACCGCGTCCGGTACGCCGACCGCCACCACCATCCAAATTGCGACCAACACCCAGACCGCAACCAGCACCCAGGTCGCGACCAACAGCCAGACCGCGACCAGCACCCAGACCGCGTCAGGCACCCCGACCGCGACCAGCGTCCAGACCTCGACCGCCACTCAGACGGCCACCGGCACCCAGACGGTTACCGACATCAGTTGCACCATGACCACCGCCAACTGCGCGCAGGATTCTGATTGCGCCGTGCAGACCAGCAGCACTTGCTCGGCATCCGGCGCCGCCTGTAGCAGCAGCAGCCCCTGCACAAATCTGGGTACGTGCAAGTACACGAACCTTCTGTGCACCAATCCGGGCGGATCCTGCGCCAACGTCAGCGTGTGCGCCCACGCGACCACGACGGTCTGCACGTCGGCTTCCGATTGCCCGCCCACCTCGACCACCGGCACCTGTGGTCTTGGCGGGACGCCCAAGAACGGGTGCACCGCGAACAGCGATTGCCCCAGCTACAAGACCTGCAGTGTCACGAACGACACCTGCCGAATCGACACCGACTGCACGGCCCCATCCTTCGGCACCTGCTCGACAAGCGGCAACAAGTGCAACAACAGTTACATGAAGTGCCCCAATCCGCAGACCTGTGTCTACGCGGCGCAGACCTGCAACGGCACCGACAACCTTTGCAACCTGGCGCAGGACACGTGCGTGAGCAAGACCGACAACACCTGCACCGCGGTGGCGAACACCTGCACCACACCCACCAACACCTGCATCATCCCAGCGGCGAACAATTGCATTCAACCCGTGAGCGGCACGGACGTCTGTGTCCCCAGCGCCAATGGTACGCCGGGGCCCATTCGCATGTGCCTCATCGCGCAGACGGTGTGCAAGAAGGACGCGGACTGCACCACCGCGGGCGACGCTTGCGGACCGGCCACCTCGCGCGCCGTTGTCGCCAAGCGCGCCGTGACCTCGGTCGTGAACAACAACTACAAGCTGCTCAACTTCGGACTGATGACCTACTACCAGGGCGGCTATTTCCCCTACTACCTGAACGTGTCGGGTTCGACCGGGGTCGTCACCGTTTTCGAATCCATCGACAAGATCGCGTCGTCGCACTGCTGGGACAATCATTCGGGCCCAGCGCAGACCTGCCAAATCAACGGCATCACCATGACCCTGCGTGATTCCCCCAACAGCCGCTACCGCGTGCGCACGGACTGGCAAACCTGGATCAACGTGGATGCCGACTGGTGCGGCCATGACTGCGACATGCCCGGCGCGCTGGGACTGGGGCACTTCGAGGGCGCCTACTACACGTACACCGGCACCATCGGCGGCAACTCGACCACCATGATCACACAACCGACCTTCGGTGGGCAGAGCATCAGCGTGAACGGCAAGAACTACAGCTACTACCAGCCGCTCAACAACTACTACAACGGTGGCGCCGCGCCCCCACTCGACTTCTCCGACTGTGGCTCCACGTGCAGCGCCACCTGCGGCGGTCGCTGGGACACGCAACTCGCCCCCTTCCTCAGTACGGCCGACGACGCAACCAATTCGCAAACCGCGGCCACGGCAATCACGCAAGCCATGGCCCCCGCATCGAATGGCGGCCTCATCTTCTACTGGAACACACCCACGGGATGCACGCTGCAGAACAGCGTCTCCCATAGCATTCATACCAGCGCCTATGACTACATGAGCGCCGTGAAAAGCGGCAATTCCAGCGAGGGAATCCCGGCGGATCACCTGGCCTGCCGGGACAACTACGTTCTCCTCATCACCGACGGAGAGGCCAACGGCCCAGGCGACAGCAACTGTTCCGCTGCGGCGTGCGCGGCGACCAACCCAGTTTCCGCGGGTTGCACCTGCAGGTCGGTGCTGGCCGCCTACAATCTGCGCCAGACCCTTGGCGTTAAGACCTTCGTGGTGGGCTTTGCCGCCGATGCCAAGTCGGGTACGCCCCGAACGACCAACGACAACATTGCGCGCGCCGGCGGCACCGACGCCGACGGCGATGGCGTTGCGCCGTTCGCCTACTTGGCGAGCAACGAGGACGAACTGAATACGGCCCTGCAGATGGTGATCTACAACGCGGTCAAGGGCAGCTACTCGACCGCACCCACCAGCACCTCGGCCGGCACCCAGCAAGCCACCACCGTGGCCGAAGGCAGGTTTGCCCTCGACTCGCGCATGGACTTCCCGGAATGGAAAGGCCACCTACTTGCGTACGATCTAAGCGGCGCTTCGCCGTCGCTGTCCTGGGATGCCTACCAGAAACTTGCCGGAATGAGCTGGTGGCAGCGTCGCATCTACACCTGGGACGGCACCAACATGGTGAAGATCGCCGTCGATCAAACCACCCACGCGGTGACCAACAAGACCGCGCTGGCTGCCATGGGACTTGGCGCCTCAGCCACCGAGGCCGAATCGGTTGCGCGCTGGCTACTCGGAGATCCCACTTACAAGAACAACGCCATTCTGGGCGCCATCATCAACTCGACCCCCATCGACATCGCCAGCCCAGGCGATCTCCCTGAACCGGGCGGCCACGAGTTTTTCTTGAAGTATCAGACCCGGCCCCACCTCATCTACGTGGGCTCATCCGATGGCCTCTTGCATGCGTTCTTCCTGGAAAACACCACCATCGGCTCGACCTCCTACCAGGCCGGCAGCGAGGCCTTTGCATTCCTGCCGCCGGACATGATGTCCGCCGTCCGCCGTCAGTACTCGCAGGGCGGGCAGAAGCCAGACCCCTACAGCCACATCTTTGGACTCGCGGACTCTGCCAAGGCAAAATCGATGTGCGTGAAGAACTGCAGTGACGCTGCCACCGCCCAGTGGAAGACCCTGCTCATCATGCCCGAGGGCTACGGCGGCGGCGAAACCTTCATGCTCGATGTGACCACGCCCTTCGCAGCCACCGGCATTGCGGATCCCCCTGTCACTGTGCAGTGGCACACCGGGTACGGCGCCAGCGCCTCGACCTATGCCAGCGTGCTCGGCAACACCATCTCGCTGCCCGCCTTCTTCTTCAACAAGACCACCGGCATGGATGACTATCGCGTCACCTTCGCCTCTGGCTATCCGACAACCGATGGCAGCACGACCCAGGGCCGGGCCTTGGTCACGGCGTCGGCGGCCACCGGCGTGGTGCAAACCACCAACACGGTTGCACCAGCCGCTACCTGCACGCAGGAGTACACCGCCATTACCGACGTCGCAACCGCGCGCGATTTCGCCAGGGGACAGGACAACAAGTTGGTGGCCGGCTACTTTGGCGACACCTCCGGGCAGCTCTTCCGCTATGTATTCGGCGCCGGTCTAGTGCTCGACCAATCCCTTGGCTGCAACCACCCCCTGCACTTCTCGCCGACGGTGGTTCAGCTTGACCGAGATTCGACGACCTCGTCGCACGGGCACGAAATCTTCCCCGTGCTGGTGACCAACAGCAACCTCGACCTGGACACGACGAATCTGCCGCCGTCCAAGATGGTCTTCTGGAAAGAGGATGCCCAGGCCGATACGGGTGGCAACATCACCGGCATCGTCAAGGACACCGCCTGGGGCAACGGCGGCCAAGTCGCGCTCACCGTCGGGAACGACAACGAAATCTGCGGTGTCACACAGACCGACGCGCATGGCGTCGTCACGTGTATGGTCCCCATGCCCATCACGGCGCGTCCAACCTCGACCCCGCTGGGCGTCCTGCTTGCGGACGCCTCTGGATTCCAGGTTATGACCATGTGGTACGTACCCGCGGCGGACGGCTGCACGCGCGGGCAGACCTATTTCACCATCCACCAAATGTCGGCGGCCGGCATCGTCACCCAGCGCCTGGGCGCAGACGTTGCCGCCGAACCCGTCACATCCCCGGTCATTCTGGGCGGGCGCATCTACCTTTTCGGCTCCGGCGGGGCCATCGAGATCACCAACCTGCTCCCTGACTCGGTCACCGCAGGTAGAGCCATCCCTCCGAATGGGGGCATGGGCGCCTTCACGCGCTTTTCCTGGTCCGAGGTGTTTTAGCCGGACGCAAAGCCCGGTATTGTTCCCCGACGTCATGGGAGAAAGTACACGCGCCCCCACCGCCGCCATCATCGTGATTGGCGACGAGGTTCTTTCCGGAAAGGTCGAAGAGCAGAACGCACGCTTCCTGGTGCGCGAGCTGCGCAAGTTGGGCGTGGCCGTACGCCGCATCGAGGTGGTTCCCGACGTTCCTGAGGAAATCGCGGCCTGCGTGCGCAAGGCTTCCGCGACCTACGATCACGTCTTCACCACGGGCGGCATCGGCCCCACCCACGACGACGTGACCATCGCGTCCATCGCGGCGGCCTTCTCGGTGCCCGTGGTGCGCGACGCACAGGTGGCGGCGACCATTCGCGAGGTCAGCGGGGATCGCTTCTTCGAGCGCGACCTGCGCATGGCCGACATCCCCGAGGGCGCCGAACTGATCTACGGCGAGGGCTCCACCCGTTCGCGCTGGCCCGTGGTTGCCTTGCGCAACGTCTATGTCCTGCCCGGCGTACCGTCCATCTTGCAGCGCAAGTTCGCCTTGGTACGCGATCGCTTTGCCGCCCCGCCCTTCTTCAGCCGCGCCATCTATTCGCGTGACGGCGAAGGTGCCATCGCCCACGTGCTCGACCGGGCCGCGGCCGACTTTCCCAGCGTGGCCATCGGCTCCTATCCCCACGTCGACGCCCTCGACCACAAGGTGCTCATCACCCTAGACGGCCGCGACGAAGCCAGTGTTGCGAAAGCTTGTGGGCAAGTGGCAGAGGGACTTGGCGCAGCCGTCGTCCGCATCGAGTAGTCGCTGAGGAAATGCTATAAACCCGCCCGTGAACGAGCTACCTCAAAACGTCAAAGGAATGAACGACGTCTTGCCACCCGACGTCGCCAAATGGCAATTCGTCGAGGAAAAGGCGCGCACCCTACTCGATGCCTTCGCCTACCGCGAGTTGCGCACGCCCATCCTCGAGTACACGCCGCTCTTCACCCGCTCGGTCGGCGAGGCCACCGAAGTCGTGGAAAAGCAGATGTACACCTTCGACGACCGCGACGGCAGCAGCGTCAGCATGCGGCCCGAGGGCACGGCCTCGGCGGTGCGCGCCTACATCTCGCGCTCGCAGTGGAACCGCGAGCCCATCACGCGCTGGTACTACATGGGCCCCATGTTCCGGCATGAGCGCGCCCAGCGCGGTCGACTGCGCCAGTTCCACCAGATCGGCGCCGAGGTCTTCGGCCTGCCTGGCCCGGCCATCGACGCCGAGATGATCGCCATGCTGGTGGCCCTGCTCGCCGAGCTGGGCATCAAGACCAGCGACATCGAGGTCGCCATCAACAGCCTGGGCTCGCCCGACGAGCGTACGGCCTACCGCGAGACCCTGCGCACCTTCTTCGCCGCCCACGCCGACAAGCTGGATGAATTCTCGCGCAAGCGCCTCGACACCAACCCGCTGCGCATCCTCGATTCCAAGGATCCCGACGTGCAGGCCTTGGCCGCGGGCGCCCCCATCCTGCTCGACGTGCTCGGCGACGCCTCCAAGCAGCACTTCGAGGCGGTGCGCGGCCACCTCGCCTCGCTGGGGGTGGAAAGTTGCCTGGATCCACGCCTCGTGCGCGGGCTCGACTACTACACGGGAACCATCTTCGAAATCAAAGCCAAGGTCGGCGACCTGGGATCGCAGAACACGGTGTGCGGTGGCGGCCGCTACGACCGTTTGGTTTCATCGCTGGGCGGGCCGGAAGTGCCGGCCATGGGCTTCGGCCTGGGCGTCGAGCGCCTCTTGCTCGCCATGACCGCGCCCGCCGAGAGCTTCGACCCCGGGCTTACGCTGTACATCGCCGCCCTGGGCGACAAGGCCCGCACCTTCGCCCTACCCATCGCGCACCGACTGCGCCTGGCCGGCATTCGCACCGAGATCGAACACCGAGACGCCGGCCTCAAGGCCCAGCTCAAACGCGCGGACGCCTTGCGCGCCCGCTTGGCCCTCATCGTGGGCGACAACGAGCTCCTCTCGGGCAAGCTCATTCTGCGCGACCTGACCACGCGCCAGCAGTCGGAAGTCACGGCCGACGAGCTGGAAGCCCGCGTGCGCCAGGCGATGGATTAGTCACGGAACAAAGGGCGGGAACGGCGGGGCGCCTTTGCATCCAAAAAGAATCTGCACGGTGGTGTCTTGGCCCGCCATGATGTTGTCGCAGTAGGAGCCCTTCAGCTCGATGTCTTGCGAGGTCGCACCATAGGTCCAGCCGTTGTTCGGATCTTGCGGCACCTGCTCCTTGTTGACGTAAACCGCAACGTTGTTCGGGTCCTGGTCTTTGGGTGGCGTCGTGACCGTGAAGGAACATGACCCGACGATTTTGCTGATGGACGAGAGTGCGTCGGTCAGTTGCTGGGGCGAAGTGGCCGGGTAGTAGTCCGTGGTTCCACCGGCCTTGGCCATCTGGGTCAGGTTGGAAACGGTCGGACCGATGCCGACCACGTACACCGGGAACCCCGCTGCCAAGGCGGCGGCGGCCGCGTTGCTGGCACCGGTGACATCGTCGGTATTGATATTGGCTGGGGAACCACCGCAATTGGGCTCGCCATCCGTGGCCAAGAGAATGACCTTCTTGTTGGCGTCGGTGACGGTCTTCAGGTAGGTCGTGGCGACGGTGAGCGCCGCTGCAGTGGGGGTGCTGAGACTCAGCTTGGCATTGGTGATTTGCGTTTGAACATCAGCCGCCGATTGTGCCGCCATCGCGTCGGTGGTCGGCAATGGCACCTCGATGGTGTTGTTCACAATGCAGTTGGAAGTCGTATTGGGCGATGAAAAGAACTTGAGTCCCCAATTGACGTACTTGGAGTCCGACAGCGCCGTGCTCATCGCCGGCTTGATGGCGTTCCACCTGGTCGAGCAGTTCGTCGTATCGGAACAGACCCCGCCGCCCATGGTGCCCGTTGTTGTGCAGTAGCAATCTTCCTTGATGCTGTAATCCATCGACGACGAGCGATCAAGCACCAGCAACACGTCCACGCGCTGGCGAGTTGTAGAACTGCTGTTGATTCCACAATTGGCGTCGTCCGTCGGTGCGGTCGGCATCTCGGGCTCTTGGGGCGCATCCAATATTCCCCACAAAGCTGGGATCACGTCCAGACGAATTGTGATCACCGAGGCATCGCTGCCCGCGCTTCCACCTGCCCCGCTGGCACCGGCATCGCGAGAACTGGAAGAGGCGCCAGCGTGTCCACCGCTGCCTCCGGTTCCCGGCTCGCCAGTTATTGTGCCCGGCTGCGTACAATCCGACATCGACAATATCCCGCACACACCTGCGGCAATTGCCATTGCCCTTCCGACTGTTGTGTTCATCCCCATTGCGACTCCTTAGATGCGAGAAATGTCTCCGAAGAAACATCTATTCCGAGCCCGGCATACGCTGTCAGCTCTCCAGCTCGGGCCAACTCTACCAAAAAGACACTGCCATGCTGCTCATTCGACTGTTCAGCAGTGAATTTCCCCTCACTTTTCCCGAGGCATCGCTCCATGTAATTTTGTGCTCCTCGAGCGGCAACCAAAACGGCAGTGACACCTGTCACGCGCGGAGAACACCGACTAGCGCGGCTACCGATGAGCTTCGTGCCGGATCGCGCTGTCGAACCATCTCGGACGCAGGTCGCCCGGCCGTCAATAGCCTCCCGAATCCACCTGAAAGGGAGCTAGGCAGTAGATCCGGATACGCCGTTGGGGTAGTAATGCTGCCGCATTTGCTCGTTGCACCCACACGGAGATCCTTGCATGAAACGGTACGTTCCTTCGCTGATGGCTTCGGCCCTGGTTGTCTTTTTCGCCTGCACCCCGGCTGATCGCAGTGCGCTGCCGGTCAACGGCGGTTCGAGCGGGAGCGGTGGCGGGGCGGCATCCGGGGGACAGAGTGGTTCGAACGACAGCGGTGGCAATTCTGGGTCGGGTGGCATGCCCAGCTCGGGTGGTGCTTCCGGTTCCGGCGGAGAGACCTCCTCTGGGGGCAACCAGGGCAGCGGCGGCACCAACAATTCCGGCGGCTCGCAGGGCAACGGCGGCAGCAACGGTGGCAGCAGCGGCGGCAGCAATGGCGGATCCTCCGGAAGCGGCGGAACCAGCAGCACGGGGAGCAGCGCGTGCGGCACAACGACAGCCGGCAATGCGGTCGGTTTCTGCAACGGCCTAGCCTCAGGCGCCATGGCCGGCTACGGTTGGGTCGCGCTGGGCTCGGCGGACACCATCACCGACCCCACCTGTGACACCGGCAAGGTCGCCATCACCAAGGCCGCGCCCTGTACAACCACCACGAACTGGAACCAAGCTAACGCCCTGTGCATGTCGGGTAAGGTTCCGGCCTTGCCAGCCACGCCGGTGTCAGCGGACTACGACAACAACTGGGGTGTCCAGATCGGCGTGAATGCCAAGGATCCCAACGCTGGCATGGGCGGATCTGCGTGGAAGAGCATCACCTTTTCGATGACAGGAAGTCCTTCGGGCGGCTTGCGCGCCGTGCTCCACAAGAACGGCGATCCCGACGCAACAAGCTACTGCGCTTCCATGACCCTAGGCACCGCTATGCCCATCACCACCTTCAACTCGAAGTGCTGGGACGGCACGGGCGACTTCCTGACCGAGTCGGACGGCCCCAATATCGACAAGGTGGGGGTGCAGGTGTCATCCACCGCCACCGAGATCACGGTCTCCAGCCTCTGTCTGACCAAGGTCGAATTCGGCAACTAGGTATGCGCGTGCGAAGCCTGCCGGCTTTGCCGGCAGCGAAGCATCGCGGGAGGGTTTGGGAACCCTCTCAGGGTTCCCATCACTACGACCTACGCGCGCGCGAGGCCAGCTCAAGCACCGCGCGACCGTGGCGGAAGACGCGGACGGTGCCGGAGGTCTGGGAAATGACCACGGCGATGGCCTCGGTCTCGTGGGTAATGCCCGCGGCTGCCATGTGGCGCGAACCGAGGCCGAGGGGGATGCGGACCTCTTTCTCCTCGAAATTGAGGTAGCGGCCAGCGGCCAGCACCACGCCGTCCTCGCGCAACACGAAAGCGCCGTCGAGCACCGCGAAGGCGCGCAGCGCCCGCTTGACCTCGGGGTTGAGCATGTTGCGCTCGTCCTCGGAATAGCCCTGGAACGGGTTCAGGCTGAGCGGCCGGGACTGCTCCATGACCTTGTTCGAGTCGCCGATGACGAAGAGCGACCCCACCGGCCGGCCCTCCCAGCCCTCGACGCCGATGGTGACGGCCAAGTCGATGAGGGATTCGAGGATCTCGGGCGACACCCCCTCGCTGCGCAAGAAACCGAAGCCCACATCTTCGTCATCCGGGCCCACGTTGACCACCAGGATTGAATCCGGCTTGCCCACGGGACGCGCGGATAGCAAGGCCACCACCACGTCACCCTCGGAATAGAAGCCACGGGCGATACCGCTGACCAGGGCCAGCTTCAGTTTCTCCGTGCGGCCAAGATCGTACTGAGGCAAGGGGATGACCCGCACGCCCGAGGCCTCGACCACGGCCCGTTGGGCTTCGCTGACCACGGCCTGAACCAGCTTCTTGCGCGCGCCAGACTTGCCACGAAACACGTCCTCGGGCAGGAGCAGATCGCCAACGTACAGCAGATGGTCGAAGGTGCGCTTGGAGGCCAAGGCGACCGCCGACTTGATGAGCTCGAGATGGGTTGCTTGCGCTTTTGCCATGATAACCGCCGTGCCTCATGGTACGCCATGCCGCGCCCATCGAGAAGCAGGCATATGCGCGCGGCTACTCACGCCCGCGCATGTATTCCGTGGTTCGGTCCTCCACCGTGAACTGGCCCGACCTGGACACCAGGCGCAGGATTCTCAGCTCGGGAAGGCAGGTCAGCACATCATCGAGATCCGGTGCCTCTTCCCGGCGCGCCAGCCCAACCAATCGGGCATGGCCGAAGTGGTAGGCGCCCGACGGGGGCAAGGGTGGCCGGGCAAGCAGAAAGCCCAGCCGGCTGGCCAGGTCAGGCGGCAAGCGGACAAAGGACGCGGGCACGTCTGGGATCACCAGCGCGTTCCCCACCGCTTCGGAGGCGCGGCTGTCTAGCTTGATGGCCAGATCCAGATCCTTCACGGCGCCGCTGACGAAAAACAGCCGGTGTCCGCGCGCAACGCCCTCTTCCACGCCAGCGCTGGCCACTGCCACGGCCTGACGGTAGAGCTTCACCTCGGTGGCGCGATGCTGCCCCGACAGCACGCCCAAGCCGAGAAGGATCGCCACCGCGAAGACCGAGGTCAATCCGCTGGCAGTTTCAAGGGCCAGCGCCAGGAGCAGCACAAGCCCCACCGCTGGCAGGTAGAAGTACCTTGCCCCCACCACCCAGCCAGCGGCAGGCAAGGGAGCCAGTGAGACGAGCACCCAGCACAGCGCAAATCCAGCCAGAGCCTGCCGGCGACGCGCGGCCAGCGCGGCCCAGATCAGCAACGAAACACCGGCCAGCCACGCCACCCATTCCGGCAGCGGCGCGTAGACTGTGACCGCGTGAACCAGCCCAGACGCAAGCTGTACGCCCCGTCCCCACCACGGCGCGAGCGGGTCATTGGCCCCGCCCAAACCGTGCAGCACTAGCGACCGCACTACGAACACGGCGAGCGCGGTGGCCAGATGGGGCAATACCAAGACAAAGCAGCGCTTGGCCGAACCTGCGCCACCGAGGTTCCTCGCGCGAAACCAGTGCGCGGCCGCGAGAAGCGCGGGCAATACCAGGCTGGTTTCCTTGCACAGAAACGCCCCCGCCGCTGCAGCGATGGACAGCATCCGCACCCAGCGCCGGGCCGAGAGGAAGCACGCCATGGCACCCAGCATGCCGAAAGCTGCTAGCAGATCCGTGCTGGCCGAGAACCACAGCGCGGCCTCGCGCTCGGCCGGCGCGGCGAAGAACAACGCCCCGGCCAGCAGCGCGGTCTTGGTCGGGAATCCCATGCGACGGCCGACCACAACCAAGAGGCTGGCGCAACAGACGTGCTCTAGAAATGCGGCCAGCGCGAATACCCAAGCCTGTCCCCCTGAGAGGCGTTCGAGCAGCCACCACAGCAGCATGGGCAGGGGCCGGTAGTACTCGCCCCCGTGCTTGTCAGCAACAAAGGCGATCAAGGGATTGGCTTCCAGGCGTGCGAAGGTGCGAAACAGATAGTCGTCGCCCAGAAAGGTAGTTGCCGTGGCGAAATCCAAGGCCACGGCCACCAGCAGAAAAGATGCGGCAACGCTCCAGACTGCGCGCTTCATGGACAAATGCGGAATCCGCGCTCCCAAATAGGAGTCCAGGGCTCCGAATTACCAGGGGATTTGAAACGTCGATGCACGCGCTGACATCCTATTTCAAGAATGCGAATCGCCATAGAGCACAGGCTGCCTGATCCTGCCCGAGCAGGGGTACTGAATTCCAGAGAAGGTATCCACAGCGGCGAGGGGCGTGCGTGCAGACCCCAAACCGGTCCAGAAGCGAAAGGAATCCGGTCCATGATTCACAAGCGTTCCATCCCACTCTTGCTCCTGGCGACGTGCATTCTCGCGGCACCAGGAAGCGTACTGGCCCAGACTACCCAGCTTTCTGGCACCGGGACCGTGCAGTACGATCTGGTGCATAAGTTCCACAAGTTCACCGGTGTCAGCAAAGCCATGGTCGTGCGTGGCAGCGTGGATGCATCGGGACTGAAGGTCATGGCGCGCGCCCAGGTGGGCACCTTCGACAGCGACAATTCCAACCGCGATTCGCACATGATGGAAACCGTCGAGGGCGAGAAGTACCCATGGGTGTCCGTGCGTGCGGCGCTTCCCGGATTCAAGCTGCCGACCAGTGGCACCACCAAGATCAACGTGCAGTCCTCGGTGGAATTGCACGGCGTTTCCGTGAGCCATCCCATCGACATAACTTTGGAAACCAAGGACGGAACCCACTTCCACATCAGCTTCCAATTCCCCGAGAGTTTGACCGCACACAAGATCGAACGGCCGAGCCTGATGTTCGTCGCCGTGGATGACCTCATCACCATCTCGGGCAAGGCCGAGATCACGGCCAAGCCGTAGCCACGATCTGAGCGCGCTGCCACTTCCTGGGATGCGCGGAGCGGCCCGGGTGTGCCAGACTGGCGCCCGTGGAGGACAACCAAGCCGAGCTGCCCGCTTTGGGCGTGACCTTGCGTTTCCTCGCCGGCACGCTAGAGATTGCTGGCTTGCCCGCGCAGACCGCAGGACTGCCCGCTGGCTGTGCTTGGGACGAACGAAGCGCTTGTTTGCGCGCCCCGGCCTGCCGCTATGCCGAGGTCGTGCTCGCCCTGCGTGGCTTGAGGATTCCGTACCTCGACGAGGCCCGGCGCTACGACACGCTTGCCACCCCCGCGCTGGTGCACCGCGAGCCGCGACCTTATCAAACCGGCGCGCTGTCGGCCTGGAAGTCCGCTGGCTGCCGTGGCGTGGTCGTCCTGCCGACCGGCGCGGGCAAGACGCTGGTTGCCCACTTGGCCATCGACGACCGAAAGCGCAGCACGTTGGTCGTGACGCCAACCCTGGATCTGGTGCGCCAGTGGCACGATGGCCTGCGCGCCACCTTCGGAACAAAGATCGGACTGGTCGGGGGCGGCGACTACGACGTGCAACCGCTCACGGTCACGACCTACGATTCGGCCTACCTGCACATGGAACATCTAGGCTGCCGCTTCGGCCTGGTGGTGTTCGACGAGTGCCACCATCTGCCTGGCGAAAGCTATGCCCTCGGTGCGCGCTTCTGTCTGGCGCCCTTTCGCCTGGGATTGACCGCAACCCCGGAACGCACCGACGGCCGCGACCCGATCCTGGACGACCTGGTGGGCCCCGTCGTCTACCGCAAGGACATCGTCGAGTTGGCGGGCGAATACCTGGCCAACTATGAAACCGTTCGCGTCTCGGTCGATTTGACCCCGGACGAGCGCGCGGAATACGACGGCGAGCGCGCCATCTACCGCCAGTTCCTGGCCGACAACGGGATCTCCATGGCCAGCCCGCGCGGTTTTTCCGATTTCATCATCCGCTCCTCGCGCACCGAGGAGGGCCAGCGTGCTTTCGCCGCCTACCGGCGCCAGCGCGAAATCGCCTTCACCGCGCCGGCCAAGCTCGACTACGTCGAACGCTTGCTGCACCAGCATCGCGCAGACCGGACCATCGTCTTCACCCAGGACAACGCCACCGTCTACCTGTTGTCGCGCAGGTTTCTCATTCCGGCCATCACCCATCACACCCGGGTCAGTGAACGCAGCGCGATCTTGCAAGGCTTTACCCAGGGTGACTTTACCGCCATCGCCACCTCCAAGGTTCTGAACGAAGGCGTGGACATTCCCGAAGCCAACGTGGCCATCGTGATGTCGGGCAGCGGCTCGGTGCGCGAGCACGTGCAGCGACTGGGCCGCATCCTGCGCAAGGGCCAAGCAAAGGGTGAAGACAAGCGCGCCGTGCTCTACGAGCTCGTCACCGGTGGTACCAGTGAATCCATGACCAGCATGAGGCGTCGCGACCACGTTGCTTACCGCTGATCTCGTCCACGTCCGCCGCCGCGGCGATCTCCTGCACGTCGTCTCGTTGAGCCCGCTGGAGCGTCCGCGTGCCCACGAGCTGGCGGCGAGCGCCCTCGCCCTCGTGCGTGCGCATATGGGGCTTCCACGCGGCGCCCTGCTCGAAGCCTGGGGCCAGGTGGCGACCGCACCGTCGGAGAATCTCTTGGCCCGCGGGCTGTTCAAGCTGGCCCTCGACACCTGTGAGTTCGACGAGGGCGTGGCAATCGATCCCGTCGAGCTGCGCCGCGAGATTTTCACAAAATCGGCCAACCTGCGCCGAAGCACCGCGGGCGCATTCGCCCGCGCCAGCCTGTTGCAAGACATCGCCCAGGCCCGCGGCGTGGAGGTAGACGCCATCGAGGAGGCGCTGTACGCCGATCTGCCCACCGCGCACATCCTGCGCAAGGCCGACCTACCCTCGCCCGAGGGACTGCTTTCCATCCATGAGCTGGCCCAGCACCAAGCCGTTCTTCTTCGTGCCGTCCGCCTACGCGCCCGGATCTTCTGCGCCAATGCGGCCGGCTATCGCGCCATCTTCCGCAAGCTCAAATTCCATCGTCTGCTCTACACCTTGGAAAAACTCAGTCGCAACGCCGGCTACGCCATCGCCATCGATGGCCCCTTCAGCATGTTCGAGCAAACCACGAAATACGGTCTGAAGCTTGCCCTGGCCTTGCCCACCCTGATGGCCTGCGACGCCTGGGACGTGGCAGCCGACCTGCGTTGGGGCAAAGATCGGCGCCCACTTCGCTACCACTTGCGCGGAGGCGCGACCGCGCCCGCAGGAGAAGCCTCCACGCAGCTGCCCGACGAGGTGGACGCGCTTCTCGCCGATCTGCACGCCCTGGAATCGCCGTGGCAGGCGTCCCCCGCCGAGGCCATCTTGGATCTTCCTGGCCTCGGCGCCTGCGTGCCCGACCTGGTATTCGTTCATCGCGATAGCGGCCAGCGTGTCTACCTCGAAGTGCTCGGCTTCTGGAGCCGAGCCGCGGTCTGGAAACGCGTTGAGATGGCTGCCGCTGGGTTACCCTACCCTATCGTCTTCGCGGTCAGCAAACATCTGCGCGTCAGCGAGGAAGTCCTCGGCCACGACGCCCCCGCCGCCCTCTACGTCTACGCCCGCACCATGAACGCGCGCGCCGTGCTGGCGCGGGTGGAAGCCGTGGCCGGACGGCATGCGCCGACCAGGAAATGACAGTCCGGACGACTCACTTCGGGGTCGAAGCAAGCGCCTGTTTCAGCGCTTCGTTCTTCGGATCGGTTTCGAGGCCGCGCTCGAACATGTTGCGGGCCTTGGCGTTCTCGCCGGCCTGGCGGTGCAGATTGCCAAGCTCCAGGTAGACCTGGGCCTTGGTGATACCCGCGGCCTTCTCGTCGAAGCTTTGCAGCAGCAAGGTACGCAGGAATCGCCGGGCGGATTCGGCATCGTGTTGCCGGATCGCCAAGCGCGACAGCGCCCCCAGCACGCCGGCTTGCGTGGGATCGATCTGATAGGCCGCTGTGTAGCGCTGCTTGGCTCCCGCCAGATCCCCACGGCCCTCGGCGAAACCGCCCAAGAGCCACTGCAGCCGCGCGACGTCCTTTTGCCGCTTGGCTTTGCCCAGTTGCTCGATCAGTTGGCCCAAAGCGAACTCGCCCTCGTCCACGCGTCCGCAAGCAATCAAGGCGCGGCCCAGGTTTTCATGGACCGACAAGTCGCTCGGCGATAGCTTGGCCAGGCGTTCCAGCGGTGCAATGGCCTCGCCCGGCTTGCCCAGCGGACCGAGATACAGCGACGCGACCTCGGACAGGATCGCCTTCTGCTTGGCTACGTCCTTTTCCAGTCCGAGCCGCGCCAAGAGCTGGACCACCAACTGCTGGTTGTTGCCGTTCTTGCGCGCAATTCCTTCAAGCGCCACGATGGCTGGAAGCCAGGTCGGATCATTGGCCAGGGCGACCTCGTACAAGCCCACCAGATCCACGGGCTTGGCCCCCGTCGCGGCCTGAATGGTAGCCTGCCGGCACAGCACGTCGGCCCGGTCTTGCGGTAGGGTGGCCGCTTCGGCCGCTCTCTGCAGGGACGCGCTTGCCTCCTGCCAGCGCTCCTGGTTCTCGTAGATACGCGCCACCGCCATCAGCGACGAGAAATGCTCTGGGTCGCTGGCCAGCACCGCCTGCAATGCCTCAAGCGCGCTGTCCTCGGCGCCCAGTTTCTCACCCCAAATGGCCGCCACCTGCACGCGGTGGCCAAGCTCGGCCGCGCGGTTGCCAGCCTGGGCTTCGGTGTCGGCCCTGCGCTCAAGCAGCTCGATGAGCTCGTGCCAACGTTCGAGCCCGGTCAAAAGCCGCACGGTCTCGGCGAACGCCTCGTGATTCGCTGGCTCTGCGGCCAGGATCTGTTGCAGGTAAACCAGCGCACGATCCGAATCGTTCAGACGTTCGGCCGCGTTCTTGGCCAGCTTGCTCAGAACAGGAATCAGCTCGGCCCCGCCCAGCACCGAGGACTGGCGCAGCAACGCATCTTCCAGGGCCGCGAAATCCCCCCGATGCTCTTCGAGATCCACCAAGGCCGCCAAGGCGGACAGATCCTGGGGATCCGCATCCAGCGCTTCCTTGACGGCCTCCACGGCACCTTCCATGTCGTCCAGTGGTCCCGATTTGATGGCGGCCACTTGCATGAACACGGCACACCGTTCCCGGCCGTCGTCGAGCATCCTGGCCTTCTCGCGCAAGATCTCGACCTGGTTGTCGCGCTCGCCCGCGGCTTCGTAGAGGCGGGCCAGCTCGTCGAGAGCGGTCTGGTTGGTTTCGTCGCCCTCGCGGCCCGCACGCCAGGCGGCGATAGCGGCGGCGAGATTGCCCCTGCCCTCGTGCAAGCTGGCGGCTTCGGCGTACAGCACCAAGCGACGCGATGGATCCAGTTCCACGGCTCCGCGCCGCTCGATGATCTCGGCCAGGTGCAGATTGTCGCCGCGCTGACGGTAGAGTGCATCCAAGGCTTCCAGCGCCGTGGCATTGTCGGGCTCGGCCTGCAGGACACGAACATAGAGCTGCAGTGCAGCCTCCTCGCTTGCCGGTGTAGCCACCGCCGCGCGCAGGTGCAACCGGGCCGCCCGGGAAGCCATGTCGGCGAAGAGCATCGGCTCGACCCCGTCGAGAACCGCCTCGATGCGCTTGGCTGCTTCGATGGGCGTGCCATCCAGGTCGGCCACGCGCTCGATGTTGTCTACGGTTTCGGGTGCGCCGGGCTCGGCGGCGAGCGCTCGGCCTAGGAAGTCCATCGCCCGTCGCAGGTCGACCAACTTGGTTTCGCAGATCTCTGCCATCCGTCGCAGCAAACTGGCCCTGTCCCCGGCGTCATCCACGATGCGCAGCCGTGCTTCGAGCAGGGCCACAAGTTCGGCGAAATTGGCGTTCTCCTCCGCCAGGGGCTCCAGGATGTCGAGCGCCTCAACGGCCGGCTCATCTCCGACAACCAAGGTGCGAAGCGCCGCAATCGCCCGCTCTTGCTTCGGCTGGCAGTCCATGGCCGATCGGAAAGCGCTGATGGCGCCGTCGCGATCGGCGAGCGCCCCCAGGCGCAACTCGCCGAGCGCCGCCCAGTATTCCGCCTGCGCGCTTGCATCGGTCGCCACCTCGGCCTCGCGCGCTAGCACGTCGGCCAGGTCCTGCATTCTTCCCAAGCTGCGCAGGAGCGTCTCCTGCCTGGCCAGCGCCACGCCTTCCGAGCCCGGCAGTGTCTCGATCTCGCGCCACAGTTCCACGGCACGTTCAGGCTTGCCCAGCTTGGTCTCGTAGATTTCCGCGAGACGGCTGCCGAACCAGCGTTGCAACTCGCTGTCGTAGACGGCCTTGAGGCGTTCTTCGTAGACTTCCGCGAGCCCAGCTAGATTCGAGCCGGCCTCGGCCAGCCGCTCAAGGGCCGCGCGCGCGTGCTGGCTGCTTGGATCCTCGGACAAGGCGCGGGCCCAGGTTGCGAAGGTCGCCGCGGGATCGGCCAGTGCGGCCTCTTGCACCTGGGCGATGTCGGCCAGAATCTCGAGCCGATCGGCGGGCACGTCCGTGACCGAGAGGCGCAGCTCGAGGATGTCGCACAAAGGCCGCCATTCCTGGCCAAGGCGAAGCAATGGTTCAAGCGCATCGATGGCGAGCAGACGATTGTCCTCGCCGCGACACAGGGTCCAAAGCGCCGCGCGCGACTCGGCATGACCTGGATTTCCATCCAGGATATGGCGGTAGCGGGTGATCGCCTCGGGCAGATCGAGCAGTTCGTGCTCTGTCACATGGGCGGCCTGGAACGCCAGGGTGTCGCGCTCGAAGGCAGCCTTGGTGATACGTGCGCGCCGGTCGAGCACGTCAACCAACTCGGCATACTGCTTTTCGCGCACGAAGATGCTGGCCAGCATGTCGAGGGCATCGGCATCGTCGGGCGAGACGGCCAGAATGCGGCGCAAATGTTCCGCCGCGTCCGAAAGCTGGCCCAGCCGCGTGTCGAGCAGTTCGGCCGCCTCGAAACGGAGGGCGCGCAGAAGTTGCGCCTCCTTGGTGCTGTCGATCTTGTGCTGGAGTATCTCCACCAGGTTCTGCCAGTCCGCACCCGCCGCATACAGGCGCGACAGCGCGTCCAGGGCCTCTGGGTTTTCCTGATCCAGATCGAGGACCGAACGCCAGGCCGCGATGGCCTTGGCCGAGTCGCCGAGCGGGTTTTCGTAGAGGTTGGCCACGCGCTTGATCAGGGCCTCGCGCTGCGGCGCCTCGACCACAACCTCCGCGTGCTTCTCCAGGGTTTCGCATAGCTCGACGGTGCGGTTGGCGTCGCCAAGCAGACGTTCGAGGGCGACGAAAGCGTCCTGGTGATCCGGACGCGCGGCCAGGGCTTCACGCCAGGCCGCGATGGCCCGCTCGGGCGCTTTCAGGCGCGCGTCGAGGATGTTGGCCTTGAAGGCGCACAGATCCCCGCGCAGGTCGGGATCCATCGTCAACTCGACGCCCTTGTCCAGGACCGTGACCAATCGATCAAAGGCATTGAGGGCGGCGGCCTGGGCCTCGACCTCGACCAAGGTCTCGGCATTGGTCACGTCTTCCAGCCATGCCCGGCCACGCGCTGCCATGGCCTCGACGGGACGGCCCAGGTGCATCTCGATGGTGGCGATCTCGCGCAAGGCCGCGATTCGCCGCGTGGGTTCGTCCAACGTCTCGAGGCGGATCTCCAGCGTGGCGGCCAGTTTGCGCAGGTCGCGGATGGTGCGGAAGGCTGGCTCTAGCAACTCAGCCACGCGCGCGCGCAGCTCGCTCTCTCCCAGCAGCACTTCCAGGGCGGCAATGGCATCCAGATTGGCCGGTGTGCGGGCCAGCACCTCGCCGTAGTGGTCCACGGCCATGGACGCATTGCCGAGGTGCTCGGACTCGACCTTGGCCAAGGCCAAGGTCAGCACGTCCTTGGCGTGCGCTTCGTCGGCCCGGGCCAGCATCCAGACCAGGTGATCGCGCAGATCTTCCCAGCGCGCCTCGCGCGCAAGCAGGCGATCCAAGCTGGTGGCGGCGCGCTTGTCGTCCGGTTCGAGCTCCAGGATCGAACGCAGGGCATCGATCGCCGCCGAGGCCTCGTTGAGCTTTTCGTCGCTGAGGGCAGCGCTACGATGGAGAAGCGCCACCTTGTCCTTGGCCGATTCCACGATGCGCGCCTGATCGTCGAGCAGATCGCGCAATTCACCCCACGCTTCCCAGCGTTCAAGGGCTTCCTCGAAGAGCCGGCTGGCCGAGCGATCCCCTGGCAAGGCTTCGAGGTTGCGGCGGTAGTGCCGTCGGGCGCTGTCGCGCTCGCCAAGTTCTAGGTCGTAGACCCGGATGGCGATGCGAACCAGGGCCAGCACCTCGTCGGAATTCGCCGGCTCGTTGTCCAGGTAGTCGTCGAGCAACCGGCCGAGATCGCGCCAGCGATTCTGTTTGGGTGCCAGCCGCAAGAGCTGCTCTTGAGCCGCCGTGTCCGTAGGCTTCTCCTGGAAAACGCGGCTGTACCAGTTGAAGGCCTCGTCCAAGTCCTCGATCTGCTCTTCGTAGATTTGAGCGATCCGTTGCGTCCAGGCCAGGCGCAAATCGGGATCCTCGCTGAACTTCAGGCGCAGGCTGTCGATGGCGACCAGATCCTTCCAGGCATTGCGCCGGATGAACACCGGCTCAAGCAGGTTGGCGGCTTCCACGCACACTTCGGGGTCGGACAGCATTTCTTGCAGGATCTCGATGGCCTTGGCGTGATCGGGTTCGCTGGCCAGCACGATGCCCAGGTAGTCGAGGGCTCGGGTGCGGTTGGCCAGCTGCACGCGCTGGATCTCGGCCAAGCGGAAGCGCAGGTCGATGGCGACCCCGGCCGGGACCCCATGGTCGAGACAACGCTCAAGGAGGTTACCGAGGTCGTCCCAACGGCCGAGCTGCGTGTAGAGCGCATCGAGCGCGGCCACCGCCTCGGCATTGCCGCTGTTCATCGACCATACGCGCTCCCAAGCCGAAATCGCGTCCTCGTGGCGCTCTAGCTTCTGGGCCAAAAGCGCGGCCCGGCGGCGCAGGGCTTGTTCGGCCTTGGCATTCTGCGCCAGGTCGGCCCGCCGCAACACGACTTCGTACAGTTGCTCGTTCTCGGAGCGCTCTTCGTAGATAGTTTCCAGGGCGGCCAAGGCATGGTCGTCGTCGGGCCGGCGCTCGACAATGCGGTTGTAGTAGTCCGTGGCCACGGGCAAGTCGCCAAGCTTGATGGCGTACTGGGCGATGGTCTGCTGGACGCGCATGCGCGTGGTATCGGCCAAGATGTCGGGTTCGATGGCCCGATACAGATCCACGATGTCGAGGATGGTGTCCTGGCCAAGAGCGCTGGCCAGTCGCTCGTAGGCGTCGAGCAAGCGATCGAGCTCTGGATCGCTGGTGGCGTCCTTGATGGCCGCGGACCACGTCTTGAAGGCGGCCTTCTTGTCGCCGAGCTGGACCTCCTCGATCCCGGCCAGACGCGCGCGGTAGGTGGCGCGGGCGTTCCCGTCGTCGGCCAGATCGATGAACACGCGCAAGATCCCCGCCAGGCGCGCGTGGTCTTGGGCCTTGGCGTAGATGGGTTCGAGGGTCTCGGCAGCGGCGAAGCGCAAGCCCTTGTCGTCGGAGGCTAGCAGGCGCTCCATCTCGGCCATGGCGGCAGAATCCTTGGGGGACAGCCGCAGGATCTCACGCCACTTGTCGAGCGCCTCGGCTTGCCGACCGAGGGGCCCTTGCAAAATGCCGGCAATTTGCCGCAAAAGTTCGATTCGTTCGGCGTCGTCGGCAGCGGTGAGCAACAACCGTTCGAGCATGTCGAGGTGATCCGCCGCCGCGCCTTGGATTTGATACAGGCGGGCCAGCGTGGTGAGCGCCTCGCGATCCTCGGGATGATCGTCGAGGATGGGGCGGACCGAAGCCACGGCTTCGTCCAGGTCTGACAGTTCCTTCTCTAGAATCGTGGCAACGAGGAAGCGCATGGTGCGGCGTGCGCCGGCATCCAGATGATCGAGACGCCGCTTGAGCAGTTCCACACGCTCGCGGGCCTGCTGGGTCTTCTGGAAAATACGATCCAGGTTGTCGAAGGCCTGGGCCGCGACCCCATCCTCGCCCTCGAGCAGCCCGCGATAAGTTTCCACGGCCTCGGGAATCTGGGCCAGACGGTTTTCTTGCAGGTCGGCGACACGCAGAAGAATTCGCCCATGCGTGCCCGCATCGCCCGTCCAACCGGCCTTGGCGCGCAGGACGTGCACCAGTCCCGGCACGTCGCCCGCCTCGGTGTAGAGAATTTCGAGCGCCTCGGCCGCCTTGGCGCCGGTGTCGGCATTACTGATATCTAGATCGAGCACACGGCGCCAGGCCGCGATGGCGGCCTTGCGATCCGGGACGTGGGCCATGCACAGACGCGCGGCCCGTATGAGCAAGTCAGCGATACCAGCCACGTCGGAGGGATCGCGCTTGTCCGCCATGCCCTGGTACAGGGCGATGAGATCGCCGTGCCGCCCAAGCGCTGAGCCCAACCGTTCGGCTTCGGAGAGAGCTCGCTCGGCATGGGCATCGAGATCGAGCACCATCCGCCACGTGTCGAGCGCCTGCGCCTGCGCATCAAGCTTGCTCTCCTGCAATTCCGCCTTGCGCATGAGCAAGTCGAGGGCGCTCGCCCCTTCGAGGCCTTCCCGTTCCACATCGAGAATATCGACCAGCTTGGACCAGTTGCCCGCCGCCGCATACAGAGCATCGAGCATGGCCGCGGCGCGATGGCGCTCGGCCGGCACCTTGAGCGCGCGTTCGAGAAGCGGGATGGCTTGGGCATGGCTCGGCACCATGTCCAAAACCTCGGCGATGAAGTGCAGCGCACCCGCGGCATCGTCGAAGCGAGTCAGCGCCAGCTCTGCCCGTCGCGCCTTGAGATCCGCGACGTCATTGCGGGACACCATGGAGATCTCGGTTTGCAGTAGATTGTCGAGCTCCCGCCACTTCTGGGCCTCGGTGTAGTGGCGTTCGAGAATGCGGTACGCCTTGAGGTCGGCATGATCAAGTTCGATGATGCGGCCCAAGGTGGCCGTGGCGTTGGGCCGATCGTAGAGCAACCCCTCGTCGATCTCGATGACCTGCCAAAGCAGCTCCACGCGCTGCTTAACGTCCGGAAGGTGCTTCTCGCGTTCGGCGATAAGGTCGCGCAAGGCGCTCCAGCGCTCGGCGTCCTTGCAGATGCGGCACAGGGTTCGGTAGGCGCCCAGGTGCAGGGGATCGATCTCGAGTACTTCGCGCAACGCCGCTTCGGCATCGCTCATGCGCTCGGGCTGCCGTTCTTCCACGTCCGCCACCAGCATGAGCAGTTCCTGGCGCAAGGTCGGCTCGGTCGCTGTGGCCAGAACCCGCCGCGCGCTCTCGGCGATTTCGGGCAACTTGCCCACCAGCTCGGCCAGCTGGACCAGACGCTCGCGCGTGGCGTGGTTGGTGGGTTCGATCTCGAAAATGCGCTGGACCGCGCTGTAGGCGGCGGTGGCGTCGCCGAGCGGACCGGCATAAAGGTCGGCTAGCATTTCCAGATGGCCCTTGCGCTCGGCATCGTCCTTGGCCACGCGAACCAGAGACTCCAGCGTGCTCGCCCACTTGGCGTAGTTCTCGGTCAACTCGTAGTAGGGAGCCAGTCGACTGGCCACCGCCGCGATGTCCTCGCTGCGAATGGCGTTGGCGGCGAACAGACGCTCCAGCCCCTCGACCGCACCGCTCGCGATGTTGTCGAGCTCAAGGGCCTCCAGGTAGGCCTTGGTCGCCTCCTTGTGCTCGCCGAGGTCGCGTTCGTAGACCTTGCCCAGTCGAAGCAGGGCGGCGGCACGATCGTTCTCATTGCTGAGCGACGCTTGCCGTCCCAGCACCGCGACCAGGCTGCGAAAATCGCCCTGCTCTTCCAGCAAGCGCGCCAGCTCGCGCAAGGCGCGCAAGTTTTCCGGCTCGACTTGCACGGCCTCTTGCAGGCTACGCGTGGCGGACTTGGTGTCGCCCAGTTTTTCTTCCTCAAGGCGGGCGATGCGCAGCAGGGCCTCGGCCCGCAGCGACGGGTCGGTCACGCGGCGCTGCCGGGCCTGTTGCAAGGCTATCAGCTCCGTCCAGCGCTCCTTCTCGGTGAAGAGCTTGATGAGCGCCAACTCCGCGTCGGGATCACCGGGGGACTCGGCTAGGATGGTTTCGGCGAAACGCTGCAAATCGACCGGATTGTCCACGTGGGACACCAGTAGTTTGAGGCAGCGGCGAAGCAGGGACAGCCGCTCCTCGGCATCGGGGCCGGATTTTCCCCCCATGCCCTGCCGCTCGATGAGGAGCGCCAGCAGCATGTCCCATTCCTCGGCCTCGGCGCCCAGCCGCTCCAGATCCGATCGAACCTTGGCGTCTGTCGGACAAATGCGGTAGGCGCGCGCGCACCACTTGAAAGCCAAGCCCTTGGCCTGCAACTTGGTTTCGCACACGGTGCGCGCCCGCTCGAGAATAGGTAGGCTTTCGTCCGGCGACAGCACGGGCGCCGATTCGGGGCCGAGCAGAATCTCGAAGGTGGTGATGAGTCGTCCCCAGCGCTCGGTCTTCTCGTACAGCTCGGCGGCCAACCGGGCCACCTCACGGTTGGACGGATCGGTGGCCAGGATGCCTTCGTAGGCCTTGATCATGCGCTCGGTCTGACCGAGCCGATTGCGTGCAATGTCCGCCACGCGTTCGAAGGCCCGCGTGCGCAGGCGCATGTCGGCGGTGCGTTCGGCGAGCCCAGAGAGCACGTCGCACAGGTCATCCCACGCATGGCGCGCGGAATAGAGCGATTCCAACGCATCGATGTCGCCGGTCTGCGAGTAGGCTTCGCGCAGGGCGCGCAGGACACGCGGATTCTCGGGCTGGGCCGAGTGCACCCGCCGCAAGGTATCGAGCGCGGCCTGTCCCGCGCCGAGTTTTTCGACCAGGATCAGCCCGCGCCGTTCGAGCAAGGCGCAGCCTTCGGGGCTGCTCTCTCCCCCCGCCGATTCAGCCAGGCGAACAAGGATCTCGGCCAGCGCCGGCCAGCGCTTTTCGCGTTCGTAGAGCCCCGCCAGCGCGGTTACCGCCGCGCGGTCGCCCGGCGCCAGTTCCAAGACCTCGTTCCACAGCCCGATGGCCTGGCGCAGATCAGCCAGCCGCTCGGCCGCCAGGACGGCCATTTCCGCCAGGTGCGCACGCCGCGCCTCCGCGCTGAGGAAGACCAGCTCGCGGCGCAGGAGATCAAGCAAGGCACGCCAGGAACGCCCACGCGTATAGATTTCACGCAACGTGGTTCGCGCCGGTCCGTCCTTCGGATCGAGCTCGAGGATCTTTTCAAGTGCCGCGATGGCGTTGTGGTGGTTGCCGAATTTCTCGATCCACAGCTTGGCGATGCGGTGATAAAGCGCCACCTTCTGGGCCGGATCGGACACGGCCTGGGCCTGGCGCATGAGCACGCCCGCCAAATCGCCCCAGCGGCTTTGCGCCTCGTAGCGCTCGGCCAGCGCCACCAACGCCTCGGCGTGATCGGGCCGCAGCGCCAGGATGGCCGCGTAGGTGTTGATCACCATCACTTCGAGCTTCAGGCGATCGCGGTAGATGGGAACCATCTCGAGATAGCACTGAACCTTCTGGTCGATCTCGCCCGCGGGCAGCGCCTCGCACTGGTCCTTGAGCAGTTCCAGCAGGGCGTTCCACTTCTCGGCCTTAGTATAGAGCCGGCGCAGGGCCGCGACGGCCTCGGGCAGGCCCGAGCGGATGCGCAAAAGCAGCTTCCACGCGTCGATGGCCTTTTCCAGCAGCTGGGGTCGGCGCTCGGCCACGGTGGCCATCTCGATGCCGATGTGAATGCGCGCCTCAGGGTCGGGCTCGCTCTTCTGGGCCTGGCCGAGCAGCGCGAGCAACTGGGGGATCTCGTCGCGCGACAAGTAGTACTCGCGGTAGAAGGCGATGAGCTTGGGGTGAGACGGCTGCGCCTTCTTCACGCGGCGGAAGCTCTGCTCGGCCTCCTCCAGCTTGTTGAGACGTTTCCAGTAGAGCTCTCCGAGAGCGAGCGCGGCGGGCACCTCGGCCTGTCCTCGCTTCGCCGCTCGCAGCGCAGCCTCGTACAGCTTGATAAGCTCGCTTGCCTCGCCACCGTCCGCGAACAGGTTTTCCAGGGCGGCGTAGGTTCGCTCGTCGCCGGGAGCGGCCAGCAGGGCTTGCCGGTAGTGCTCCTGCGCTTGTGCCTTGTCCCCCATCCTCACCGCCAGCTGGCCCGCGGCCAGCTCGGCCGCGCACTTGTCCTCGGGCACTGCCGCATTCGCACTCCGACGCGCCAGGTGCTCGCCGAGCTCGGTCAGCCGATCCGACCGCCGAAGCAGGCGTTCGAGCGCGAAGTCCGCCCGGCGGTTCTTCGGGTCAAGCTGCAAACTGCGGCGGATCATGGCCTCGGCTTCTTCGGTCATGGAACGATGGCGCAAGAGCAGCTCGCCCTCGGCCAAGAACAATGGCGCCGCCGTGGGTCGTTCCCCGGCGTCGGCCGCCTGCGCCGAAAGTGCCTCCGCCTGCTCTTGCCAGCCAGCGTCTTCGATGTCGAGCTCGCGCTGCATTGCCGCCGCCGCGGGAAGGTCAGCAGCAAGCTCCAGCGCTTGCTTCAGCGCTTCGCGCGCAGGCTCGCATTGCCAAAGCTCACCCCACAGGATGCGCGCCTTGTCCACGAGGAGCGTGGCCCGCGCCGCAGGGTCGCGGGTGAGCGCGATTTCCATGTCGATGAGACGAATGCAGAGACCTGGGCCATTGGATTCGGCGTGAAACGTGCGTTCCGCGGCAAGCGCCTTGGCCAATTCCTCGGCCGCAGCCTCATCCAGCTCGGGTAGCTTGAGCCCAGAGAGGGCCTCCAGGGCCTTGGCATCCTCCGGGTAAAGTCGCAAGGTTCTAAGGGCAGTGGAAATGTCGTTGGTCATGTCGGAAATCCAAGCCTCCGCGCCTGTCGGGTAACCTTTTGCCAGGCCCCCGACTATAGCTCCGAACACGTCGCTGGAATCGTGAAACCCACGTTTCGAAAACGTTTTTTAAAGCGGACTCGTCCCCGGCCAGCAAGGCAGGATGAAGGCAGGATGAAGACCGAATCTGCCCTTTCACGGTTCCCGCCTGGCCATCCTATGTGTATGCTGCCCGCTGCTTCATTTTCCCCGAACCGGAGGCCCCCACCATGAAGACAGGGATGACTGGGAAGACAGGTACCGCCTTGCTCATACTTTCGACGACGCTCGCGGCAGCGGGCTGCGAAAAGAAGGACGAAGGGCCCAAGGCTTGCTGCACGCAGGTCGATATTCCGCCCGGCGTGGCCAAGTTCGCCGTCGTCGCTGAAGACGTCACCGGTCCCTCCGACGGGCAGAAGGTTATGATGAAGCTGGGCATGCTTCAGCCGGTCAAGCGCGAGCAGATGTACGCCCCCATGAAGGTACTCTACGCCAACGTCATGAAGCGCTCGGCGTTCGAGCCCATCCACTTCGAGGGCTGGTTCTACGCCAGCGAATCGGATGCCAAGTCGGGCAGCGAAAGCAACGTCATCGCCAAGATCGTCCGCCAGCAGACCGATCGCGCCCCCAAGTGCGAAAACAACGTGAAGTACAACTTCGCCGAGCAGGTCGATCGCGCCTTCATCCGCAGCACCCGAGGCGAACAGGAACTGCAAGAGGATCTGAACGACACCTGCCACATCGGCGAGAAGAAGGTCCAGCCGCGCTACGACGAGAAGTTCGCCCATAAGACGGTGTACAAGCTCGACGCGGGCAACCAAGCAGTGGAGATTTCCTACCCCTTCCTGGAGATGGGCAAGGACGAGTTCGTGGCTGACCTCAAGCTCAATTCGGCCATGGCCTCGTGGGCCGAGTACATGACCAGCATGTTCAGCAACGCCGAGCAGCTCAAGTCCCTGACCTTCGTCGGAATCTGGAAGGAAGAGCCCGCCATCAAGATTTCCATCTCGCGCCAGCAGTACGACGCCGCCCTCTCGCGCTTGCAAGAGACCATCGCGTCCCACGCCGCCATCACCTTCCAGACCATCGGCATGGGGGCCAAGACCAGCGAGGCGGCCGAGAAGGAGCAAGAGCAGTTCAAGAGCAAGACCTACAAGGAGGCCCTTGCCAAGCTGCCCAAGGAGCAGGTCATGATCTCGCCCAACCTCAAGTGGGTGACTGGCGGGGGCGGGGACTCTCGCCACAAAGGCGGCGGACACAAAGGCAAGAAGTAGCGGACAGAAAGTCCGGGAATGCAGTGCAACCAGATAACTTACAAGCCGTTGGCCAGTTCCCCTATCTCCTCCGGGCTTAGCACCCGATCGTAGATGCGAAACTCGTCGATTTGTCCGTCGAGATAGGGGTCTGCGGCAAAGGGCGACCGACCGATGAAGTTGTTACCGGTGTCGCCCAGGTCAGAGGGACGCAGGACGGCCGGGGCCTGCTGCGCAACCTGGGCGCCATCGAGGTAGATGGACACCCCGTTGTCGCCAAGGGTGAGGGCGACGTGCGTCCATCGGTCCACGGATATGGCCTCCGCCCCCTCCAGGATCTGGTTCTTGTTCAGAGGCGTCGACACGATACGAAAACGCACAAACCCGCTGCTCCCGGCGTTCACCAGATACATGAACGTGTTGGTGTCCACGCCAAAATCGAAAATGCGCTGGAAGCCCGTATTGGATTTTAGCTTGACCCAGGTGGCGATGGTCACCTGGCTCAGCTGCGAAAGAATGCCCCTGGGCAGACTGACGTAGGCCTGATCGTTCGCGCTCAGGCTCAGTGCATTGCCGACCCTTCCGGTGCCAAAGCTGAATCCGATGGGGGTGCTGCCACCCGAGCCATTGGCCAAAGCGGCATTCTTGCCGTGTCCCGAGGTGTCTGAGAGCACAGCGCCGTTGGCGCCTTCACAAGGGTAGGACGCCAGCAGACCCGAGATAGCCAGCACCTCGTGACCTGCATCAAGAGGGGGATCGGACGAGTCGACGGGGATGTCCGCCGGGCCGCTGTCTGGCAGGGAGACCTTCACGTCGCTGTCCGGCAGGTTGCTGTCCGACAAAGGAAGAATCAGGTCGGGGTTGCGGTCCGCATGCAGGGGAGCATCGTCACCAGCCGTTTTTGAATCCACGACGGGTAGATCGCTGCTGGTGTCCACCGGTTGCGCGGCGGCATCGGCGGTTGCGGCGGCATCGCCCGTGGTCGTGTCGGGAGACGTGTCGGCCGGTCCGCCGTCTCTACTATTGGAGAAGGCGTCGACCGAACCACCGTCCTCCCGCAGCAGCGGGACGTGCTCGGCGTCCGCGGGAATCTCGGGAGGGAAAGCATTTGCGTCGTCAACCTCGGATCCGGTCGGGGTTCTGCCATCCGTAGTCCCTGGACCGCCTCCACCACCGACATCGTCCACATTCCCGCGCGCGTCCGCACGGTAACCTGGCTTCTCCCAGGGTCGAGTCAGATCGACGCAGGCAAGGCCCGGCCCAACAGCCGCAAGGGCAAAGAGAATCAGCGCCCGCGCGACGCTTTGAGTGTGTTCATGCAAGAGATTCTGACCTCAGTGAGTCCAACCAAGCCGAAAGACAGTACTAGAATTGAGAAACATCCGCACGGAGATTGGCAGGCGGAGCCAACGATGACCTGCGCAAGATCGCGGAAGCGGCCCAAGACGAGTAACATTGATTTCTGAAAGGTGCGCAATGAAGAGCCTCGACCGCAACCCAGGAACCATCTGTGCAATCGTTCTTGCGGCAACCTGGATTGCCTGCACCAGCAGCGGCGGAGGGTCGGGGAAGCC
>Ga0302323_100000600_pt1 | contig 28953 bp, 25 predicted proteins | sample Fen_T0_3_FD_201950 | JGI IMG/M metagenome (GOLD analysis project Ga0302323, IMG submission 201950) | Peat permafrost microbial communities from Stordalen Mire near Abisko, Sweden - Fen_T0_3 | ecosystem: Environmental > Terrestrial > Soil > Wetlands > Permafrost | place: Sweden: Abisko...
ATAGGATTCGCGGTGGACGTGTCGCTGAAGGAGACTTGCGTGAAGGTCAAGGTGCCCGACAGGTACACGTTGACGGGCTGGATGTAGTAGGCGATGCCGGGCCCGATGCCAAACATGGTCACATCCACACCCGAGTAGGTCAGTATCGCGCCGTTGGTCGACGACCACGTAGCGTTGGTCACAGACGTCCCCAGCAACTCGCCGTAGAGGATCAGGTTGGGGGCAATCGCGCCTCCGAAGGCGGCGCCAAACGTGCCGCCGACGCCAGAGTACGTCTCGGTTGCACCACCAATGCTTTCTGAAGCATTGAGGTAGCCGATTCCTGCGGTAATCCGCATGTAGAACCCGTCGTGCTGGTGATAGCCGTACCACGAACCATAGGCAGGCCCGGGACCATACGCGGGCTGCGGCCCGTAGCCACGGCCGTAGTAGGGACGCTGAGCAAACGCGGGCGATTCGCCGAGCAAGGCGACAACGCTCGCGACGCCGAGCAGGAAGAGCAGTTTTGAATAGATGCGCATACAGATTCCTCCGAATTGGATTTGTCAGTGTACACCGTCTTGTCGACCGCGCGTGCGACTAGACCTTCACCGCTTTCCACCGTCCCCGTCGGAACAGCACGATGGAAACAACTGCCATGGAAGAAAACGCCAGGGTAATGGCGATGTAGACCCCCGAGGGGCCGAGCCCGAACGAGCGAGACAGCATCAGGGCGACGGGCAACTCGCCCAGCCAGAAGCAGCCCAGGTTGATCCACGTGGGGGTGCGCGTGTCGCCCGCGCCGTTGAAGGCCTGCGACACCACCATGCCGTAGGCGTAGAAGGCGAAGCCCGCGGCGACAATGCGCAGGCAACGACCACCTTGCGCCACGACGGCCGCGTCCGGGGTGAATAGCCGCACCACCCATGGTCCCAAGGGAACGAGCAGCAGACCGATCATGCCGAGGAATACACAGTTGTACAGGGCTGCGCGCCACACCGCTTGCTCGGCGCGCACGGGATCACCCGCGCCCAGGTTTTGCCCAACCAGGGTGGCTGCTGCGTTGCCCAGTCCCCACGATGGTAGAAGCATGAACATCACGACGCGCATGGCGATGGTGTAGCCGGCCAAGGCTGAGCTGCCGAAGGCAGCCAGGATGCGCACCAGACCAATCCAACTGGTCATGCCAATCAGCATCTGCACGACACCGCTGCGAGCGATTCGAAAAATCGTGCGCAGGGTTTCACCGTCGACGGCGAGGTGCTCGCGGCGAATGACCAATCGCCCACCGCCGCGACTGAGCATCCAGAATTGGTACAGCACGCCGATGCCGCGGCCGATGTTGGTCGCAAGTGCCGCTCCGTTCACCCCGAGCCTAGGCGCGGGCCCCAGACCGAACACCAGGACTGGCCCGAGCAGGATGTTGATGCCGTTGGCAAGCCACAGGGTCCGCAGGGTAATCGAGGCATCGCCAGCGCCGCGAAACGCGGCGTTGATCATGAAGAGCAGAACAATGGTGACGTTGCCGCCGAGCATGATGCGCGTGAACCCCGTTCCCGTGGCCAGCACGGCCGGAGAGGCCCCCAGCAAGGCCAGCAAGCGCGGGGCGAAGCCCCAACCAACGATGCCGACCAACGCGGACAATGCGAATCCGAGAAGCACGGCTTGAACCGCCGCGCGTCCAGCGCCACTGGGATCCCTGGCGCCCGTGCGACGTGCCACGACCGCGCCCACCCCCATGGCCAAGCCCATGGACACCGCATAGACGATACTTAGTAGGCTTTCTGTCAAACCAACGGTGGCCACCGCGTCAGCCCCCAGTTTCGATACCCAAAAGATGTCGGCCACGGCGAACACCGACTCCATCACCATCTCGAGCACCATGGGGACGGCCAGAAGCAAGATTGCTCGGCCGAGGGGCATCACGGTCAGGTCACGGCGGGATCCAGCCAGGGACTCGCGGACCAGCGCCCAGAACCGTTCTCGGACGGGGCTGTCGGGGCTGCTCGCCAGCGCGGGCAGCGTCTCGACCTCTTCGATTGGAGGGGGTGTCATTAGAAGACCAGTAGCGTCCTGTTTTCATGACCTGCGCCTGGGCGAGGTGCAATCCACAAATTGCCGGCATCCCGCATCCCATCCAAACCCAAGCGACGTCGCGACCAGGGGCCCTTTGACACGCGGATCGAGGCTAGGTGTAGTACGGCGTTCTGCCAGCGGCGTGATCGGTGGTGTCCACGATTTCCGCGACCTCGGGGGCAACCCTGCGTACCATGACCTCGACGCTTTGGTGCAAGGTCACCTGAGAGGACGCGCATCCCTGGCATCCCCCGCTCATGGCGATGCGCAATCTTCCGTCCTTGTAGTCGACCAGGGAGATGCTTCCGCCGTGCCCGGCAAGTCCCTGATTGACCTCACCATCGAGCAGCTCCTGGATGACCGCGCGGACCTCGTCGTCGGACCGTCCCCATCGGTTCACGTGGGACGTGCTGCCGAGAATCGCGGGTACGCCTGTGAGCAGTTGCGCTCGGATCTTCGCGCCGACAATGCCCTTCAATGGCGACCAGTCGACGGCGGGCACCTTGCCGACGGTGACGACGTTGTCGGAAATCAGCACATGGGCAACGCCCTCAAGACTGAACAGAAGCTCTGGCAGAGGCGATCCAGCCGCTCGTTCCCGTCGGTCGTAGAAGTACGGACCTCCGGGATGAATGCTTCGACTTACCGTGAACTTGCAGGTGTTCGGATCCGCCTGCAGGACTTCCGCGCGAATCGTGATCAGCTGGACGGGGCTTGCCTCAGACATCTTCCGCACTCGTGCTTGTTCTGCCGTCGGCCAAAGCACGCAGATTTTCAAAGGAGTAGATCCCGGTGCTGTGCCCGTCGTTCCACTTGATGGTGATTCCGTAGCTGCCCACGCTGGTGAGGGTGACGGGGGCGACGTCGGGGCGGACCTTGCTTGGATCGAGGAGCGGTCTGCCGCTCATCTCCTCCACGCAAAGGGCGCATGGACATGCAAGCCGAAGATCCCGCACGTCGAAGTTGGCTTGCTCGCCGTCCTCCCACAGCATGGACAGCGTTCTGGGATTGGTCCGGCGCAGACCGATCGCCGTGGTTCGCGTGCCCGACTTGGCCGCCGCTGCTTCTGCCCATCCTGGACCGGCATCGGCGCTGTTCCATTCCCAGGAAAATGGCTTCAGCGCCGTGGTGGGCATTCCTTGCAGCTGCCGAACCAGGGCCGTGGCGATGGCAAGGTAGGCTTGGGCGGCCACGGACGCTGGCTTTTCAAGCACGATGGGCAGGCCAGCATCACCGCAGGTCACCACGTCGGCGTCGAGCGGAATCGATCCCAGAAAGGGGACGCCAAGCTCTTTGCTCATGCGCTCGCCGCCGCCGCGACGGAAGACATCGGTGTCTTTTCCACAGTGCGGGCAGGTGAAGGTGCTCATGTTCTCCACGATGCCGAGGATGGACACCTGCACCTTCTCGAACATGCGCAGTCCACGCCGTGCGATCTTGAGGCTGACGTCCTGCGGGGTGGTAACGATGATGGCACCCGAAAGCGGGACGTTTTGCGCCAGGGTGAGCTGCGTGTCGCCGGTCCCGGGTGGCAGATCGATCACCAGGTAGTCGAGCGTGCCCCACTCGACGTCGCTGATGAACATGTTCAAATACTTGTTCACCATGGGGCCGCGCAGGATGGCCGGATTGTCGTCGCCGGTAAGCATGCCCATGGACATGGTCTTCACGCCATGGCGCTCGGCCGGCACAATGGTCTGGTTGGCCGTGGCCACGGGTGGTTGATTCGCGGGCAAGCCGAGCATGCCTGGGATACTTGGCCCCAGCACGTCGGCGTCAACCAGGCCGACACGGCCGCCAACCCGCTGTAGCGCCAGGGCCAGATTCACGCTGACCGTGGATTTTCCCACGCCGCCCTTACCGCTGCCCACGGCGATGACATGCGTGATGCCGGGCAGCTTCTCGGGTCCGTGTGAGGCGTGATTCGATGCTGTGGTGGAATGACCGTGATCGTGTGGCACGCGGGTAAGATGCCGGTGGACCCAGTCAGGGTTTGCGCCTTTGCCATTTCAGCCTGCTAGGCTCTGGCAACGATCATGCTTGCCCTTCGCATCGTTTCCGTCCTGGCCGGGTTGGTGGTCCTCTGGGTTGTCTTGCTGGATGCCCTGGAAACCGTAGTCTTGCCTCGCCGGGTGAACCGCATGTTCCGACTGACGGCATGGTACTACCGGCTAACCTGGAGCCCCTTCGCGGGAATGACGAAGCGGTTCAAGTCCCAGGGAAGGCGCGAGGCCGTGCTCGGCTACTTCGGGCCGCTCTCCCTCATCTTCCTTCTTGTCATGTGGGCCTCCGGCCTCATCCTGGGGTTCGCGCTCGTGCAATACGGGACGGGCGCGCACCTACTTCTGTCGAATGCGCGTCCGAGCTTCGGGCTTCTCGTCTATCACAGCGGCGAGACCTTCTTCACGCTCGGCTATGGCGACATCGTTCCGGACTCGGGATGGTCGCGCTTTCTGGCCGTGCTGGAAGCGGGCATGGGTTTTGCCTTCTTGGGGATTGTCCTCGGCTACCTGCCCACGATCTATTCGGCATTCTCTCGCCGCGAGATTGAGATCTCTTTGTTGGATGCACGCGCGGGCTCTCCCCCGACGGCGGCCGAGCTGTTGCGGCGCCACTGCCAGTGCCCCGACGGCCTCAATCAGATCTTCCAAGCCTGGGAGCGCTGGTCGGCCGAAGTCTTGGAGAGCCACCTGTCGTATCCCGTGCTCAGTTTTTTCCGTTCGCAACACAACAACCAATCCTGGCTGGCGGCGCTGACCACCATCTTGGATGCCACCGCGCTGGTCCTGGTGGGTATCGGTGGCATCCCGAGCGAACGGGCCAAGATGACTTTCGCCATGGCGAGGCACGCCGTGGTGGATCTCTCGCAAGTGGTGATTGCCGCGTATGATCCTCAATCTCCCGATCGCTTGCCCGCCGCCGAGCTGGCGCGATTGCGCAAAGCCTTGGCCGACAAGAACCTCAAGCTGCGCGAAGGACTCGAAGCAGAGGAAAAGCTGACCGCTTTGCGGGCCATGTATGAACCCTACGTGAACGCGCTGGCGCGCAGCCTTCTCATTGTCTTGCCGCCGTGGCTGCATGCTGAGCGGAAACTAGACAACTGGCAAGTCGCACCGTGGGACGAAGCCATTGCCGCTCGCAGCGCCGCCTCGGTCTCCTCGTACCATAGCGAGGATCACTTCTAGTCTTTTCTAGTCCTTGACCCAGGCCGCGCACTGGTAGAGCGCGAGCGAAACAGGCGCGAAGGCAGGCAGAGCTTTGCGCCGGACCGGGCGCAGGACACGCCGGAGAGCCTTGTCGATGGTTGCCGGCGCGGTGACGTGATGGTCCTCGATGTTGCCGAATCCGATGGCGCGGAAAAGCCGGGCCATCACCCCGTTCACCATGGGATAGCCCGCGACCAAGGTGCCACCCTTGACCAGGGTTCTGGCCAAGGCGACCGCCGCGCCTTCCGCGTCCGCGATGTGTTCTAGGACGGACAGACAGATCACGGCGTCGAAGCTCGCCTCGGGCAGACTGGGCTCTTGCAGAAGATCGGCCTGAAGAAACGCTGCCTGGCAAGAAGGTACAACCAGGCGCCCAAGCCCATCCGCAAGCACCAGATCGGTGCCGGTGTAGCTGGCGAAATTCGCGGACAGGGTGGGAACCAAGATGCCGCTACCCACGCCGACTTCGAGAATCCTGGATCCCTTGGTCGGCAAGAGAGCCAATCCCATGCGAAGCCGCTTGCGATAGAGCCAGCCCAGCAAGGGCCGATAGTAGTAGGGCAACGGATCGTGCTGGTCGTTGGGCTTGAGGGTGCCAGCAGGTGGCAGGGCTAGTTTCATGGCTTGTCAGTGGTCAGCTCGGCGGCTGCGTTTTGGGTGAGGATGCCGAGGGCGGTCGTGCGCGGGCCCACGACGATCGAGAAGGCCTCGGGGGCTTCGGGGTAGCGCTCCTGGATCATGCGGTTGTAGACGCGAAGGTTCTCTTCCAATTGCTCGGAAAACAGCCTTCCGCGCATGGCGAACAGCTTGTTCCTGATTTGGGTGCGGGCTTCTTGGTTGGTGGCCACGGCGTAGGATTGTTCCAGTTGGCGGATAGCCATGTCATCGGCGCCGCTCTTGGTCAGCATGCGGGCCACGAGGTTGGGAACGTAGAAGGGGATGCCTTCATACAGAGCCGCCTGTCGCAGCATCTCCACGCCTTGCTGGCGCCAGCCAGGCACGCGCGGATCGTCTTCGCCGGCATCTTGCGGAAGTTCGAAGAGAAAGTTGAAGCCGATTTGGAACGGGAATTCCCACTCGAACGGAAACGCCTTGTGTCCCCGCTGGAGCACGTGGATCGCCGCCAACACCATCTCGGGTGTGATTTTTTGCCCATTGTAGATAAGCATGGCCGCCCCCGCGAGATAGAGGCGCTGGAACTTGGGGTCCAGGTCGATGGCAGCGTCAAGATACTGGGCCAGCCACTTGGTCGGCACGCGGGCGTGCATTTGCGTGCCGAAGTACACGTTTGCTCGGGCATGGATCAGATCCGCCAGCAATTCGTTGTGGCGCAGCCCCGCGACGCGCAGTGCGGAGGAAGGTGGAAGGTAGAAGGTGTCGGCCTCGGGCGGCCACGTGTCGCGCAGACGCGTCGTGCGCTGAAGGCACAGGAAGGAGAGGGCAGCAAGTCCGGCAAGGCCGGCCAGGAGCGCGAAGACAAGGCCTGCCATGCGTCCGATATCCTTCTTCTGCGTCGGCATGGCCATGGCGGGCTAGGTGTCGGGGGTGGGTGTCAGATCGGTGAGCTCGACGTCCGTGTCGACCCCGGTGACGCCCAGCTTCGACAGCCGGTAGCGCATGGAGCGAAACGAGACACCAAGAAGGCGCGCGGCTTCGGTGCGGTTGCCCCCCGTGCGTTCGAGGGCCTTGATGAGAATGGAGCGTTCGTACTCCTCAAGGTGGTGTTCGAGGTCGAGTCCGCTGTCCGGCAGATGGCCCATGGTACTGGGACTGGGCTGCGCACCCTGCAGTCCGATGAGGTTGGGAAAGGCGTCGAGGGCAAGCCAGTCCGTGGTGGACAAGGTGACCGCGCGCTCGATCATGTTCTCGAGCTCACGCACGTTCCCCGGAAAATGGTACAGCATCAGCGCGGACATCACCTCCGGCGCCGCGCCAACCACATTGCGTCCGTGCTCGGCAGAGAACTTGCGGATGAAGTGATCCACGAGCAAGGGCAGATCCTCGCGCCGTTCGCGCAGTGGGGGCAGGCGCAACTGGATGACGTTCAGGCGGTAGTAGAGATCCTGGCGGAACGTGGACTTCTCCACCTCGGCTTCCAGATCGCGGTTGGTGGCGGCCACGATGCGCACGTCCACCTCGCGCTCGCTCACCCCCCCGACGGGCTTGACCTTGCGCTCTTGCAAGACGCGCAGAAGCTTGACCTGCATGGCCAGTGGCAGATCGGCGACTTCGTCGAGCAGCAAGGTCCCGTTGTGGGCCGCTTCGAAAAGTCCCTGCTTGTCCACGGTGGCGCCCGTGAACGAGCCGCGGACATGGCCGAACAGCTCCGATTCGAGCAGGGTTTCCGGGATGGCGCCGCAATTGACGGCCACGAAGGGGTGATCGGTGCGCGGGGACAGCTCGTGCAAGGCATGCGCGGCCAGCTCTTTGCCCGTGCCGGATTCACCGACGAGCAGCACGCTCGCTCGCGTAGAGGCGGCCTTGCGCAAAATGTCGAAGACCCGCTGCATGGGCGGTGACTTTCCCAGCAGCCGATCCAGCTTGTAGCGTCCCTTGATCTCGTCGCGCAACGCCACGTTCTCACGGGACAGGCGGCGCTTTTCCATGGCGCGATCGACGACCAATCCGACTTCGTCGATCTTGAACGGCTTGGTCAGGTAGTCGTGGGCGCCCGCCTTCATGGCGGCAATGGCGGTTTCCGTGGTGGAGAAGGCGGTCACCACGATGACCTCGGTGTCGGGGCGGGTGCGCTTGGCCTCGGCCAGGATGGTCAGACCGTCCACATCCGGCATGCGCAGGTCCGTGATGATGACGTCAAAGGCGCGGGCCTTGATGGACGCGATGGCCTCGTTGCCACCCGCGGCGGCCTCGATGCGGTAGCCCTCGCGGCGCAGGTAGATCCCCAGGAACTCGCGCATCGAGCGCTCGTCGTCGACGATTAGGATGTCCCCGGTGTGTTTGGTCATGGCGTGCGTTTGCGTGCCACGAGAATAAGGAAGCCGCCCAGATTGCGCACGAAGGGCAGATCGCAGGCGATGCGTTCGGCGCGGTCGAAGAGCCCGGAAAGAATCGGTACGTTGAACACGCGCGAGGTGGGCGTCACCACGCGCACGCCGCGCATGCCGACGTATTCCACCTCGGGCGGCAGGTAGCTGCGCGCGGTTTCCAGGGTGTCGTAGCGGGTGAAGACATCGCGATCGGTGGTGCCGTCCGCGATGGGCGCCGCGCCGCCAAGCACCTTGGCCAGGTAGCGCAGGGAGCGCGGGTTGTAGAATTCAAGCAGCAGGTGTCCGCCGGGCCGGGTCACGCGCGCCAGCTCTGCGATGGCCTCGCGAATGGGCGGAACGTGGGCCAGGACCTTCATGCTGTAGACCAGATCCACCGAGGCATCGGGCAAGGGCAGGGTGGTAAGCGAGCCCTGCACGACGCGCAGGCCGCGGTCGCGTGCCTGCTTCAGCATGCCGTGCGAGAGGTCGAGACCGACGGCCGAGCGCCCCACGCGCGTGGCTTCGGCCAGCAAGAGCCCCGTTCCACAGCCCGCCTCCAGGATGTCGCGTCCCGTGCCGTGGCGACGCACCAGATCCAGTTCCAGCTCGTCGATAAGGCGGTGGTAGCCGTGGTGGCGCTCGCGCTCATAGCTGGGCGAGAAGCGGTCGTAGTAGCTCTGCGTCGAGCGTAGATCGTGCTGCTGATCCATGGTCGGTGGTGATTATGCGGTCAGCGTCGCAAAGACGCGAGAGTCTTTCAATCTTGTTTGGAAACCCTGGGAGGGTTTCCAAACCCTCGGCCCCAGCCTCCCACCCTGCCGCCCCCGCGCTTCGTGCGGCCTCGCGCGATGGTACGCGGCCAGCAAAGCTGGCCGGCTCCCCACGCGACTTGCGATGAATTAGAACAGGTCCGACCAGCGGCAGAGCTCGATGTGGCGTCGGGTGAGGGCTTCTCGCACTCGGGCGGAAGAGAGCGCGGTGACTTCGCTGCGCACGGGCGGCTTTTCAGACGCGGGATCGATCTCAGGCTGGCAGACGATTTCATGGCTGCCGGGTCCCATGCGGCCCAGGATTTCCAAGATGCGGATCTCGTCGAGCCGGCCGCGTTCGAAATAGCCCCAGCTCTGCGGGCCGTGGCGGCGCGCACCCAGCTGGCGGCGGCCGTACCAGGCCATGGCGCCCAGAGCTGCGGTGGCCATCCCGCGCGGCAGATCGGCTGCCCACGCCAAGGTTGGCCGTTCGACGGCCGTGCGCAAGCCGGCAATGCCATGGCGGCGCGCCACGTTCTCCATGGCCTGCGCGACCACGGGAAGGAAGCCAACGCTGCCTCGGGCACACAGATGATCGACGACCAGGCCGAGGTCGCGCAGGCGTGCGACCTGGGCGTCGAATTCCAACTCGAGGTGGGCGGGCTGCATGGCCGCCTTGGCCCAGTTGAGCAGAACGTCGCGTTCGCGCGCTGGAAAATTGCCGCTACCGTCGAGCAGCGACGGCACCGACGCGGGGTGGGCGACCGGCGCGCCGTCATCGAGGCAGAGCAGCACGCCCACGCCCAGGTTGGGCGATTGTCCAAGGTCGGTCTTGATGGCTTCGGGATGGGCGGCGTTGCCAAGCACGGAGGTGCTGGTCACGATGCCGCTTTGGTGTGCCGCAAGGATGCCTCGCGTGCGCGCGGCCGACCCACCGAAGCCATCGGCGTTGACCACCAGGCGAATGCTGTCGCTGCGAAATTCCACGGCGCCTTCTATCATGGTTGATCCCGCATGGTTGATCCCGCACGGTTGATCCCGCACGGTTGATCCCGGCGCTTCGTGGATCCAGCGTGTAGACTGCCCCGCACAACATGCCGTCCACAGCCCACGCCCGCCGCGCCTCCTTGCCCGCGGATCTGATTCCATTTCCCGCCACCGTGTCGAAGGGCCGCTTGTCGAACGGTCTGTCGGTGGTGGCCGTCGAAACACCCCACCTGCACGCGGCTGCTGCGGGGCTTTACGTGCGTACGGGATCGCGCTACGAGACCGCACGGTCGAACGGTCTTTCCCACTTCGTCGAGCACATGCTCTTCCGCGGCTCGGATGGGTTTCCCACGTCCTTCGCGCTCAACCGCGCCATCGAGGAGCGCTGCGGAATGCTGAGCGGAGAAACTGGCCGCGACTATTCGCTGTACCAGGTGCAGTTCCATCCGCGCGAAATGGGCGATGTTCTTGGGATCCTCGGCGACCTCTTTGCCTCGCCGCGTTTTTCGGACATTGAACTTGAACGCGCCATCGTGCTCGAGGAAATTCTCGAGGACTTCGACGAGGGCGGCCAGCGCGTGAACATCGACGATGTGGGGCGTGGGCATGCCTGGCCGGGCCATCCCCTCGGTTTTCCCATCACCGGTCCCGAGGAAAACATCCGGCGTTTCTCCCGCAACGACGTAAGCGCCCACTTTCGCCGCTTCCATGGCGCGCGCAACTTGGTGCTGGCCGTGGCCGGGCCGATCGCGCAGGGCAAGGTCATGGCCGCCGCCGAGCGCGCCTTCGGCGGCTTGCCCTCGGGGAAGCGCCAAGCTCCGCGTCCAGCGCCCCGGGCGTTTCCTGGCTTCGCCTTTCGCAGCGTGCGCACGGACTCGGCCCAGGTCGAGGTTCAGTTCCTGTTTCGTGCCTTACCCGACGACCATCCCCAGTTCCCAGCGTTGGTTGCCTTGTTGCGCCTGCTCGACGACGGCATGTCGACCCCGCTGCACTACCGCGTGTGCGACCGCAAAGGACTGGCCTATCAGGTCAATGCGGGGCTGGATCCGCTTGGGGACACGTCCCTCATCGAAATCTCGGCGGCCTGCGGGACAGGAAAGCTTCCCGAGCTGGTCAGGGAAATCCTTGGCATCCTATCCGAGCTGCGTGACAAGCCCGCGGCGGCGGACGAGCTGGACAAGGTCAAGCGCCGCTATGCCCGCGATCTGGAGGCGGGCTTCGACGACGTCGAGGGGCTGTGCGCCTGGTTCGGGGACAGCATGATCTTTGACCGCCCTCTGCGCAGCCCAGCCGAACGCTACCGACGGATCGCTCGGGTTGGCGCTGCCCAGGTGCAAGAAGTGGCCAAGGAAATCCTGCGTCCCGAGCGGCTGGTGGCCACCATCGTGGGCAGCTTCACGCCCGCTCTGGTGCGCAAGACCTCGGCAATCTTCCGCGCGTTTGCGTAGGTCACTTCTTCTTGCCGGGCCGCTTGGCTGTGGCAGGCGCAGCCGGGGGAGAGGTCACATCGACGGCGAGGGTGAGCTTTTCTCTAACAGGCCGGCAGGAATCTTCCTGGCAAAGGACGAATCCGGCCTCGGCCTCGACCGTCTTCTTGCCTGGCTCGGCCGCCGTCACGCCGATGTCGAAGCGCGCCGAGGTCTCGTTCGACGCGGCCAGATCGCCGCGGCCGAGTTTTGCCTTGTCTACGTCCACGCCGGCCGGTGGCACTAGCTTGAGCGTGAGCGGCGCTTCCGCATTGAGGTGCCATCCCTTCTTGGCCGAGATGGTCACGCTGGCCTTGCCCTTGGTTCCGGCGGTCAGGCTGGCGTCGGTCTTGCCGACTTCGTAGCTGCCGTCGGCGGCGTGGGATGAACCCGCCAGGACCAGGGTCAGGGTCAGGGCGAAGGCGGTGCGGAAAGCGGTTTTGTGCATGGGCTTTCCTGAGAGTCTAGGAACGGGACGCTGGGCCTGCAAACTCATTCGCACCTTCGCGTGGAATCAGGTACTTTAGTGGGATGCCACCGCTGATCGACAAGCCGGAAAGGGCGCGTCAGTTCGCCCGCGCGATCGCTTCGGACCTTGCGATGTACAACGAGGCGAAGTTGCTTCAGGGCATCCAGAACGACACCCTGTTCGATTCGATGAAGGACGAGATTGAAGAAGGCCGCCAGCATTTTCGTTCGCGCGTGACCCCGGAAATCGCGGCCACCAACCTGTTCGATCGCGCCCTGGTGGACATCCTGCTCAAGCAGCGCGGGCAGAACATCAAGTCCAAGATCTGGTGACGGACACGCGGCAGGCAAGTGTTGTCGTGCGGGAAGCCGCACCCGAGCAAGCCCACACTTTTGTTTTGAACGCCGGCGCGGCTGGCCGACGGCTGGATGTGGTGCTGGCCGAGTACATCGCGGACGTCTCGCGCACGCAGCTCTCGCGCCATATCAGCGAAGGCGCGGTCATGGTGAACGGCAAGCCGGCGTCGCCTTCGCAGAAGGTGCACAAAGGCGACACGGTGGTGTGGATCCCGCCCGCCGTGCGCGCGGTCGAGCTTCTTGCCCAGGACATCCCTCTGCGCGTGGTCTTCGAGGACAAGTACCTTGTGGTGGTGAACAAGCCGCCCGGGCTGGTGGTGCACCCGGCCGCTGGGCACGAGGACGGAACCTTGGTCAATGCCCTGCTGGCGCACTGCCAGGACCTGCGCGGCATTGGCGGCGAGTTGCGGCCAGGCATCGTCCACCGCATCGACAAGGACACCTCGGGCCTGCTGGTGGTGGCCAAGGACGACGTGACCATGAACGCGCTGGGCGCCGATTTCAAAATCCATCGCATCAAGCGCGTGTACGAGGCCCTGGCCGTGGGCCGGCCCGCCCATGCGTCGGGGAAGATCGACACCCTCATCGGCCGCGACCCGCACGACCGCAAGAAGTTCAGCATCAAGGTCAGAACCGGCAAGCGCGCGGTCACCAACTGGCGTCTGATTGAGGTTCTGGGCGGGGCCTCGCGCATGGAAGCCGAGCTTGAGACCGGGCGCACCCACCAGGTACGCGTGCATTTCGCGGCCATGGGCTGTTCCTTGCTTGGCGACGCCACCTACGGCCGTTCGCCGCGCGACGAGGATCTGCGCGCCATCTCGAAGCAGCTCGGCCGGCAGGCCCTGCACGCCCGGGTGCTGGGTTTTCATCACCCCAAGACCGGCAAGTGGGTGGAATTCGAGGCCGCGCCTCCCGAGGATTTCATGGCCGCGCTGGCGGCCCTGCGGCAGCTTGTGGCGTGATGGAAACGCGAGTCGTGAGCATCGCTGATGGGACGGAAGTGCCGTTCGTAGCTTCGAGGAAAATGCCCGCGGGCTTTCGCCATGGTTTCACCACGCGCGCGGGCGGCGTCAGTGCGCCGCCGTTCGATTCGCTGAATCTGGGGTGGAAATGGGGCGACGACAGCGCGAGCGTGGACGAGAATCACCGCCGGCTCTTGGCTGCGTCCGGTGCTTCAACCATGCTTCGGGCGTCGCAAGTTCATGGTGTCAGAATTCTCCGCGTGCGTCGCAGTGACGACCCCGCAACCGTCGCTGGCGAGAAAGCCGATGGCTTGTGCACCGACGAGCCCGGACTGGGACTGTCGGTTCACGTGGCGGACTGCACGCCGATCCTGATGGCTTGCGAACGCACCGGGGCCTGTGCGGCCTTGCATGCAGGATGGCGTGGCACCGTGGTGGGCATGGCGTGGGCGGGCGTGGCGACCATGGCCGCCCAGTTCGGCTGCCGGCCCGCCGATCTGCACGTGGCACTCGGTCCGTGCATTGGATGTTGCTGTTTCGAGGTTGGCGGCGACGTCGAGGACGCGTTCGCTGCGGCCATGCCGGCTGCTTGGAAGAATGCCGTCATCGTCGGTGCCCCGGGAAGAAAGGCGCGCATCGATCTGCGGGCTTTTCAGCGGCTGCAACTCGAGGATGCAGGCGTCCTGCGGGAACATATCGACGTCAGCACCGACTGCACCCTGTGCGATCCCGGCCGACGCTTCTTTTCCTACCGAGGGGAAGGCCGGGCCACAGGCCAGTCGGTCGGCTACATCGTGCGTGCGTCGCTGCCGACCTTGGGGGCATAGGTTTCGCCCGAAGCCGGCAACAGTCAGCGGGTGGGAGGCTGTCGACCGTTACCGGCTTTGGGCGAGAAAGACTACGGAACCGTAACTGCGTCGGCAGCGGAGGTGATGCCCTGGAAGGCGGCGGTCACCGACGTGCTACCACTGACCTGCGCGGTCAGCAGGCCACGCGAGCCGTTGGCATTAGACACAGCGGCGACACTGGATGCGGAGGACAGCCAGGTCACCAGAGAGGTCAGATCGCGTGTGATGGTATCGCTGTAGGTGCCCGTGGCGGTGAGCTGCTGGCTGGCACCCTTGGCCAAGGAGACCGGATTCGGGGTGATGGCGATGGACGACAAGGTGGCTGGGCTGACGGTCAGCGTGTTGGTGCCGGACTTACCTAGGTAGGTGGCGGTGATGGTGGCCGATCCGGCCTTCACCGGCGTTGCCACACCAGCTGCGGTCACGGTTGTCACCGTGGCGTCGGAGGAAACCCAGGAAGCACTGCCGGTCACGACCAGGGTTGCGCCGTTCGATAGGATGGCCGTGGCCACGAACGTGACAGGCACGCCGAGCACCGTGGTCGGGTTGGCTGGCGTCACCGCGATGGATTGCACGCTGCTCGCGACGGTGAGCAAGGTGGTACCGGAGGATCCTTGGTAGGTGGCCGTGACCGTGGTCGTGCCCTCGGCCAGCGCCGTGGCGCGACCGATGGCGCCGCCCGAATTCGCCACCACTGCAGTGGCCGTGTTCGAAGAGCTCCATGTCGCTAGCGCGGTCACATTGCGGGTCGTGTTGTCGGTGAACACCGCGGTTGCGGTGAACTGGGCGGTGGCTTGCACGGGGATGCTTGGATTGGTCGGCGTCACTTGGACATACGCCAGGGGCGGATCGGTGACAGTCAGCGTGGCCGTCCCTGTCAGACCACCGTAGGCCGCGGTGATGGTCGAGGAGCCCGTGGCGATCGCGGTTGCGGTTCCTCCGCCGCCTCCGCCCCCTGGGCCACCGCCACCGCCGGCAGTGGTGATGGTGGCAACCGAGGCATCCGAGGAAGACCAGGTTGCTTGGGCGGTAACCACGGCGGTGGTGTTGTCGCTGTAGACCAGCGTGGCCACGAAGGCCTGCGTGAGGCCGACCTGGATAGACGGTGCGGCTGGCGTCAGTACGAGCTTGGACGGGGTCGCGGACGAAACGGTCAGCGTGGCCGTTGCCGTGAACCCGCTGTAGGTCGCGGTGACCGTGACGGTGCCCGCCGCGATACCGGTTGCGAGCCCGCGCCCGCCACCCCCACCACCGCCGCCACCACCTGTTCGAATGCTGGCGACGGCCCCGTTCGAGGTCGTCCACGAGGTGGCATTGGTCACCGTCTGGGTGGTGCCATCGTCCATGGTCACCTCGGCCACGAACTGCTGGGTTCCATTGACCACGACCAAAGCGGTCGCGGGCGTGACCAGCAGGCCTGTCGGGGATGGGTCGCGCACGGTCAGCGTGGCAGTCGCTGTGAGTCCGTTGTAGGTGGCGGTGATGGTGGCCGTACCAGCGCCGACGCCGGTCGCCAAGCCGCGACCACCGCCGCCGGGGCCACCGCCGCCACTGGAAACCGAGGCGACGGTAGCATTGGAGCTCGTCCAGCTTGCAGTCCCAGTGACCACGGTGCTGGTGCCATTGCTATACACAGCGTTGGCCTGGAATTGCTGCGTGGCCCCGACGAGAATGCTCGCGGGAGCCGCAGGCGTGACTGTGAGATCGACAAGCGTCGGCACGGCGGTCACGGCCAAGGTGGCGGTATCGGTCAGTCCTTGGTAGGTGACCGTGATGGTGGCCGTGCCAGCGGCAACGCCCGTGACCACCTCGCGCCTGCCGCCGCCTCCGCCCGGTCCGGTGGCAATCGATGCGATGGTCGCATCCGAGGTTGACCACGTTCCGGCAACCGCGGCGGTTGTTCCGTTCTGGTAGACCGCAGTTACGGTGAAGGCTTGCGTGGCGCCGACCTCGATGCTCGCGCTGGTGGGGGCAATCATGATGGACGAGAGCGTCGGCGCCCCGACAGTCAGCGTGGCTGCGCCTGAGACACCCGTCATGGTCGCCGTGATGGTCGATGTTCCAGCGACCAACGACGTGGCGAGGCCGTTGCTGCCGGCCGCGTTGGAAACCTGCGCCACCGTGATGTCGCTTGATGACCAGGTCACCTGTGTCGTGATGTCAGGCGTGGCGCCATTGTCGTAGGTGCCGGTCGCCGTGAAGGGTTGCTTGGCACCTGCGGTGACAGCGGCGGTGGCCGGCGCCACGGCAATCGAAACCAGCTTTGCGACCATGATATTGACGGTGGTCTTGCCTACGATGCCCGAGAGCGTCGCCGTGACGGTGGTGGCGCCAACGGCGATGCCCGAAACCCGACCCGCTGTGGCGGCGGCGTTCGAGACGCTGGCAATGCTTGGATCCGTCACCGCCCAGGCCACCTGCGTCGTCAAGATCTGGGTGGTCCCATTTTGATACGTCCCCGTCGCCACCAGCGAGGCGTTGAGACCGAGCACCAAGGACAGTGGATTTGGCGTGACCGCGATGCTGGTGAGGGGCGACGCCGAAACCGTGAACGTCGCGCTACCAGTTACGCCCGAGAGGGTCGCCTGAACTTGGCCTGTGCCAACCGCCAGGGCCGTGGCTTGTCCCTTCTGGCCCGCAGCGTTAGAAACGGAGGCGGCCGCGGCGTTGGTCGATGACCAGGTCGCCGAGAGCGTAACGTCCGCGGTGGTGTTGTCCGAATAGGTGCCGGTGGCTGTGAAGTTCTGCGCGGCGCCCACGTTGGGCGACCAAGTCGCCGGTGCCAGAACGATCGACAGCAGGGTTGGCGTCGTCACAGTCACGGAGGTCGAACCCGTGATGGTGCCGAGGGTGGCGGAGATGGTCGTTGAGCCTGCCGCAAGCGCGCGCACGAGCACAGAGGTGCTGCTGGCCGTGACGGTTGCAACGGTGGTGTTGCTGGATGCCCACGTCGCTTGCGACGTCACGTCGCCGGTGGTTCCGTCGGAGTAGGTGGCCGTGGCCTGGAACCGTTGCGTAACGCCCCGTTGAAGGATGGGTTGGGCGGGCGTGATGTCGATTCTGGTCACGGTCGCCGCGGTCACGACGATCGCGGTCTTGCCCGTGATGCCCTGGAAGGAGGCGGCCACGGACAGCGTGCCGGCTGCGATACCAGTGACCTTTTCCTTCGCGCTGGTGCCGTCGAGTGCGAGGGTAACGCGGGTGGTGTCACTGGAAGTCCACGTGGCCTGAGCCGTGATGTCCTGTTTGGTCCCATCGGCGAACACGCCGGTGGCGGTGATCAGAATGGACTGCCCCACGGACACCGGGGTCACGCCATCGATGGAAATGCTCTGCAAGGGAGAGCTTGAAACCGTGACCTTGGCCGTGGCGGTCTTGCCTTGGTAGGTCGCCGTGACAGTGGCCGAGCCGGCCTTCAGCCCGCTCAAGCTGTGTCCCGAAATCTGGACTACCGTCGCGTCGCTGGATGCGTAGGTCGCGGCCGCGGTGACGTCTGCGGTGGTTCCGTCGGACATGAGGGCCGTGACGATGAGGCCGGTGTAGGGCACGCCCACCACGATGGTCGGGCTTGGCGGGGTGAGCTCGAGGCTGGCCAGGGTTGGTGCGGCATCGCCGCCCCCGTCGATTGGCGGAATTGCGATGCCGTCAGTCCGATTTCCATCCCGCGCGTCTGTGCTGGGCAGCGTATCCGTTCTGGGAACGTCGGTTGCGTTGGGCGCGTCGCTTGCACCATCGAGCCTCGGGGAATCCAGCCTCAGGGAATCTGTTACTGCCACGTCCGGTGTGGCCACGTCGCGAATGGCCGAGTCCGGCTGGGGCTGGACGTCAGGGGGCAGGGCAACGTCCGGGGTGACCGTCTGGGTGTCGAGCTTGCCGTCGCGCTTGACGTCCGTGAGACTCTGACCGTCGGCGGACTCCCCACCGTCGTGGGTCACTTTGAGTGTGCTGCGGCCTCCGCAAGCGCCAATGGTTGCAATGAGGACTCCGAGAATCGCGAGCTGGTTTCTACGCATGTTCTTGTTCCTGGGGGATAGGTGCGGGTTGGATGCTGCGGGACGTGACTAGGAATGTGGGTAGGCGCAAAGACGCCACGACCCCACATATAAGGGCAGGGAAGCTTCGCGAATCATCAGGGGGAAAAACGAGATCGTCATCAAATATTCGCAGGCCATTTGTGCTGTCGAATCGAGCCGGCAATGCCATGCAGCGCCGAGGCACGGTACCGGGCTGACGACAAGCACGCGAGGCTGGATGCGGCAGGGGTCTGCGCGGTGGAGCTGTTCCATGCCATACTCGATGGGGCCTGGTTTTCACACCTAGGAGGTTGTTTCATGAGCCGAGCGCTCTTGTTTCTTGTGGCCGCGTCAGCGTGCGGATCGAATTCGAACCCTGGTGGCGGCAGCGGTGGCAGTGGCGGCGGCGACGCACCGATCGTGGTCACGGATCCCGGCACCAAGTACTTCGGCGAAGCACATTCGGGCAATTTCTGGCTTGGGCCGGTCGACTTCAGCGAGAGCCAGTGGCACAACGCCTGCGCGCCGTCGGACGTGAAGTACCCCTCCCGGATTCAGCAGCTCTACGGCAACTACCTCATGGGGCTGTCCAACCAGCTGACGTTACAGGGCCTGAACGCGGGCAGCGGTCAGCTGTGCGACGTGTGCGCCGAGCTCACCGCGAACGGCGTGACGCTTGTTGCCCACGTCATTACCTACGGCGACGAAACCGGAACCTACGATATCGACGTCAGCCCAGAGGCTCGCACGGCGCTCCACGGCGACACCAACTACACCCTGACCTGGCGGTTCATCACGTGCCCCACGACGGCGCCCATCTACTACACCTTCGACGACCGCGAGTGGTCCACGAATCCCTGGTATTTCCGGGTGTGGATCCGCAACGCACGCGTGCCGGTGACCAAGGTCGACTACAAACTGGGCACGGGGGCTTGGTCGGCTGCGGACTGGCAGTCCGACGGCGCGTGGCAGGCCTCTGGAGGGGATTTTTCAGCCGGTTTCTCGCTGCGCGTGACTTCCCTCGACGGCCAGACCCTCGAGGATACGCTGCCCGGCGTGGGCAAGTTCGATGCGAACGCGGGCTCCGCCTCGCACGCGAACTTCCAGTAGCGGCGCGTGCGGAGCCTGCCGGCTTTGCCGGCAGCGAAGCATCGTGGGAAGGTTTGGAAACCCTCCCAGGGTTTCCATCACAATCGACCTACGTCTCTTCGCTGAATTCCAGCGGGAATCGATGCCGCATAGTGCGGTTCACGACCTCTTCGATTTCATCCTCAGTTCGCAGGGTCATGATCTCCTCGGTCAGCTTCTGCGCCTCGCCCAGGCGGGTCGAGCGGATGATGGACTTGACCATGGGGATTTGGCGCGGCGCCATGGACAGCGAACGCAGGCCCAGCCCAAGCAGCACCCAGGTGAAGCGTGGATCGCCGGCCATGTCGCCGCACATGGCGACGGGCTTGCCGCACTTGTTCGCGGCCTGGACCACGGTCTGGATGGAGCGCAGGATGGCGGGATGCAGCGGGTGGTACAAGTAACCGACGTGCTCGTCCTGGCGATCAGCGGCCAGGGCATACTGGATGAGATCGTTGGTGCCGATGGACAGGAACTCGCTCTCGTCCGAAAGAAAGTCGGCGATGATGGCCGCGCTTGGTGTCTCGATCATGGCCCCGAGCGGAACATTCCGGTCGTGTTCGAGCCCATCCTTGGCCAGCTCGTCGCAGACGTCGGCACACACCTCGCGCACGATGCGCCATTCGCCCACGCCGGAAATCAGGGGAAACATGATGCGCAGGGGGCCGACGGCCGCGGCTCGGTAGAACGCCCGCAGCTGCGAGCGGAAGAGATCGCGCCGCCACAGGGAATAGCGGATCGAGCGCAGACCGAGGGCCGGGTTGTTGCCGGCGGGGATGCGCACCGACATGGGCAGCTTGTCGCCACCTAGGTCGAGGGTTCGGAAGACCACGCTGCGGCCTTCCATCGACTTGAGCGCCGCCACGGCGTGTTGGTACTGCTCTTCCTCGGTGGGCAGGGTTGCGCGTTCGAGGTAGAGGAACTCGGTGCGGAAGAGCCCCACGGCATCCGCGCCGAGCTCGACCGAAACTGGAATCTCTTCGAGCAGCTCGACATTGGCCGCCAGTTGGATGCGCACGTTATCGAGCGTGGTTGCGGGCGCTTCGCGCGCCTTGGCCAGGCGCTCGGCTTGCACCAGATCGCGCGCCGCCCGATCCGCGAAACGCTCTTGAATCCCGAAGTCAGGTTCAAGGATGACCTCGCCGCGCATGCCGTCGACGATGACGGTCATGCCGGTGCGGATGTGCTTGATGAAGTCCTGGACCCCGGCCACCAGGGGCAACCCAAGGGCGCGCGCCACCAGGGCCGCGTGCGAGGTCTTGCCGCCGCCTTCGGTGAAGAAGCCGCTGACGCCTGCGCGGCCGAGCTGGGTGATGTCGGCCGGGGATAGGTCGTGCGCGAAGACCACGGCGCCCTTGGGCACGCCTTCGTGTCCGGGCGGGGTCATGCCAAGCAGGTTGCGCAGGATGCGCTCGCCGATCATGTCGATGTCGCTGCGGCGCTCGCGGAAGTAGGGATCCTCGATGCTGGCGAAGACGACCTGGATCTGGTCGAGGGCGCGGCGCAGGGCCCATTCCGCCGATACTTGATCGTTGCGGATGATCTTGCTGGTTTCCTCGACGAGGTGAACGTCGGCCAGCATCATGCGGTGGGCTTCCAGGATGCGGTATTCTTGGCCGTCGCCAACTTGCTCGGCGATCTGTTGTTGGATGCGGCGAAGCTGGGCATCACTGCGTGCCAGGGCGTCCTCGAAGCGGCGCAGTTCTTGATCGACCTCGTCGGTGAAAATGCGCCGCTCTTGGACTTCGACGCGGCCGCCGAGAAAGTGCGCGACGCCCATGGCGATGCCGGGCGATGCGCCGACACCAGCCAACCTAATCATCGACGACGCCTTCTCCGAAACCGTTGTCGACCAGGGCGCCCAGGGCGGCCACCGCGTCCTCGGCGTCGGGCCCCTCGGCCTCGACGACGATGCTCAGACCACAGGCAGCCACCAGGGTCAAAAGGCCCATGATGCTCTTGCCATTGACGCTGCTACCGTCCTTGATGACCCGGATCTCGGACTTGAAGTGGGCGGCGAGCTGGACGAACTTCACCGCTGCTCGCGCGTGCATGCCAGCGCGATTGCGTATCCTGCGTTCTTGGCGTGCGACGTGCTGTCCGGGCTCCGCCACGTCAGCCTTTTCCTCCCACGGTCACTTTGCCGGTCAATTCCGAGCCGATGCGAATCGAGCGCCTGCCGCATTCTTGCATTTCTGTGGCCAGGGATGCCGGGGGCAATCTACAGCGGTCGAGAGTCGCCAGTTTGAGCAGCATGGGCAGATTCACGCCGCACACTACTTCGGCGGCGCGCGTGCCGTCGGCCATGGTCATGGACACGTTGAAGGGCGTCGAGCCAAAGACATCCACCAGCAAGAGCACGCCTGCGCCGTCGTCCACCTGGCCGCAGGCCTGCGCGACCTTGTGCATAATCGAGGCACTGTCTTCACCGGCAGAAACGCACGCGGCGGCAATGTTGGGGATGGTTCCCACCACCCGGCGCGCGGCCTCGATGAGCGCGAAGGCAACTTGCTCGTGTGACACAACAACAACGCCCACCATAGGTTCGATTGTCCTGTTCCCGGATGGAGGCATCGTATTTCAACCACTTACGCTAGGGTTTAGGTACCTCGGATAGCTTACATCTTTCGACCGAGATAGCGATAGCGATAGCGAGGGTATGTGCATTTCAGAATTCACTTCTGGACCTCGATACCGGGCACCGTTCGTCCGCGCGTGATGTCACGGTGTTTGACTTCGACCTGGAAGGCGCTCAGCCGCACGGCCAGCTCGTTGGCGATGACCACCGAACGGTGCCGGCCGCCGGTGCACCCGATGGCGATGGTCGCGTAGGTCTTGCCTTCGCGTTCGAAGGCCGCCACGCAAAGGGTGAGGAGCTCCTCGGCCTTTTCCAGGAAGAGCTTGGTTTCCTGGCTTTCCATCACGTAGCTGCGCACAGCCTCGGCTTCGCCCGACAAGGCCGACAGGGTGCTGACGAAGAAGGGGTTGGGCAGGAAGCGGACGTCGAGGACGATGTCGGCCTCGGTGGGTACGCCGTACTTGAAACCGAAGGACATCACGGTCACGGCCAGGTTGCCGTCGGCTCGGCCGTAGCGGCCAAGAACGATGGCGCGCAAGCTGTGCACGTTGAGCTCGCCGGTATCGATGACCGCGGTGGCTTCCGCGCGCAGGGCCGATAGCCGGGTGCGCTCGGCTTCGATGTCGGAGCGGATGTCCTTGCCAAGCAGGGGGTGCCGCCGACGGGTTTCCGAGAACCGCCGGAGAATGATTTCGCTCGGAGCATCGAGAAATAGCACGTCGATGGAATGCCCCGCCGCGCGCAGATCGGAGAGCACACGGGAGGTATCCGTGAGAAAGTCTCCGCTGCGTGCATCCACCACCAGTCCGGCCCGCGTGACCTCGTCGCGACCGGCCAAAAGCTCGATGAACTTGGGCAGAAGCGCCATGGGTAGGTTGTCGACGCAGTAGAAGCCGAGATCCTCGAGCGCGCTCTTGACCGTGGTCTTGCCCGCTCCCGAGACGCCGGTAATGACCACCAACTTCATGGCTACTCCACGTCACCGCGGAAGCGGCGCTGCCTGGCCTCGGCCAGGGCCTGATCCAGGCGCTCTTGGAACTCGCGGGCGGCATGGTGGCCGCGCACCTGCAACAATCGGTTGCGTGCCGCCACTTCGACCAGCGAGCTGACGTTGCGGCCGGGGCTGACGGGAATGCGCAGCATGGGCACCGGAACGTCGAGGATGGGATAGGTCTGGTCGTCGAGGCCCACGCGATCCGCGGCTTCCGATTCTTCCCAGCGCACCAGTTCCATGACCAGTTCGATGCGCTTTTCGTCGCGCACAGAGGCCACGCCGAACATGTCCTTGATGTTGATGATGCCGATCCCGCGCACTTCCATGTGGTGCTTGATGAGCTCGGCCGACCAACCGACCAGCAAGTCGTGGGCGCTGCGCCGGACCTCGACCAAGTCGTCGGCCACCATGCGGTGTCCGCGCATGACCAACTCGAGGGCGGCCTCGGACTTGCCGATGCCGCTCTTGCCGAGCAGGAGAATGCCGACCCCGAGGACATCCATGAGCACGCCGTGGATGCTGGCCGTGGGCGCCAGCTCGCGCTCGATGTAGTTCTGGATAGATTGGATGGCCACCGACGAGCGCAACGGCGTTCGCAGCAATGGCACGCCCAATCGATCCGCGGCTTCGAACAGCTCGGCGGGGACGTCGAGCCCCTTGGTTACCACGATGCAAGCCGGTTCGAGCGCCATGAAGGTCTCGATACCGTGCCGCGCTTCTTCGACGGGAAGGCTGGCCAGGTAGGCCAGTTCGGTGGCGCCCAGGATTTGCACGCGTTCGGGTTGGACTTGGCGGACGAATCCGGCCAGGGCCAGGCCGGGCTTCTGCACGCGGTGGAAGGTCACGCGACGGGCGAGCCCGGATTCGCCTGCCAGCAGGACAAGGCGCAGCCCAGCGGCTTCGCTCAGCAGTGAACGAACCGTCAGCGTCGTGGCCAGACCGCCGTTATCGCTCAATACTTGCCGTCCTCCTCAACGATGGTTTGGTACATGGCAAGGCCGTCGGGTGCGTCCATCAAGCGCTGCCTGAAGGTGGCATCGCGAAACAGGCGCGATAGGCGCGCCAGGGCCTTGAGGTGCGCACCCGCCGAGTTCGACGGTGCCACCAGCATGAACACGATATGGGTCGGCTTGCCGTCGATGGAATCGAAGGCAAGTCCCGGCACCGACCGTCCCAGCACGCCCACCAGGCGGTCGATGGCGTCGACCTTTCCGTGCGGGATAGCGATGCCGTCGCCGATGGCTGTGGATGCCAGAAGCTCGCGTTCTTCGAGAACGCGGCAAAGTGCTTGCGGCTCGATGGCACTTTGCCCCAGCAAGGCCGCCTGGCGTCCACAGAGAAAGGACGCCATTTCGGCCAAGACTTCGCTCTTGGTCGCGCCCGAAAGCGCGGGAATGACGGCGTCGGGAGAAAGGAAATCGACGACCTTCATGGCATGACCTGTACTGCTCGGACTCGAGGAGGCGGGCTAGGTGGAGGGGGCGGACACGCCCGTCTCGATCAGTCCGTAGTTGCCGTCCTTGCGGCGGTAAATGACCGAGAGCGAATTCTTGTCGGCGTCCACGAAGACGAGCACATCGCGTTCGACCAGGTTGAGCTGCATGGCTGCGTCGCGCAGTTGCAGGGTGCGGACCTCTTCGGTGGCGTCGCGGATGACGGGGACGTCGCCAAGCGAAGGCTTGGCTTCGGCCGTGGCACCGGGCTGCGGCTCCAGGTTTTCCGCGGCAAGTACTGTCTGCCGGACCTGCAGGTGCGGCCCGCCGTGCGGCTTGTGGGTGCGGATCTTCTCCTTCCACTTGCGCACCTGGCGCTCGATACGCGCCACCGACAGATCGATGGACGAGTACATGTCCTCGGTCGTCTCGCGGGCCTGGATGACGATGCCGTTGGGCAGGGTCAGCGAGAACTCCGCGGTGTGGTTGTGGTTGCGCTCGACGGAGAATGTCCCATGCGCGGCGATGGGGTCGCGGCTGAAGTACTTCTTGATCTTCTCCAGACGCTCTTCGGCGTAATCCTTGACTGCGGGGGAAGCTTCCATGTGGCGGAACGTGGTTGAAAGCTGCATCGAATGGGCCTCCAGGGGACGTTGTGAATTGCGGACAGGGTCGGCTAGAACACTTGTTTGCGCTTGCTGCTGGGTTGAATCCTCAGCTGCTCGCGATACTTGGCCACGGTTCGCCGAGCAATCTCGATGTTTTGTTCGAGGAGCAGCTCGACGATCTTTTGGTCGGAGTGCGGGTGTTTGGGATCTTCGTTGGCGACGATCTGTTTGATCTTCAGTTTGACCGCCTCGGAGGCCAAATCGTCGCCGTCGCTACGGGTGATGCCCGAGTTGAAGAAGTATTTGAGCTCGAAGATGCCCTGCGGGGTGTGGACGTACTTGTTGGTGGTCACGCGCGACACGGTCGACTCGTGCATCCCGATATCGTCGGCCACATCGCGCAGAATAAGCGGCTTCAGGTAGGCGGAGCCTTTTTCGAAGAACTCGCGCTGAAAACGCAGAATGGATTCGGTGACGCGCACGATGGTGCGCTGGCGCTGCTGGATGGATCGAATCAGCCACTGGGCGCTGCGCAGGCGCTCTTGGATGTACTCGCGCGCCTTGGGCCCCTTCGACAGGGCAACCCGGTAGAAGTCGGAGATCTTCAGCTTGGGCAAGCCGTCGTCGTTGGCCACCACGAAGTACTTGTCGCCCACCTTCTGAATGTGGACGTCGGGCGTGATGTAATTGGATTCCTCGTCGGTGTAGGCGCGGCCCGGCTTTGGATCGAAGGCCAGCACGACCTTGGTCGCTTCGTAGACTTCTTCCAAGGGTTGGTTGAGATCCTTGGCGATGGCCGCGTAGTTACGTTTCTCGAGGTTGTGGATGTGCTTGCTGATGATGCCGAGAACCAGGTCGTCGTCGGCGCCCACGTGGCGGGCCTGGATGAGCAGGCATTCCTGCAGGTCACGCGCAGCCACTCCCTGCGGGTCGAATTCCTGGACGCGCTTGAGTACCTGCTCGACGAACGGAACATCGACGCCGGCTTCCTCGGCGAGCTCTTCGACGGACAGGTCAAGGTACCCATCGGGCGTCAGGTTGCCGATGATGAGTAGGGCAACGCCTTCCTCATCCTTACTGAAACCGCGCGTCAGCTTGAGCTGCCATTCCAGGTGGTCGAAGAGTGACGTGCCGCGCGTCAGCGTCGCCTCGATGGACGGCATCTCTTCCGAGTTGGAACGGAACGACGGCATGGGGGCCGCGTTGGACTGGGTTTCGAGATAGGTGTCCCAGTCGAAATCGGCCACGGCATCGCCCGAGCGCGAATCGGCTTTGACCTCGGACGTCGAATCGCCCTTGTCTCCAGCGGCCTGCCCTACTGGAGTTTCGGTCTCGCCGATGCGTTCGGTTTCCGCCTCGCGAATCGCCCCGGCGCCCTGTTCATCTGTGTTGCCCGGTTTCTGCTGTTCGGCTGAAACATCAACCGAATCCTCAAGCACTGGGTTTTCCAGAAGCTCGTCACGCACCATGTCCACCAGCTCGACGCGCGAGAGCTGCAGCAGCTTGATCGCTTGCTGCAGCTGCGGCGTCATGACGAGCTGCTGCGAAAGCTTGAGATGCTGTTTGATCTCCATGGACATTGCGTCACCGTTCTCGGGCGATCAGTTCATCGGCGGATTCCTATTTATTTGATAGCACCGTGCACTGTTTCGGAAAAGTAAAAGCCTCCGATGGTACGCAGATTGCTAGGGTCAAGAAAAAAGATGCGATTCGCGTGTTGAAAACACACAGGACACGGAGAACACAGAGGACAGAAGAGGCGGCAAGAGTACGGATCCAAGGTCCGGAAACCCCATTCTTCTCCGGTCTCTGTGTACTCTGTGTCCTCTGTGGTGAAGATCCAGATCCGGTCGGTTGCGCTACACGACCGGCTGGGCTTCCACGACGGCTGGCACCTTGTGTCGCTTTTCCAGCCGCATGCGCAGCGCTGCCCCGATGAAAGAGCGGAAGAGCGGGTGCGGATTCTGCGGTCGCGATTTGAACTCGGGGTGGAACTGGCAACCCACATAGTAGGGATGGTTGCGCAGCTCGATCATCTCGACCAGCTGGCTGTCGGGCGATACGCCTGAGATCACCAGACCGGCCGCCGCCAGCCGTTCGCGGTATTCGTTGTTGACCTCGTAGCGATGACGGTGCCGCTCGGAGATTTCGCGCACGCCGTAGGCTGCCTCGGCTCGCGTGCCCGGGCTGAGCACGCAGGGATAGGCGCCGAGTCGCATGGTGGCACCCATGTCCTTCAGGTTGCGCTGGTCGGGCATGAAATCGATGACCGGATGGGCGGGCTTGGGCTCGAATTCCGTCGAATTCGCCCCCCGCAGACCCGCCACGTTGCGCGCGAACTCGATGGTTGCAATCTGCAGACCCAGGCAGATGCCAAAGTAAGGCACACCCTTTTCGCGCGCATAGCGGGCCGCCTCGATCTTGCCCTCGCTGCCGCGCGTGCCGAAGCCAGGCGCGACCAAGATGCCGTCCGCGCTTTCCAGGCAGCTTGTGCCCTTGCGCTCGATTTCCTCGGAGTCGACGTGGCGCAAATGCACGCGGCAGTCGTTGGCGATTCCGCCGTGGGTGATGGCCTCGTTGAGGCTCTTGTAGGATTCCACGAGGTCGACGTACTTGCCGACCAGCGCGATCTCGACCTCGGACTGCGGGCTCTTCATGCGCTCGACCACCTGTTCCCAGCCCGTCAGCTCGGGTGCGCGCGACCAGATGTTGAGCAGCTCCGCGATCTTCTCGTCGACACCTTGTTTGTGGAATTTCGCAGGAACCTCGTAGATGCAGTCCACATCCTCGTTGGAGAAAACCGCGTCGGGAGCGACGTTGGTGAAGAGCGCGATCTTTTGCCTGAGGGCGGTGCCCACGGGGCGGGTCGCCCGGCACAGCAAGATGTCAGGCTGAATGCCGATCTCGCGCAACTTCATGACCGAGTGCTGCGTCGGCTTGGTCTTCATTTCGCCTGCTGCCGAGATATACGGAATCAGGGTCACGTGGACCGAAATAGCGTTCTGGTTTCCCATCTCGAAGCGCAGCTGGCGAACCGCCTCGAGGAAGGGCAGGGACTCGATATCGCCGACGGTGCCACCGATCTCCACGATCAGAATGTCCACATCCTCCGCGCACGCCAGAATGCGGGATTTGATCTCGTCGGTGACGTGCGGGATGACCTGGACTGTGCCGCCCAGGTATTCGCCGCGCCGCTCTTTCTGGATGACCGTTTGGTAGATCTGTCCCGAGGTCGCGTTGTTGAGGCGACTCATCCGCTGCGACAGAAACCGTTCGTAGTGTCCCAGATCAAGGTCGGTCTCGGCCCCGTCATCAGTGACGAAGACTTCCCCGTGCTGCATGGGATTCATCGTTCCCGGATCGACGTTGAGATACGGATCCAGTTTCTGGATCGTGATTTTGAGTCCGCGTGCTTCGAGAAGCGAGCCTATCGAAGCTGATGCCAGACCCTTTCCGAGGGATGACACAACACCCCCGGACACGAAGATAAACTTCGTTCGTTTGGGGAGAGCCCTTGTCCCGCCGGCCATTAGTCCATTCCTTCTTCGGGCCCGCTGGACAGGCGCCATGCCTGCTCAAGTACCCGAGTTGCGATCATGCGTTCGTACCTCAACTCGGGCAGCCATTCTTTGCTTCGAAGGACCATAAGTCAACGACGAAGGTCGAAAACAATCGTGTTCAGAAAAACCTAACTTTCGTCGAGAAATGCGAGGTAGAGAAGCGCAGTCTGGCGGCGGAATCCCAGCGCTCCGGAGGCGGGCGCGCTGGTGTAGTAGACGTAGCGCGCGCCCAGCTCGAAACAGCCCGCGAAGAGGCGCGCCACATCGATGCGGAAGGTGCTACGGCTCTCGTCTTCGATGCTGGCGCTGGGCAGGCCCGCCACGGGCTGTGAGAAAGTCAAGGCGTCGGCGTAGCGGGTTGCGACCACTTCACCGCGAACGGAGAGCGACAGATCCAAGGGCAAGGGGATGACAGCGCGCACGTGAAACCGCCCGCGCACCAGCGCCTCGCCGAAGCTGTTCGATTGGTTGATGTGCAGGGCAGCCCCCGAGCCGAAAAGCCAGCGGCCGGTGCGGCTGAATTCAACGTGACCTACCCAGAATCGATCGCTGTG
>Ga0302323_100000606_pt1 | contig 28883 bp, 27 predicted proteins | sample Fen_T0_3_FD_201950 | JGI IMG/M metagenome (GOLD analysis project Ga0302323, IMG submission 201950) | Peat permafrost microbial communities from Stordalen Mire near Abisko, Sweden - Fen_T0_3 | ecosystem: Environmental > Terrestrial > Soil > Wetlands > Permafrost | place: Sweden: Abisko...
CCCGCGCGCGGCCGAGCGGCCCTCGACTGTAATCTTGCACATTTATGGTTGGTTGCGCCGGGCATGCGCTGAGCGGCTGGGTCGCACCCCACGTCGACCGCGTGGCGCTGCGCCTCACTCCAAGCCGACAGCTGCGCGCCATTCGGGCGTCGGCGCGATGATCCTTCGAGTCAGCGTGTCCCATTGCGCGAACACGAACTTCCCCTCACGGCAGATCCTCTGGAAGCGTTCGCGCGGCAAACCGGAATCGGTGTTGCGGTCCGGCGCCCTGGCGGGGGCGTCAGCGGACCTTCGCGCGCGCCCGGGCAAGCGCGGCGTCCAGAGCCGGCCACGAGACGATCGATTCGACTCGCTCCGGCAATTTGCCGAGCGCGCTGGCTCCCGCTCCACCGAGCCAGAGCGCTACGGACGTGGGCAGGCTTCGGGCCAGGCGTTGGAGATCGCGGCGCGCGGCAGCAAGGTCGGCCGCAGGGGTCAGGGCGACGCCGACGACTTCGGCCCCGAATGCCTGCGCTGCGGCAATGATCTGACTGGGCGGCGTGCTGGCGCCGAGCAAGCGTGGCTTGGCTGCGCCGAGCGAAAGGTACAAGGCGACCATCTGTAGGCCGAGCGTGTGCGGTTCGCCGGGAAGCGTGGTGAGAACGATGGTCGGCTCGCCGTCCGCCACCTGATGCGCAGCGAGCAGAGCTCGTAGCTGAGTAGTCAGGCATTCGGTCATCAAGTGTTCCTGGCGAATCTCGATTCTGCCGTCCGCCCAGGCTTGCCCGACTGCGACAGCCAGCGGTTGGGCGAGCTCGACCACGAAGCGCTTGGCGCCCAGCGCCGCTGCAGCTAGTCGCATCTCGTCTTCGATGCGCTTTACGTCGTCTTCCTCGAGCAGCTCGATGAATGCCGCCACGTCTGCAATTGCGCCGCCGCCGGGGGCGGAGCGTGTGGCCAGTGTTCCGTCGAGCAAGGCCCGCAGCTCATTGGGCGGCATTTGAATGACATCCCCCGGTCGGTAACCACGACCGAGCGCTTGGGCCACGATCCGCAAGCGATCGACCTGCGCGCTCGAGTACACGCGGCGATTCGAGCCTTCGCGCCGTTCGGGTTTCGGGAAGCCGTAGCGACGTTCCCAAGCCCGCAAGGTCCCCATGGGCAGCGCAGTGAGCTCCGAGACGACCTTGATCGAGCTTTCTTCCGGCCGGGGAACGGCGGCGTTCGATGTGCGGTGAGGGGAATATTTTCTGGTCACGACTTGACCTGTACAAAATGTGTACAACTCTTACACGAGGCGGGCGGGTTTTCCACCCCGGCCGCGGATATTTCTCTCTAGACCCCCAACGAAGGATTTCACCGCATGGCCTCTGCCCCCCTCGGCCCCGAATCAATCCGCTTGGTTTCGCGTGGCCTGGGCGCGCCTGCTCGAGCGCGCATCGAGGCGAGCGCCACGCTGCCGTCGGAATTTGGTGCCTTTCGCATGCACGTGTTCAGCAATGACCGTGACGTCGAGGAGCATGTTGCAATCGTGCACGGAGACGTGGCTGCCGGACACGCCGTTCCGACACGGTTACATTCGGAGTGCTTGAGCGGTGACGTACTCGGCTCGCTCCGCTGCGACTGCCGAGCGCAGCTCTCACGGGCACTCGAGCGGATCGCGCGCGAGCCATGTGGTGTGGTGCTGTACTTGCGCCAAGAAGGGCGTGGTATCGGCCTCACCAACAAAATCAAGGCGTACGCTTTGCAGGAACGCGGGTACGATACCGTCGATGCCAACCTTGCCCTCGGCTTCGCAGCTGACGAACGCGATTACGGCGTGGCGGTAGCCATGTTGCGTGCCTTAGGCGTCCAAAGCATCGCATTGATGACCAACAATCCGGACAAGCTCGAAAAGCTCGCCACTGAAGGTATGGTCGTGACGGGCAGGATCCCTCACGAGATCGAGCCCAACTTGCACAATCGTTCTTACCTTGCGACCAAGGCCCGCCGATCGGGGCACCTCATCGGCGTGAATTCCCCGCGGGACGACAGCGCGGGCAAGGTTCCTCGTGGCCAGCGCTGAACCCTGGGCGGCGCGGTTTGCGCCCGAACCATTTCGTGATTTTTTGCCGTATACTTCGGCCGCTGCACTGAAGATCATTCACTCTCGCGAGGTGCTCAAGCGGGCGCTCGAGGTCGCCCAGCATTACTCTCGGCCCGGAGAGCGGGCTCACGAAGCGGCGCGCTTGCAGGCGTCGCTCGACGAGGCGGGGCTCGGCTCCATGATCGCGATTGCGAGCGAGCCGCGCGCGCACTTGGCCACCGCAGAGCTTCCGGAGTGCGAGCGGCGCGCGATCGGCGAACGGGTGCTCGCGCTCTACTTTCACCTGTTGCACTGGGATGGCCCGCTCTTCCTCGATTTGCGCTTGCGTCAGTTTGCCTGGGACGCGGAAGCGCAGCAGCTCCGCTTTTACCCGAGCCCTTTGTGGTGCCGACCGGAGCCTGAATTCATGGCGCGCTTACGCTCGCTGTATGTGGGCTTCTACGACGATGATGCGGTAGCCCTCGGGCGTGGACTTGCCCTTTATCGTTGGAACTGTCAGCCGACCGCGGGCTTTTCACGACGGATCGAGCTCTTGCTACGTCGTCACTTTGGGCCCGGTGAGAACGCGGAGATGCGCTTTTCGATGGTGAACTTCCGAGCCACGTTCGACGCTATCTTCGCTGAGGCTGCCCAAAGCCGAGCTCGGTTGCACCCGGAGCTCACGTTCCTCGGGGTCGAGCTGGTCGGTTTGTATTTGACGCTCGAAGCCCTGAACGTCCCGCTGAATCCGCGCGCGGCATTCGACGGCGCCCGATGAGTCCCGAAGACCAAGGCTCGATTTTGGTCACCGGCGCCACCGGTTTCATCGGCAGCGCGCTCACTGCAGAGCTCGCTCGGCGCAGCCTGCACGTAGTTGCCGCGAGCCGTCGACCAAGCAAATCAACCGCGATCAACGGCGTCGAATGGCGCACTTGCGATCTGCTCGAACCGAGCACACTCGACACTGCGTTCGCGGGCATTCGAGTCGCGTACTACTTGGTGCACAGCATGGGCACTGGCGCGTCCGAGTTTGGTGAGCTCGAGCGGCGAACCGCGCAAGCGTTCGCGCAAGCCGCGGCGCGCGCTCGAGTCGAACGGATTGTGTATTTGGGTGGCCCCGCTCCCCCCGGCCCGCCCTCAGAGCACCTCAGGAGCCGCCTGGCGGTCGGCGAGATTTTGCGTGCGGGCTCCGTCCCAGCGGTCGAGTTGCGGGCCTCGATGGTCATCGGTTTTGGCAGCGCCTCGTGGCAAATAGTGCGCGATCTCGCGGTCCGCTTGCCGGTGATGGTCTTGCCCAGATGGCTGAATTCCCGCACGCGGCCCGTGGCCCTTGCTGACGTAGTGGCAGCCTTGATTGGCGCGGCCGACATGCCGCTCGAGCGCAGCGAGTGGTTCGATGTGCCCGGCCCAGAAATTCTGAGTGGTCAGCAAATTCTGGAGCGGATCGCGTTGCTCAGGGGTCGGCGCTTCCTGGCACTGAAAGTGCCGTTTCTGACGCCGCAGCTGTCGGCGCTCTGGCTACGGCTCATCACGCGCACTGACTTTGCCCTTGCACGCGAGCTGGTGCTCGGCCTGAAGGAGGACCTCTTGCCCCGGGACGAGCGTTTTTGGACGCTCATCGGGCACACTGACCTAGTTTCGTTCGACGATGCGGCTCGGCACGCGCTGGCGAGCGAGTGACTCTCCGAGCGCGCCTGATGGCGCTTGCGCTCGTCGGTTGGGTCTCGTGCTTTGCCGTGCTCGCGCACTTCGGGACCTGGACGCCGTTCGCGTTCGTCGGCGTGCTCCTGGTCGCGCTGGCCGTGCAGTCGTCCGCCGTGCCACTGGCGCAGTTCAGTCCGAGCCGTCACGCAGTGCTGATTGGCGTGGGCGCTGGAGTGTCGATGGTGCTCCTTACCCACCTGGCCTACAGCTGGCTTTCCGCTGCCTTTCCCGGCCTGCGCTCAGGGACGCTCGAGTTGCTTTCGCTGCTCAACGTCGTGGGGTTCTCCCCGTCCACGCGCGCCGCACTGATCGTGGTGATTGCCAGCTGTGAGGAAGTGTTGTTTCGCGGCCTGTTGCCAGGCTCGAACCGCGCCGCGCAGCAGGGGCTGAGCTGGCCTTTAGCTCCGGAATTTGGTGCAATCGTGGGCTGCTCGGTCGCTTATGCGCTCACCACGGTTCCGCTCGGCAGCCCATTGCTCGTGCTGTGCGCCCTCGTCTGCGGAATCGTCTGGAGTATCCTGCGCGTTGCGACGGGCTCGCTACTCGTACCGATCTTGACGCATGTGCTCTGGGACCTGGGGGTGCTACTAATCTGGCCGTTGCCTTCCTGAGGCGCTGTTCGTCTTTGCTGTCATGTCGACTCGAGCAACGCCTGAATCCGGGCCCGATCGACGCCATAGATCTCGACCATGCGATCGATCCGTTCTTGCGCGGACAACGCTTGCGCGCGGCGCACTGCTTCCTGGGGATGGTGCTCGATGATCCAAACTCCCAGCTGCCGCCGAACCTCGGCCTCGCAAACCCCTTCGATGACCTCTACGCCTGCCTCGTGCAGGATGGCAATCCCCTGACCATCGACGCGCGGATGCGGATCTCGGATGCCAATCACCACTCGAGCGATACCGCGAGCCGCGATCGATCTCGAGCACGCCGGCGTGCGTCCATGGAACGAGCATGGCTCGAGCGTGGAGTAGAGAGTCGAGCCCTGCACCTGGTGGCCGCGCGTTTCAGCGTCGCGTGCCGCGGCGATCTCGGCGTGATCCTCGCCCGGTCCTTGGGTGTGGCCGCGTCCAAGGAGCGAGCCAGTGAGGTTCACGATCACGCAGCCGACCCAGGGGTTGTCCCCAGTCATGCCCCGCGCGCGCTCCGCCTCCTCGATGGCGAGGTGCATCCATCGTTCATGGTTCTGGTCCACGAGTCGCAGCCTAGCTCAGTGCGGGCAAGTAGCGCATCCCGCCCACCATGTCGGGCTTTGTGAGCAAGCGACGCCGGAAACCAGTCGTGCTTGCGTAACCTGCCGGCAAATACCGGCCGGTTTACTCGGGGAGTTGGCTGGGCTGGTCAACCCCCATACGATGCACGGTGAATCGATGATGCGACTACTTTCCTCACTGGCCCCCGGCGCACTAGTCCTTTTCAGCTCGACCGTGGCCCTCGGCCAAACGGATCTCGAGCGCGCTACCGCGCGCGATGCGGCGAACAGCGGGCGCAAAGCCTTCGAATCAGGACAATACGAAACGGCGATCGACCAATTCTCACGCGCCGAGCAGCTCGTACACGCGCCGCCACACCTCTTGTTCCTGGCGCGCTCACAAGCAAAGCTCGGCAAGCTAGTCGCCGCGCACGAAACGTACTTGAAGATCACTCGCGAAAGCCTGAAGCCGAACGCGCCGAAGGCGTTCAGCGACGCGCAGGGTTCCGCAGAGCAGGAGCTGCCTGCGGTCGACGCGCGGCTTCCTTACGTCACGGTGACCCTGCAGGGTGCACCGATAGACGGTGTTACGGTCGACATGGATGGCACGGCCTTGCCTGCCGCCATGGTCGGTATCCCACTTCCGACCGACCCAGGACGACACGTGTTCAAAGCGAGCGGCACGGCCAGCAGTGAGCCGGTGACCGTGACCGTGGCGGAGGCGGCCAAGCAAAGCGTGGTGCTCAAGCTGACCGCCGCGGCAGTGCCTGCGACGACGTCGGTCGCGGGCAATGCAAACCTCACGACGAGCGATCCGCTGGCCAGCGACGACCGCTCGCAGCGCGGCTCGGGGCTACGCATTGCATCCTATGTTTCGTTCGGCGTCGGCGCAGTCGGGTTGGGCGTCGGCACGTATTTCCTGCTCAAATCCAAGAGCACGGACAACGACGCCGGCAAATTGTTCGACCAATGCGTGGCCATCGAACTGTCGGGCAATTGCGGACCACTCCGCGATCAGTACGAAACGAAAAATAGCGACGCGAACAGCCAACGCAACATCGGCATCGCAGCGACGATCGTCGGCGGCGTGGGCGTCGCTGCGGGCGTCACCTTTTTGATCTTGGACGCAAATAGCTCGGGGAAATCAGCACAACAAACCACGCCGCACGTGACGCCCGTCTTCGGGTTCGACTCCGTGGGCTTGATGGGCACGTTCTGAATCACGCTTCGAGGTAATCCAAAGATGCATTTGCTCAACCGTCGTGCCCTCTTCGCGCTTTTGGCTGGTTCTTTTGCGGTAGCTACCGCGTGCGGTGAAACTCGCAAATTCCCCGGCGGCGGGGCTGGCAGTGGAGATGGGGGTGATTCGGGAGACAGCAGTGAGTCGCGCGCGGGCGGCGCGAACCACGCGGGCAACTCCAACCACTCCGGCGCTTCCAACGGCGGCGACGCAAATTCTTCCGGCGCAAGCGGCGAAGCGGGCGCGGGCGCAAGCGGCGGCGAGGCCGGCGAGGGGGCCACGGGGGGCACGGGGGGTACACCTGCTGCCGGCGGAGCTGGCAAGGGCGGAGCTGGCACCGCGGGCACCGCGGGCACCGCTGGCACCGCTGGCACCGCGGGGACGTCCGCCTGCGGCGGGCCAGGGGCATCGTGCTGCGCCGCCAACATGTGCGTCGCGCACGCGGCGTGTACGGCGAATACCTGTGCTTGCTCGGCGACCTATACGTCGTGCAATGGCGCATGTGTCGACCTGAAAAACGACGCGAAAAATTGCGGCGCGTGCGGACACAGCTGTTTGGGTGGGACCTGCGACACTGGAAGCTGTCAGCCGACGACCGTCGCGACCGGTCAGTCACGCACGTATCAGATGGCGACCGATGGCAACAATGTATACTGGTCGGGGAGCGTCACCGGCTCTGCTCCTTACTACGTCGCCCGAGCGCGCGTCGATGGCTCGGGCACGGTGAAGGTGATTGCCGCCAGCGAGCAAAGCGCGAACGCGCTAGCCGTGACAACGGACAAGGTGTTTTGGGTCGCGAAGGGCCAGCTGCGCTCGTGCGACATCCCGGATTGTCCGGCGGGTCCGACCAACGCGATTGCCAGCGCGACCACCAACGGAGTCGGTGGCGACATCCTGTTCGAGCCCAGCAAGAAGGCTATCTATTGGTCGCGCGGCGCGAGTTACGGCAGCAACGACGGCACCTTGTACTCATTGGCATCGGGCGGGGTCGCCCCGACGGTAGTCGGCACCAATCCGTCCAACCCAGGCGCGCTGGTGAGGGACGCGAGCAACGTCTACTGGATCAACTCTTCGAGCTATACGTCCGACACCTGGAACTCCGATGGCGCCCTGTGGCGGGTTCGATTGAGCGATGGCACGACCACTCAGCTGGCCTCTACCATGCGCGGGGACATCTCCTATTTGGCGATCGGTGGCTCGGCGCTATTTTTCGCTGGCAACATCGCGATCACGGGCAGCAATCCCTTGATGACGACCACTGCGATTCTCAGAGCACCACTACCGAACGGGCTCAGCGCGGGCGTGCAGCCCAAGTTCGCTGACGCTAAGAGCGTTCGTGGTATGGCCGCCGATGACCAATACCTGTATTTCGCGGATGAAGTCGGTTCGCAAGGATCCGTCCTGCGTTGTCCCATCGCCGCCTGCCCGACGCCCGAGACGATCGTCCCCGGACTCTACGCCCCAGCCCTCGGCGCCCAAGACGCCGTATCGATCTATTTCGCCTCGAGCGCGTCCGGCTCCACGCTCTACACGATTCAACGACTAGCCAAGTGAGTGCACTGCAGTTTTACTGAAGACAGCGAGGGGGCAGGAGCGGAGAGAAAGGGATTCGAACCCTTGGTACCCTTACGGGTACGCCTGATTTCGAATCAGGTACCTTCGGCCGCTCGGTCATCTCTCCGCCGCGGAATATGACCGCCGAAGGCCGGACTGTCAACGCTTGTGCGGGGTGCTTGTGGCTGAGTTCGGCTTGAGCATAAATTGCAGTAAATGGGCGGTTTTCGAGCTGCGCGTTGGAGGGCCGGCCGGGGCAAGGACGGGGCTGGGTGAGCTATTTGCGCGTTCCGGGATCGCGCGCGATAGTCGCGGCCATGCGCGCTCCTCGGTTCAAATGCGCGGCGACGGTCGCTGGTGCTCGGTTGTTGCTGCTTGCGGCGAGCTTCACGTCGAGCCTCGCGCTGGCGGACCCGGTCGCCCCGCCGGGAGCCGCACCTGCGTCACCGCCTGCCGAACCCGCGCCCGCCGCGCCGCCGCCAGCTCCGGAGCCGCCGCCGCCTCCGGAGCCCGCGCCGCCTCCGGAGCCCGCGCCGCCTCCGGAGCCCGCGCCGCCTCCGGAGCCCGCGCCGCCTCCGGAGCCCGCGCCTGCCACTCTCGCGCCGCCTCAGCCCAGCGCAAGTGCGCCAGCGACGCGCGTGATTGAAGCCGCGCCCAACGTTGCGACCGAGCCGCCCGACGTCGACTCGCCCAGCGGTTTCGCTCGCGACTTTCGCGCGCTGCCGCTCTCGCTCGAAGCGCGCCTCGGCTTCAACACGCGGCTCGGTTCGAGCTTCGACGACGCCACGCAAGAAGAGCGCTGGGGCGCGAGCTACGCGTTCGCTGCGTATCTCGCATGGCGGCCAGAGTTCGCGCTGGGCTTGGAGCTGGATCATTCTGGTCTCGGCCGCGTGCGCGCGCTCTCGGGCCAAACTTCGATCGATAACGAGTACACCGCGACTGGCGCGTGGATCGGTGCGCGGGCTTTCCCGATCCGCGGCGAGCGACTCGATTTCTTCGTGAATCTGCGGATAGGCTTGGTGTTGCAGCACGTCAACGCGCTCGGCACGCGCGGCGATACGATTGAACGGCCTGCGCAGAGCTTCTCGTGCTCTGAATGGGATGGGCCCGGTTTTGGCCTCGGCGGCGCGTTGGGGCTCGCGTATCGACTCGGTCGTCACGTCGCGTTCGTCTCGCGCCTCGATCTGAGCGGCGCGCGACTGAGTGGCGAATCGCTCGGCACCTGTGCCGATGGCATTGGCTCTGTCGCCAGCCTGAGCGGCAGCGTAGGACTCGCGTTCGAGTTCGAGACCGCACCGAAGTGAACGGCTCGGCGTGGCTCGCAGTCAGTCTCGGTGTGGCCAGTGGGCTAGCGACGTTTCCTGCAAGCGCAGCGATTTCGGCACAGATACCCCCAGAGTGCGGCTCCTTTTCGGCATTCGAAAACGAACTCGAGCAGCGCCTCGCAGACGGGGGCGCGCCGGAGCCCACTCGAATCACCCTGACGCCGGAGGCTTCCGGCTACCTTCTCGTGGTTGAAGCGGGCCACCAGCGTCGTGAGCTGCACGACGCGAGCTGTCAGGAGTTGCTGCGCGCGGCAGTCGTGATCACGCTCGCGCTGCTCGAGCCCAAACGAGAGGAGCCAACGCCTCCGGCGCCGGAGCTCGTGCGCGCGCCGCCCGTCCCACCTCCGCTGCCTGCACCTGCAGCGCCGAAGACCTCCAGCCACTCGCGTCCAAAGCTTGCCTTTGGGCCGGGTGTCGGGCTGCACCTGGGCACCCTGCCGCAAGCGACGCTGATGCTCGAGTTCGACGCCCAGCTCAAATGGTCGCGCTTCGGGGTCGCGCTCGGGCTTCGCTACTTGCTCCCGACGTCCACTACCGACGAACGCGGTCGGAGCGTGAACATCCGCGCCCCCGGCGCCTATCTAGCCGGGTTGTTCGAGCCATGGCAGCGGGTTCAGACCCGGCTCGGAGTCGCGACCTACCGCTTGTCCGCTGTTGGATCTGGCAGCGCAGCGCCTCGCGACGGAAGTGCTTGGGAGGTGGCACCCACCCTGGGTGCGAGCTTCACCCCCTTCGAGCGCGCGCTGTTTTGGACCAGCGTGGGTCTCGAAGGGCAGCTCAATCTGCTTCGACCCAGTTTCGATGTCGTGGAAATTCTGAATTATCACGAGGTGTTCCGCGTACCGCTGTTGAGCGCCTCAGCGTTCGCGCGAGCCGGCGTCGCTTTCTAAGACGGATTTGCCCGCCTGCCGGGATAAACCATCATGAACGCTGGAGCCTTGGGTCGTCGCGCGCTGCCGCGGCTGCTTCCCTCGGCGGAGCCCCAAGCCCCCGTGCTCGACCTAGCGACGGTTTACGAAGTGCATTTTCGCTATGTCTGGCGCTGCCTGCGCAGCCTGGGCGTTCGCGATTCCCAGCTCGAAGACGCATTGCAAGACGTGTTCATCGTCGTCCAGCGCCGGCTGCCCGCGTTCGATGGTCGCGCCGAACTCGGCACTTGGCTCTATGCCATCGCACTCCGGATTGCGCGCAAATATCGCGACCGCGCGCGTCGCGAACCCGCTTCGCTCGAGGCGGCGCGCGAACACGATCCGGAGCTGCCCGCGGCTCCTGAGATGAGCGGTGATGGCGCGCTCGAGGCGGAGCGCTTGCTGCTCGCGCGACGCGCCTTGTCGTCGCTCGACGACGACAAGCGCGAGATCTTCGTGCTGGCACGCGTGGAGCAAATGTCCGCGCCGGAAATCGCCAGCGTGCTGGGCATTCCGCTCAATACGGTTTACTCGCGGCTGCGCGCCGCGCGTCTCGCATTCGAGGCCGAAGTCACGCGGCTACGCGCAAGTCACAGGAGCACGCCATGAATTTGGACGACGACGATGGTTCGGTCTTCGAGCAAGCGCTGCGCGCCGATTTGCCGAGCAGCTCGGAGCAAGACCGTTTACGTCAGCGGATCTTGGCGGCGGGCATCGCGGCCGGCGCCGCCCTTGGCAGCACGAATGTCGCCGCAGCGGCGCAAGCGGGCCTGGGCGCGAGCGCGCTCTCGAAGTTGGGCGCGCTGTCTTGGCCGGCAAAGCTCGGCCTGGCTGCTGCACTCGCCGCGCCGATCGCCGGCGCCGCACTGCCACTCGTTTACCCACCCGTCCGTGGTGCTGCAATCGTCAGCCAAGTGCGCAGCAGCGCCGCTGCCGTGCGCGCTCAATCAGCCACGAAGGCCGCGCCTTCACGCGCCAATTCGCAGCCGCTGCAAGCGCCGCAGACCTCGCAAACCGAGCGCGCGCCCGAGCCCGAGCCCGAGCCCGTGCAGGCGAACCTCGCCCCGCGTGCGGCCGCGGTGACCGGCAGCAATCTGCCCACGCCCGTAGCACCGAGTCCGAGTCTGCCCATAAGTGGCAACGCGGGCGTCGTAGGGCCTGCGGTAGCTGCGTTCGACTCGGTCACGGACGACGCGCCCGCAAGCGAATCGGACCGACTGCGCAATGCCAGCACGCTCGCTGCAGAAACGCAGTTGCTCGATCGCGCCTTCGCAGCACTGGCCGCGGGTGATCGCAGCACGGCCGCAGCGTTGGTGGCCGAACACGCGCGACGATTTCCGAATGGGCTATTGCGCCAAGAACGCGAGCGCGCGCGCATCAGACTTGCACAAGATCCAACGGGGGAGTGAGGGAACCGCCATGTCGAATATCCATCAATCATCGCATCAAACCAGAAACCGTCCCTGGGCCGCACTTTTGCCGGTGCTCTTGCTGGCGCCGCTGGCCATGGCACCCAAAGGCTGCAATTCCGTAGTGATCGGCGATGATTGCCCGGACGAAACGACGTGTACCGCTGGCGCCGCAGGCGGCGATCCAGGGGCCAGCGCCGGCGCGGGCTCCGGCGGCAAACCGACCGGCAACGGCGGTTCAGCTGGCAAACCGAGCGGTAATGGTGGTGCTTCAGGCGGCAAAACCTGCGGCGGCCTGCTCGGCTCGAGCTGCAGCGCGAGCGAATACTGCTCGTTCGACGTCAATGCAGCCTGCGGCGCCGCCGACCAAACCGGTGTTTGCACCCCCAGGCCGGAAATCTGTTTGACCATCGGAGCACCAGTATGCGGTTGCGATGGTCAAACCTACGGCAACGAGTGTGAGGCGAACGTCGGGGGCATCTCGGTTCAGCGCAGTGGGACGTGCGAAGATCCCGCCCGCAACTCGTGCGGCGGCCTCATACCAGTGACCTGCGCCAAGAGTGAGTACTGCAATTTCCCGATCGAGACCAAATGCGGCTCGAGCGATCAGGCCGGCACCTGCACGAAGCTCCCCGGTGCTTGCGACGCGATCTACGCTCCGGTGTGCGGCTGTGATGGCGCGACCTACTCCAGCGAGTGCACGGCGGCTGCCAAGGGGATCTCGGTGCTGCATAGCGGCACTTGTGATGGATCGACGCCCGGTGCCGTGTGCGGCGGTCTCAAGGGTACCGCCTGCGCAAAGAATGAATTTTGTGAGTTTCCGATCGAGACCAAATGCGGTTCCGGCGACCAGACCGGCACCTGCACGACCATCTCGGACATCTGCACCCAAGAGTATGCTCCCGTTTGCGGTTGCGACGGCAACACGTACGGCAATGCCTGTGCCGCCCGCTCTGCGGGTATTTCCGTGGCAGCGACCGGGGCGTGCAGCACGACCTGCGGTGGCAAGCTTGGCGGCACTTGCGCAACCAACGAATACTGCAACTACTCCATCGCCGCCAATTGTGGCAGGGCCGACGCGACCGGTACCTGCGCCGTCAAGATCGTCGGCGCCTGCACGGCAAACTACGATCCCGTGTGCGGCTGCGACGGCAAAACCTACGGCAACTCCTGCGAGGCCGGGCTCGCCGGGGTGTCTGTCTCTGCTACCGGCGCGTGCCCCTGAGTGAACGCGCGCCGCGCCGCGCTGGGCCTTCACCTTGGAGGCCCAGCTGCTGGTTCGAAAGGTTTTTGATGGTCACGAGGACACCGAAGAGCACGTGGCCTTCGGCGTCGCGGCCGGCTCCGCACTCAGCATCCGCAACGAGCAGTCGCTGAAGCGCTCTCGACACGCGCGTCGAGCTCGCGTAGCAAGCGTTCTGCTTTGACGGTCAAGCGGACCCGCCACGCTTTGCCCGTGATGTCCCCGTCGCGACTCACCAGCTCTTTCTCTTCGAGCCTCTGAATCACCTCAGAGACCGTGGCCTGATCGAGCTCGAGCCGAGCGGCGATCTGAGCCTGAATCACTGCGTCTTCAGTCTCTGCGATCAGTTGCCGGGCAGAATCGAGGAGCAGCCACTGTGTAAAGGTAAGGCCCGAACCGCGACAAACCGACTGAATTTGCCTGCGCCAGCGCATCGCAGCCAACCAATCTGCTTTGCGCACTTCGGTTAGACGGACGCCCCGAGTCGCGCCGGGATGCTCGCGCCACCTTCGCTCGACGAGCGCGCGCCGTACCTCTGCAGCTCGCCGCTCGGCGCGCCAACGCCGCTCCTCATCAAGTGGGATCGGATTCAATGTCTTTTTAGTATTCATTGGCGCGTCGCCCTCCAACTAGACGATGCAATACTTCGTGCACGAAGCATGACCCTTCACGGACAGCGCGAATCATCGTCCGCGCAGCGGTCTGCGGAGGGCCGAGTGCCGCGTGCCCGCGCGCCGTGCGCTCTCGCGCGCCGTGCGTTCTCGCGCGCCATACTTCGTGCACGAAGTACTGTCGGGTTCGGCACCTGTGTGCGAGCCAATGATACTTCGTGCACGAAGTACTGTCGGGTTCGGCATCTGTGTGCGAGCCAGTGATACTTCGTGCACGAAGCACCATTGCTTGCGTACCTGGCCGAACGGGTCGACCGCGCGTTTGCGTGGAGGCACCGCGCGGAGCGCAGCATCGCCGAGCAGTTCTTGGCGCCCTTCGTGCACGAAGCGTCATTCCGTCGTGCACGAAGCATCCCGATGATTCATGCAGAGCTATCGGCCGAACGACTTCGCGAGTTGCGTCGCGAGATAACCGCGTCTTAGCTGCGCACGGCTTTGCCCCCGGCACAAGCCGTTCAGCAGTTCAGGTGCTGCGGTAGTTGGGCGCTTCTTCAGTGATCATCACGTCGTGCACGTGACTCTCGCGCAGGCCCTGACCGGTGATGCGAATGAACTTGGAGTTGTTGCGCAAATCCGAGATCGTCTTGGAACCGGTGTAGCCCATCCCGGCGCGCAGCCCGCCGACGAGCTGCCCGATGATCGAGGCGAGCGAGCCGCGATGCGGCACGCGGCCTTCGATTCCTTCCGGAACCAGCTTTTCGTCGGCGGTTCCGCCTTGACCGTAGCGGTCCTTGCTGCCCTTCTTCATCGCGCCCAAGGAGCCCATGCCGCGGTACTGCTTGTAGCTTCGACCTTGGTACAAGACGAGCTCACCCGGAGCTTCGTCCGTGCCTGCGAAAAGCGAACCGATCATCACGGCAGAAGCGCCCGCCGCAATCGCCTTCGTGACGTCCCCCGAGTACTTGATTCCGCCATCGGCGATGATTGGCACTCCGTTGCGCTCGCCCACTTCGACGCAGTCGGCGATGGCCGTGATTTGCGGCACGCCGATGCCAGCTACGATGCGCGTGGTGCAGATACTGCCCGGGCCGATGCCGACCTTGACCGCGTCTGCGCCGGCGTCGATCAGCATCTTCGCCGCGTCTGCGGTGGCGATGTTGCCGGCCACCAGCTGCACGTTCGGGTGACGCTTCTTGGTCGCGCGCACCGCTTCGATCACGCCGAAATGATGACCGTGAGCGGTGTCGAGCACGAGCAAATCCACACCCGCTTCGACCAGTGCATCACTGCGCGCTTCGCGATCCGAACCCGGGCCGATCGCGGCACCGACGCGTAGCCGGCTGCGATCGTCTTTGACGGCCAGCGGATTGCGCTCGGCCTGCAGCAAATCTTTGATCGTGATCAGACCGACGAGCTTGCCGTTGTCGACGACCAGCAGCTTCTCGATGCGGTGCTTGTGCAAGAGCTCGCGCGCCGCCTCGGGCTGGCAGCCCGGCGGTACGGTCACGAGCTTGGTCGTCATCAGCGCGCTGATCGGCTGATCCAAGTTCTTTTCGAAGCGAATGTCGCGCGCCGTCAAGATGCCCACGGGCGACTCGCCTTCGACGACCGGTACACCGGACACGTCGTGCTGGCGCATCACGGCCAGCGCTTCACGCAGCGACTGCGAGGGACGCACGGTCACGGGATCGAGGATGATCGCGCTCTCCGCGCGCTTCACGCGGTCGACTTGTTCTGCTTGGGCGGAGGGCGGCAAATTCTTGTGAATGATGCCGATCCCGCCCTGGCGCGCCAAAGCGATTGCCGAGCGGGCTTCGGTCACCGAGTCCATCGCGGCGCTCACGATCGGGATGTTCAGTTCGATCGTGCGGGTCAGGCGCGTGCGAACGTCCACCTCCGTGGGCAGGACCTCGCTATACGCGGGTACGAGCATGACATCGTCGAACGTCAGGCACTCGCGCAAGTTCTTGTCAAACATGGCCAAGCCTACTCAGGCGCCTTTCGAGCGCAAGTGACTCGCCAAAGCCCAGGCAAAATGCCGTTGAATCTTGCGGAGTTCGCGGCTGCCTTTTCCGAGCGGAGGGTTAATGCTTTGCTTCGCAGGTGAGCGGCTCCCACGACCTCGATTCCCATCACGGCCCTGGTCACGGTCACGGCCATGGTCACGGGGCGCAAGGCAGCCCCAAACGCGCCTTGCTGCTAGCCCTCGCCATCACCGCTTCCTTCATGGTCGTGGAAGTGGGGGTTGGTTTTTGGAGCGGCAGCCTGGCGCTACTCGCGGACGCCGGCCACATGCTGGCCGACGCGGGCGCTCTGGGGCTGGCGCTAGTGGCCCAGCATTTCGCCGATCTGCCGCGCACGAACAAGAGCACCTTCGGTCTGCGCCGCGCCGAAGTCCTGGCCGCGTTCGTCAATGGCATCACGCTCGCATTCGTCAGCCTGCTAATCATCAAGGAAGCGATCGAGCGCTGGATGTCGCCGGTGGAGATCCACGGGCGTCCGATGCTCGCCACTGCAGTCGCCGGCTTGCTCGTCAATTTGCTCGTCGCGTTCTTGCTCACGCGCGGCCAAAGCAATCTGAACGTGCGCGCCGCGTTGACGCATGTTCTCACCGACGCGCTCGGCTCGGTAGGCGCGATCATGGCGGCACTGGCCGTATTGCTCTGGGACCTGACCCGAGCCGACCCGCTGCTTTCGGCGTTGATCGCGGTGCTGGTCGCCTTCAGCGGTTGGCGCGTGCTGCGCGAAACGACGGCCATCCTGCTCGAGGGCGCCCCGCCACATCTCGACGTGACGGCCATTCAGAGCACGATTGCCGCTTGTCCGGGCGTCGCTTCGGTCCACGACCTGCATGTCTGGCGTATCTCGGATCGCTTCGACGCGCTGATGGCTCACGTGACCTTGGCCCGCGGCCACCACGGGACGGTCGTCTGTCGTGAGGTGGCCGAGTGTTTGAAAACCCAATATGGTCTCGACCACGTAACGATCCAGCCCGAAGCGCCGCCGCCCGACGATTTGGTGCTGGTCCGCACCAGCAAAGACGGCGCGCCGATTCGTGGTACTCTGAAAACGACATGATTCAGAATAGCGAGGATCTCGAGGGCTACCTGCTTCGCCTCGAACGGCGCTTCGAGCGCGCGGAAGATGGCACGTACCTGCTGTCGATGGGCGCGGATCGGCCATTGGTCGCATTGCGCGTTGCGGCGCCGGTGCTCGTGGCCCAGGTCGACATCGGCTTGGCCCCGGTCGATGACGCCGCCGCCGCGCCGTTGTTCCGCAAGCTGCTGGTGCTCAACGCGACTGCCCTGGTGCACGCAGCTTACGGCATCGAAGGCAGCAGCATCGTGCTCGGCGCCGCGCTCGAGCTGAAGAATCTGGATTTGAACGAACTCGAAGCCATGCTTGCGGATCTGGACATGGCGCTAGCCAATCAAGTGCCCACGCTCCGCGAATTTGGCTCCAAGAAGGCGTCGGCCTAGACCCGACAAGGCACAAGTCATGGGAATTTTTGCGCGCCTCGCTGCCCTCCTCAAAAGCAACTTGAACGACCTGATCAGTAGCTCCGAAGATCCGGAGAAAATGCTCAATCAGATCGTGCTGGACATGAGCAACCAATTGCTCGAGGCCAAGCGCCAAGTGGCAGCGTCCATCGCCGACGAAAAGCGGCTAGCCAAGCAAGTCGAACAGGAGAACGCGAACGCTACGGAGTGGGAGCGGCGCGCCATGCTCGCCGTGCGTGCCGGCGACGACGCCCTGGCCAAAGAGGCTCTGGCGCGCAAAAAAGAGCATCAGACGCTGGCCGAGCAGTTTCAAGAGCAGTGGTCGAAGCAGAAGCAGGCCGTCGATCAACTCAAGCTCGCTCTGCGCGCGCTGAACAACAAGATCGAAGAAGCCAAGCGCAAGAAGAACCTGCTGATCGCCCGAAAGAAGCGCGCCGAAGCGCAGAAGGCGATCCAAGAAACGATGACTGGCCTCAAGAACGCCAGCGCGTTCGAGACCTTCGATCGAATGGCAGGCCGCATCGAACAAATGGAGGCCGAAGCCGAGGCTCACGCCGAATTGAACGAAGAAGCCTCGGGCGACACGCTGGCGCACAAGTTCCGCGAGCTCGAGGTGACCAAAGGCGCCGACGAGGACCTGACTGCCTTGAAGCGCCAAATGGGACTCTTACCGCCCGAGCCCGCGCCGCAGAAGGCGAGCCCGGTGCGCGTGGAGCAGGTCGCTGCGGACTCGCTGCCACTGAACGCCGCTGAGCAAGACGAACTGGCCCGCGCGCTGGCCGACCTCGAGGCAGAAGAGCAGCAGCAGTTGCGAGTGAAGAAGTAGCCCGGCCCCACGCGGGGAATTCAGCCGACGTAGCGGGGGGGGGCCGCGCTGGTCTCGCCCTCGACCCACCAGGCGCTTCGCTCAGTGCTGAGTGCAAGTCGTTCGAGCGCTCGCAGAAATGACTATCTGAACCGTTCAAATGCGGAACGACGGGGGAACGGCGAAGTGTGACAATCGCCGCCATGAACAGCCCGAAACCGGTAGCGAACGGCTCGATTGTCAGGTGGTTGGCGCTGCCTGCGCTCGCGGTGGCAGCGCTCTCGACGGTGGCGGTCGTCCGTCACAACGCTCCGGGAGCAGCGCCCGCGCTCAGCGCGGCCAGGAGCGCGACCCTTTCGCCGCTGCTGGTGAGCACGGGCGTGATGGTGACGACCCGCAGCTACGACTTGGGCCGCACCGGTTGGAATCGGAACGAGGTCGTGCTTGCGCCGACCACCGTGAGTCCGACGACATTCCACAAGGTCGCGGAAATTCGCGTCGGCGGCAAGATCGAGGCGTCGCCGTTGTACGTGGCTAGAGCCACGACACCCGCGGGCAAACGCGATTTGCTGATAGTCGCGATCAGCAACAACACGGTGAAAGCGTTCGACGCCGCCAGCAACGCGCAAGTTTGGTCGCGCTCGCTCGGCACTCCCGTGAACGAACTTGCATTCAAGGGTGCGCTGTATAGTTGGGGAATCACCGCGACTCCGGTGATCGATCCCGATACCGGGATTGTCTACGTCGTGCGGGCCGCGGACGAGAACCACAACAAGGTCTATCGTCTGTTCGGTCTGCGCCTGGCTGACGGTACGGATGCCGTCGCTTCGCAGGCGGTCGATGGCTTCTCGGTTCGGCGCAGCGATAGCAAATTTTTCGACAACGGCGCGCAGATCATTCGCACGGCGCTGGCGCTATGGCACAACACCAGCGGCGAAAAGGCCGTGATTTTCGGGGCCTCTGGCGGCGAGGGCGCGGGTGGGGCGAGCGGTTGGGTGATTGCCTACAACGTTGCGCGCCTCGCTGCAGGCGGGAACGTCACGCCAGCGGTCTGGTGCAGCACTCCGAACGGCGGTGGCGGGGGGCTCTGGATGGCCTCACAAGGAGTGGCCGTCGACGAGACGGATCCCGGCCGAGACATTTACGTGGCCACCGGTAACGGCCCTTATGCGCAGCAGTTCGGCGCGGACAACCTCAGCGAGAGCGTGGTGCGCCTCCACTACGACCCTGCCGCTAACACGCTCAACGACGTCGACTGGTTCACTCCGTTCAAAGACGACGATGAGCAGCACGATCGAAACCACAAGGACCAGGATCTCGGTGCGGCGGGCGTGCTGCTGATTCCGAATTCGCGCAGCGTGCTGGCAGGCGGCAAAGAAGGCATCTTCTACAACGTCGACCGCGCGAACATGGGCAAGCTGTCGCACTTGTCGCTGTTGCAGCCGGAATTCGTCGCTACGTTCACGCCCAGCGCGGGGTCGGATTACCTCGCACACCCCAGTCGATCGACCACCACGGACGGCGTGGACGGTGCACAGGGAGATGGACGCACGTTCCTTCCTCATCCAGCCGACGGCGGACGCACTCGCCACGTCCACGGCAGCCCGATTTATTTCGAAAACGCCACGCAGCGCATCGTCTACGTGATGGGTGAGAACTCCGCGTTGCGGGCATTTTCCTATGACGGAACCAAGCTAGACCCCACACCGCTGGCCCAATCGAGCCCGGCCACAGCGGCGTCCGGTACGACGGCGCCACCGGGCGCCATGCCCGGCGGCTTTCTGTCGGTGTCCTCCGCCGACGACGCGGGCAAGAATGGAATCGTGTGGGCGCTATCACCGCGCAAGTCTCTGTGGCGTGATCCAGTAGCGACCGCGATTCCGGGCCAGAGCATTCTGCGCGCATTCAAGGCAGTGCCCAACCCCGACGGAACCATCGGCGAGCTCTGGAACAGTGAGCTCGACCTGCACGATGCCGTCGGCAGTGCCTCGAAGTTCCAACCGCCGCTGGTCGCCAATGGCAAGGTGTACGTCGTCACTTACGACAACAAGGTAGTCGTCTACGGTTTGACACCGCCGCGGCAGACGGCACGCGCAGCTCAGCGCACCATGATTCTGGTCAAGGCGCATACGGAGCCAGGGCAGGACATGTTCATCCGCGGGGGTATCGATCACACCTTCGGCAATACGCACGGTCGCAACTGCCCCACCACTGATGCGCCCGGACCCGAAGATCCTCGATACTACAACTGCGCAGTCCGCATCGAGCATCGCAACACGTTGAACTATGGCGCGCAGCACGAGCCGTATCCGCTCACTAACCGCTGGCAGGTAAACGACGCCTACTTGGACTGGTACGGAGCGGAGGAACTACAGGTCTACGAGCGCTTGAACGCGAGCAGTCAGGGGCAGGGGCGCGCGTCGGGCACGCCGCTCGATTGGACTACGAATCAGACGAGCAATGCCAATGCGGTCGTGCGCAACGGCTTCGGCTTCTCGAAAGAGAACCAAGACAATGCTTTGGGAGACGACTACTGGATGCTGGACGTCGATATGGATTGTGAAAGCGCGGTCGCGATCAACGGCGACGCGTGGTTCGAGTTCAAGTCGTTCATCAGCAATGTCGCCGACGGCTGGGAACCCGCAGTGAACCAATCCGACCGCCCGTACCTGTCCGACAACCACTTCGGAAAGTGCGGCAAAATCAATATTTTCGAGCGAGGCAACAGCACGGTTCGCTATCGCGACTTCGACACGATCAATCAGTGTTCGAGCCCGAACGTGGAGCTCCGCTGCGATGGCGGGCATGCGCAAATCTGCCGGTTGGTGAGCGGTGCGCGGGTCTGGCAGGACGCGCAAGATTGCGTAGCGAGCCATCAGCTCTGTCAGGTGTCCACCGGGCGTTGCTGCACGGCAACGAACGGCCCCAACACGAACGCGAACTGCTTCTGAGCCGCGCCGCGCCGCACACGCGCCGGCGGGCCGTCATCAGTTGCCAAAGGAAACATTCAGCGATGCTGCTTCTACACTGACGCTCGAATGGGGCCTTCTCTCGAATACAGCCCTTCTTTCGTCGTCGGGCCTTCTCTCGAATACGGCCCTTCTTTCGTCGTCGGGCCTAGTTGTTCGCCCTCACAGAACCGGGCATGCTCTACCGATCATGTGGAGCTCGCGTCCGTTTCGTAGGTCGTTCGCTGCCGTCACCGCTTGCCTAGGCGCGGCGGCCCTCACCGGCTGCACCGACACTGGGGGCGCTGGCGCCAATAGCGGTGGTGCGGGCACATCCGTAGCCGGGTCAACCGCAGCCGCTGGAAGCGGCAACGTTGCAGGCTCGAGCAGCGTTGCAGGCTCGGCCAGCGTGGCAGGCTCGGCCAGCGTGGCAGGCTCGGCCAGCGTGGCAGGCTCGGCCAGCGTGGCAGGCTCGGCCAGCGTGGCAGGCTCGGCCAGCGTGGCAGGCTCGGCCAGCGTGGCAGGCGCCGGCGGCAGCACGGCGATGGGTGGCAGCACGGCGATGGGTGGCAGCGGTGGCGGCACCGCTGGCGGCGGTGGCGCTAGCGGTGGGGGGGCTGGCACAGGCGGGGCCGCGAGCACTTGCCCGTCGGTAAAGCCTTTGACCGGCGGTACGAAGTACTGCTCCGACCAGGCAAAAGGCAACGCGGGCGGCGGCTACGCCTATGAACTTTGGGCGAGCACCACTGGGACGGGTTGCATGACCGTCTACGGTAAGGATGCGAACTTCAGCGCGACATGGACCAAAGCCGATGATTTCCTGGCCCGCATTGGTCTGGGATTCGATCAGACCAAGACCCCGACGCAGATAGGCACGATCTCAGCAGACTTCGCTGAGACGAAGACCGCCAGCGACGGCCTGGTCTACGTCGGGATCTACGGCTGGACCGTCGAGCCGCTGCGCGAATACTACATTCTCGAAGACTGGGGGAACACGAAGCCCGCCGGGGTAGCGTCCGACGGGACTCCTCGCGACAGCGTCGGGACGATCACCGTCGATGGGGGGACGTACGATGTCTGGAAGAAGACCCGCACGAATAAGCCCGCCATCACCGGCGACAACAAGAATTTCGATCAGTATTTCAGCATTCGGCAGACCGCTCGTCAGTGCGGACACATCTCCATCTCCGAACATTTTTCCAAGTGGGCCGGGTTAGGCCTGCAGTTGGGCAAGCTGGAAGAAGCCAAGCTTTTGCTCGAGGCGCAGGATAGTAGCGGAACCGTTGATTTCACGACCGCGACTGTGACTGTGAAATAGGAAGAGTCCGGGATCTTGTCGCAGAGCCCGGTGATAAAGAAGGCATACCGCTGCGGTGCTGTGCCGCAGGCGTGATGCAGAGCAATCTCGTCAGAAAAGCCCCTGATTCTCGGACGCGCCGATCTCTGGTAGATCTGCGCGCCCACATGCGCACACTGCACCGCTTGGCCGCCGGGCTCGCCGTTCTCGGGTTCTCCCTGCCGGCTCTTGCCGGCGGCCGCATGATCGTCGCTGAGCCGATGCAGGGCGAGAAAGTGCGCATCGACGGCGATCTGCGCGAGTGGCCGAACAAGATGACCGAGCTGGGGGACACCCTGTCCGGCACTGGGGGCAGTGATCCACGGGCCGCGGTGACGATCGGCTACGACGACATGAACCTGTACGTCGTGCTCAAGATCTTCGACAAGCGCATCGTGCGCACTGCGGCTGCCGGCGCGAACGAGGACCATGCAACGTTCAGCCTGGCGTTCCCGCGTGGCCGTGACTTCACCACCTACGAGGTCGAGCTGTACCCCGGCAATCCTGGCAAGGTGGCGGGCGTCGTCAAGCTCAAGGGCACCGCGCTTGCCAGTGCCAAGATCGTCGAGGCCCCGAGTGAAGGCGGACTGCACGTCGAGGCGCAGATCCCCTGGTCCGCGTTTGCGGAGGCGGTCAAAGTGCGCGTCGGCCTGCGTACCGCGGTTACCTACACGGACGCGGACGGTTCAGGCTCGATTTCGGGTGTGATCAGCACCGCTAGTGGGCGCGTTGGCAGGGCCTTGCCGCCACTTCTGTTGGAGGCTGAAGAGGGGCTTGAGAGCCAATTGCTGAAGCCCAAAGGTCTGAGCAACGCCTCGCGTGAAGCGTTCGGCAACGTGTCGGGTGACGGCATGTACGAGCGCGTTGCGGTCTTCGGGGACAGCCTGGCCATCGTGGGGCCTCACTTCCGAGGCGGCAAAGAGTTTTACTTTGCCGATCTGGGCGTCAAAGACGCGAGCATGGTCACTCGCCTTTCTCTGGTCGACTTCGACGGTGACGGACGTGACGAGATCGTGATTCAAAAGCGCATCGGCGCGCCGGACAAGTATCGCGAGATCGTGACCGTGACCAAAGTTGGTTCGGACGACGCGCCGTTTCAAGCCTTCGCACACGAAGTGGGCATCAAGACCGCAGACGGTAAGATCGAAAATCGCGTCTCGTTCAAGAACAACGCGCTCGAAGTGGCGCAAGGCGAGTCCGAGGGCTTCGACCCAGCGACGTATGCTGAAGTCACTCCGAGTGACATGGGCTCTGCGCTCTTGCCCTGGGAGAGCGTCGGCAGTCGCACGTTCAAGTGGGTCGGCAAGGGCTTCGAGCAGGTCGACCAAACAGCATTTGCGCCCACCGGGGTTGCGCCGAAATCGGCCAAATCCCCGAAGAAAGCACGAAAACTGGGCGCAGCTAGGGCGGGCGAGCTACCCGCTCCGCTGGCACCGCGCCCGCCGACCTCCGATGAACTCTTGGATCGCGTGTACGCACTGTATCGGAAGGATCGCGGCGTGGGCGGGGGCAGGCCGAGCTTCGACTTCGTGACCGATGTGGCTGGGGATCCAAGCCCGGAGCGCGTGCTCGTGCACGGCAAGGATCTGGTGGTGTTCGGCAAAGGCTTTCGACAAGGGCTGAGTTACGCCTTCATTACCATCGGGGTCACCGAGCCGAAGGACATCCTGGACGTCACTGCCCGCGACTTCACGGGTGACGGTAAAGCCGAGATCATCGTGCGCGCAGTGTTGCACGCCAAAGCCAGCAAAGCCCTCGGCGGAGACCTGGTCGAGCGCCGCGCGCTGATGATCTACGGCATCAAGAACGACGCCTTGGCTCGAATATTCGCGGCCGAGACCAGCCGCGCCGTGGGGGACAACGAGGTGCTGGGCGCGGTGGCCTTCCAACCGGGCAAGCGCGGAATGGACATTGAGCTGCGCCCTGCGCGCGCCCTGGGTTGGACCGAGAAGAGCTATCCCTTTCCGCCGGACACCACTACCGCGGGCGGCCTGGAGCCACTGCTTCTGCCCTGGGGCGACGCCGGCAAACGCCGCTACCACTGGGACGGCAGCGCGTACGTCGTGGAATAGGCTCGGTCTGAGAGCGCCGACAGCCGACAAATTTGTCGGCCGGTGCGGATCGCCCGGCGATTGCCGAGTTTCGGCTCGCTACATCGGGTTCGAAAAAGACCGACGGGGCCTGACGTACGACTCGAACCGACAGCTTTGTCGGACCGATCCGTTCCTTCCGACAATTTTGTCGGCGCCAGATTCCGGAAGGATTTCGGCATGGTTTCATACACTTCAATGCCCAGCTTTTTGCGGCGTTGTGCCTCAATGGCATAGACGTTGCTGAAGAGCGGCTCCGATGGCGCAGCCGCTCACGGAGTCGAGACCCAATTTCAGCGACCGCTTAGTCGTCGCGTTGCTGGAGTCTGGCCCGAGTGAACTGGCGGGGCTTTTGCACGCTCAGGACGCCGTTCCCATCGCAGTGCCTGCGGTCTCCGAGGCGCTGTACCTGGAGCTCGAAGAAGTTCGCCGGTTGATCGATGAGCTCGCTTCGGCGCGCTACGAAGTCGCGCTGTTCATGTCGGGTGGCGCCGTGTCATCCCTGTTCGAGTGCGCGCAAGAGCTTGGTCGACGCGGCGATCTGGTGAGCGCGCTGCGGTCGCTCACTATCGTTTGCCGCGGTCCGAACGCGACGGCCAGACTCCGCCGCTTCGGCTTGTATGCCAAGGTCGATCCTTCCGCGTCGCTTACCACGAGGAGCCTGATGCGTACGCTCCAGGAGCTCGACCTGGCCGGCAAAGGAGTGCTGCGGTTCAACGGCGAGCCGGACGATCAGCTTGCCAGGAACCTGCGCGAACAGCGGGCCAAGGTGCGCGAAACGACACTCGGGCAGCGTCGTTCGGCGAAAGATACGGCGGCGTCAGAGGCGCTGCTGCGCATGATCGTGGGCGGCGCAGTGCAGGCGCTGGTAGTCAGCTGCGAAGTCCAATTCCTGCATCTTTATCAAGTCGCCCGGCGACTCGAGCTGGCTCGCGAGCTCGTGTACTCCCTGCGTAAGCGGGTCGTGGTCGCGGTCGTGGGCAAATCTGCCCGCGATACGCTCGAAGCTCACGGTGTGCGACCGCACCCCATGCCGCCTCAGCCCCAAATGCTGGTCATGGCGCTGATGCATTTTCTGGATACGCGCGCTGCCGCGACGCTTGGGGCAGCCAGCCGGAGCCCGAGCCCGAACGCGCTGCCCAGCTGATTACCGCTACGACAACCCCTTATCGAAAGTTTGACGCAATGAGTTTCGGATCCACCAAGGCCACACGCCTCTCGATTTTTTCCTTCTCGACGCCAGCCATGCGCGCTTTTCACATGAGCTGGCTCGCGTTCTTCGTCTGCTTCTTTGCCTGGTTTTCACTGGCGCCACTCATGCCGGTGATCAAGACCGAGTTCAAACTGACCAAGGATCAAATCGCGAACATCAACATCGCCGCCGTTGGCATCACGATCTTGGTCCGGCTCGCGATCGGGCCATTGTGCGACAAATTCGGACCGCGTAAGACGTACACGGCGCTACTCGCCCTCGGCGCGTTGCCCGTGCTGGGCATCGCGTTCGCCAAAACCTACGCCGTGTTCCTGTTCTTCCGCCTGTTGATCGGCGCGATCGGCGCAAGCTTCGTGATTACGCAGTACCATACCTCCGTCATGTTCGCGCCCAACGTGGTCGGCACCGCAAACGCGGCCAGCGCCGGCTGGGGCAACTCCGGCGGCGGTGTCACGCAATCGGTCATGCCCTGGGTGCTGGCTGCATTGCTCAGCCTCGGTGTCGAACGAGGCTTGGGTTGGCGCATGTCCATGATCGTGCCCGCTGCCTTGATGCTGATCGTGGCGGTGATGTACTTCAAGTTCACCCAAGATTGCCCGCAGGGAAACTACAAGGAGCTGCGCGAGGCTGGCATCGAAATCGAAAGCGGCAAGAAGGGTGGCTGGCAGGTGTTCAAAGCCGCTGCCGCGAATTACCGCGTGTGGATGCTATTTGTAACCTACGGCGCATGCTTCGGTATCGAACTCTTCGTCCACAACGTAGCCGCCAGCTACTACGTCGATCACTACAAGCTCGACCTACAGTCCGCCGGTCTTGCCGCGGGTTCGTTCGGTTTGCTTGCGCTGTTCGCCCGCGCCCTGGGCGGGATTTTCTCGGACCGCGTCGCTCGTGCGCGCGGCCTCGATGCGCGTACCTCTCTGCTCTTCGCACTGATGGTTGGCGAGGGCGCCGGCCTGCTCTGGTTCTCGACTACCAGCACGGCAACGATGGCGATCGTAGCAATGATCACCTTCGGCTTGTTTACGCACATGGCATGCGGCGCCACCTACGCGCTCGTGCCGTTCATCGATCGCAAGTCTTTGGGCGGCGTCGCCGGCATCATCGGCGCTGGTGGCAACGTGGGCGCGGTTGCCGCGGGCTTTCTGCTGAAGTCCGTGGGCAGCGTGCAGAGCTGCTTTGCCACGCTTGGCTTCTGCGTACTCGGCGCATCGGCGTGCGCCATCGCGGTTCGCTTCAGCGCAAGCCACAAGGCGAAGGAACAATCGCTGTACGATCAAGCCATCGTGGAGCGCGAGAGCGTGTCCTCGGCGGCCGAGCTAGTCGCGCAAGCGGGCTAACTCGGCCGAGTGCCCTGTCGATTGCCTGCTTTCGACAGGGCACTCCCAGCGCAGCTCTCGCTTCAATCGCGCCGGGGGGCCGCAGCGCCCCAATTCTGCGCGAGCCACGCTCCAGGGATGGGCGGTCGCGATCCAGCGTCGCACCTCGCAGCGCGCTGGGTTCCGCCCCTGGACGCCGAAGGCTTTGCCGGCCGAGGTGCGACTCGTGACCATCGATCCAGCAGCTCACTCGGGGCACATTCGCCGCATCGGCGCGATCCACCTGCGGGTTGTCCAAGTTCTGGGTCGATCGGGTTCGGCACCGAGCTTCGAGTGAATTCGCGTAAAGTTGAGTTTGGAACTCACTCTCGATTGGACATCCTTTCGCGTAGCGACCCGCGTGGAGCTGCGCTCGACCAAGAACGTAGTCCTCTTGCCACAGCAATGGTGCTTCGGGCGCGCTCACCATTCGTCACATCCCTGACGCGCGCGAAGCACCCTTCGTCGGTGGCAATAGGACGACCGAGCGCCGCGGCGCGCGGTCTTCGCAAGGCAGTTCGCAAGGCAGGGACCCGACGAGCTCGCGCGGCGGCGCCGCCGTTTGCGAATCCGCCGAATTCGGGCAACGCTAGCGCCTGAGCCCAACTCTGACGGATACCCAAGCCCCATGCCCAATCGCTTTTTTTCCAGACGGTGGCGAGCGCTAGCCGCGACTGCCCTGTGCCTATGCGGCTGCAGCAAGCCCCAACCCAATGCGCCAACTCAAGATTTCGCGCGCCGCCACCAGTGTCCAGTGAAGAGCGTTGAGTCCGAGCACATGGGTCCGGATCAAATGCTCATGACCGGATGTGGCGAGAGTGAGGTCTATGTGCGCAGCTGCGGGAACCGTGATGCCGCGTTGCCCAATAGCGAAGCGCACCAACCCGTGACCGAAGCGGAGGCTAAGTTTCCGTCGGCGGCTCAACCGCCCTTCAACGCACCAGGTTGCGCCTGGTCACGCAAGCAAAACACGCCTGCGCCTCGCGCAGGAAGCGCCCCACAACCGAAGTGGCTTTCTGATCCGTGAACCCCTGGCGCGCGCAAGAGCAAACCGAGTGTGTACCTTCACGGGCGTGGAGGACTTCGAATCCGCTGCGACCGGTGGCCGAGGGCGCTTGCTGCTCGCGCGCGTGCGGTCTTCTAAGCGTGACGCACTCCTGCATTCTGCTACTCTGACCATGTGAAGCTGGATCTGCCTCGAGAGCGCCAATTCGAAGCAGGTGTCTGGTACTCGACGCCCGCGTCGACTTGGTACCCAACGCACTATCACGAAGAGTTCGAGCTCAAGCTGGTGCTGTGGGGTCGAGCTTCGTACCAGATGGACTCCACGCGAATCGAGCTCGGACCGGGCTCATTGCTCTGGCTCGCCCCGGGCCAAGAGCACACATTGCTCGGCATCTCGGATCAGCTCTCGATGTGGGTCGCGTCGTTCCGTCTGGACACGGTTCGTGAAGCAGAAAAGTCGAGCATCCGTGTGCTCGACCAGGCGGGCACTTGGGGTGCCTGTGGGCTGCCTGCCGCCCGTGTTCTGGAGCTGTCCGCGCTGCTTGCGGAGCTCGTGCACTGTGAAGACCCCCAGCTGGTGAACCCGCGGTCGGGACGCTTGCTCGCGCAAGCGTTGAACGCTTGGCAGGAGCACCGCTTTGGAGCGTCGCTTTGCATCCTGCCTCTTGGCTTGCAGCCGTATCCGTTGCATCCAGCTGTGATGCGCGCCCGGTCCCTGTTGCGCGCGTTGGATGCCGACTTGTCGCTCGATAGCTTGTCGCGTCGTTGCGGGCTGGACGGACCCCGTCTGTCGCGTCTGTTCAAACGCCAAATGGGGCTGTCCATCGTGCAGTTTCGCAACCACTTCCGCGTGCAACAGTTCATTGCCGGCTTCGGTCGTGGCGGCGAGCGAAACATGCTGCAGGCCGCGCTCGACTCTGGCTTCGGAAGCTATCCGCAATTCCATCGCGCCTTTCATCAAGTCACCGGGTACGCGCCCTCCGAGCACTTGAGGCGCGTACGCGCGGGAATCGTCGTTCCGACCTACCAGGGCTTGGAGGCCCATATCGAAGACTAAGGGCCATTCGCGGGCCCTAAGCCCCGCGCCTTCTGCGTGCGATCAACAACGCCGCCAAGCCGAGGCCCAACACTTCGGGGGCGTCCTCGGAACGGGAAGAAGCGTCCACTCGGCAGCCGCAGCCGCTTGTTTGTGCAGGCGTGGCGCCACTCGCGCCGGATAAGCTGGCAGAGCCGGTGCCGGCTGCAGCTGCGCTTCCAGCTGCCGACGTACCACTCGTACCGGCACCCGCACCGGCAGTCGTGCCCGCACCGGCAGTCGTGCCCGCACCGGCAGTCGTGCCCGCACCGGCAGTCGTGCCCGCACCGGCAGTCGTGCCCGCACCGGCAGTCGTGCCCGCACCG
>Ga0302323_100000607_pt1 | contig 28858 bp, 17 predicted proteins | sample Fen_T0_3_FD_201950 | JGI IMG/M metagenome (GOLD analysis project Ga0302323, IMG submission 201950) | Peat permafrost microbial communities from Stordalen Mire near Abisko, Sweden - Fen_T0_3 | ecosystem: Environmental > Terrestrial > Soil > Wetlands > Permafrost | place: Sweden: Abisko...
ACGTCGGCCGGCCAGTAAAATGGGGCGGCATTTCGATCGAGCGCGCCTGGCTCGAGCACACCTTTCACCCAGCGCTCACCGTGCGCGTGGGTGCGTTCCTAACCCCGTACGGCATCTGGAACGTCGATCACGGTTCACCCGCGATCATCGGGGTGCGTAAACCGTACATCATCGGCGAGGGGCTGTTTCCGGAGCACCAAACCGGTGTCGAGATCTACGGCGCCTGGAACTTCGGTCCGTCGCAGGTTGGTTACCACCTCACGCTGTCGAACGGGCGCGGCCCGATCGATTCGTATCAAGACCTCGATCACAATAAAGCGCTCGGCGGCCGACTCTTCGTCAAGCACGATGACCCTGGCTGGGGCACCCTCACGGTCGGTGTTTCCGGTTACAAGGGCACGTACACCGATAGTCACGATGTTTATGCCGTCACTGCGGCGGGAAAGCTGAACATCATGCATCCCATTACCGCCCAGTACAAAGAGGTCAGTTTGGCAGCAGACGCGAAATGGGAGTTGGGGGGCCTGCTCGTGCAAAGTGAGATCGTCATGAACGATGTTGCGTACACGGATGGTCAGCAGCCAGCCGTCTATCCCGTCGCTGGCGGAGCTCCGGGGTTCGCGCCTGACCACCGCCGCCTTGGTATTTACGGGCTGGCTGGCTACCGCTTACCGTTTCTCGGCATCATGCCTTTCTTCGGCGCAGAGCACTACGACGCCGGCGCGGGTTCCGGCACGCCTGCTTCGGCCGGGATTAATGGTGGCTTGAATGTTCGCCCCACAGCGCGCGTCGTGCTCAAGGCTCAATACACCCATGCTTGGTTCGCCAAATGGGAGGGGCCGGACTTTGGATACTACAACGGCCTCGACCTCCAAGCGGCATGGAGCTTTTGATGAAAACCAGACGATCCTTCTTGACTGCTTGCTTGGGAATATCGTGTCTGGTTGCCACCTCTGGCGTCACCACTCCCGTCGGCGCCGGCGAAGCCAAGACCCGGCTGGCGATTGTCGTGTCCAAGGACAGCCCGGTGTCCGACATCTCCTTCTACGAGCTGAAGCGCTTGTACCTCGGCGAGCACATCAACGCCTCGGGCAAACGGCTCTTGCCGTTGAACCTGACGCCCAACTCTCGCGAACGGGGCGCCTTCGACAAAACGGTGCTGGGCATGTCGCCCGAGGCTATCGCTCGCTACTGGGTCGATCGCAAAATCCGCGGTGACTCCGGCCCGCCGAAAACGATCGAACCCCTGGATCTCCTGCAGCGCGTGGTCGCGCGCCTAGACGGCGCAATCGGCTACGCGCCGGTGAGCGAGATCCGGCCGGAGCTGAAAGCCGTCCGCATCGACGGCAAAGGCCCGAACGACAACGGCTACCCGCTCGAATTCTGAAGCTGACTACCAAGCAGGCGCGGGTCGTTCGCTCGGATGTGAGCGCCTTTCAAGGGCTGCACACCCCGCGCATGCTCGTCGGCTACGCCGCCCGCGCGTGTCGCCGCCCCTCCCGAGTGTCGCGCTTCGCGCGCCACGGGAGGGGCCGTCGCGACGCGCCTGAATGTTCGTCACGTCCTCGTGCGTGTAGGTGCGGCCCGGGCAGCGGTCAGGGCTGCGTCCGTTCTCGTGACCATCAGATGAGCTCATCTCGCTGAGCACCCGCGCGCGCGAGCAAGGCGGATATCGCTCGTGCACTACAACGGTGTGCCATTTGCGTGCACCGCTCTCGCAGTACCGAGCAAGCCGTTAGCTCAGGGACCTCGAAAGAGCGACTCGATCGAATTGCGAGCTCGAGAACTCGAACGTTGAGCTCGATGGAGACGAGGCTCGCGCTGGTGCTCGGCGCTGGTGCGCGGCGCGAAGACGTGGCGATCGAAAGCGCGTCTGGTAGCACCAGGTTCAAAGAATTGCCGCCGGAAATCATACTGTGTTCGCACAGCATGATTTCTGCCCACGAACTCGTCTAGAGCTACGGTGATCGCTCGAGTTGCTGTTTCGAGAGCAGCCGCTTGCGATCGTGCGTTCGGGCGGCAGGCGGGCGAGTGTTGCACAAGAGCGAGATCGCCACGACGGGGATGGAAGCCAATCTGCAACACTAACCCTCGGAGTCGAGTCGTGCTCGAAACGTGCGCTCGAAGCCTCCTGCGTTGCCGACAAGGCGCTGCGCTTTCTCGAATTCTGAAAGCTCGTCGCAAGCCCTGCTCCGCGTCCTCGCTCGCTCAGCCCGGCCTTTCGCTTGCAGATCGTGGTGCGTCGAATGGCCGCGGCGGAAGTCCGGGGATTCGACGGGGAAGCGGCCGGTTCACGTCGAGCTCGGGCGGCTGTCCTGCACAACCAGCGACACGTCAGCGTTCAGTGAGTCGCAGCGAGGTCGAGACCCAACTTGGACTCGTTGAAAGTAAAGCGGAAGGTCGTGCCTCCGCCTTGCATCGACTCGACCTTGACTACACCATGGAGCGCACTCACCGACTGACGCAGGGCAGCCAAGCCAACCCCGCGCCCGGAGTGCTCGGTCACCACCTCACGCGTCGTGAGGCCGTCGGCGAACAGCACCTCCACGAGCTCGTCGTGGGTGCGATTGGGCAGACCCATGCCCGCCGCCTTGATCTTTACTCGTTCCCATTCGATGCCGCGCCCATCATCCTCGACCCAAAATTCGATCTGGGCGCCGCTGCGCCGTGCGCCGAGCACGATCCGCCCGGCCGCGGGCTTTCCAGCTGCAGTGCGGGTCGGGGCATCTTCCAGGCCGTGGTCCACGGCATTTCGGATCACGTGCACCATCGCAGCCCAGTAGCTCGCCCACAGCGGGGAGCTGGAACGGACGCCTCCGGAATCGATGACGATGGTCGGCTCGACTTTGCCAAGCCGACGCGCGAGGCCACTCGCCTGGCGTCGCAGGCGCTCCAATCGGCGTTCCACCGGCTCCAGTGTCCAGCTTTCGAGCTCTCGGATCAGCTCCTTCGTCGGGGCACCCGAGCGGGCGCGCGCGAGTAGCGCGGCAAGCTCGCTGCGCCCGACCTCGAGCTGGTCCTTGCGTGTGCCACCGAGCAATTGCTCGACCCGAGTGATCATGTCGCGCCAGGCGTCGACCAGCAGCGTCCGTTGCTCGTCACTCAGCAACGGGCCGTGATCCGGATCCATCAGTTGTGTTTCGACGTCGTGAGCGAGATCTGCCAATGAATTGAGCCCGTAGACGCCTGCGTTGCCCTTGAGCGTGTGCACGATGCGGTGTTGAACGACAGCATCGCGCTCCGTTTCGAGTCCCGAGACGAGCTTGCCAGCTTCCGCCAAGAACTCTTCCACTCCGGAGGGATCGAGCAGGATGCGCTGAAAAATCTCCCTGAGCTCGTTCTGCTCGCGTTCTGCTCGCTCGCGGGCCAGTTGTTCCGTGACATCGTTGAAGATGACGAGCAAGTTATCGAACTCCTCGCCGGCACCGACGGGGGTGTACAGCACGTTGAAGGTGCGACCACCGGCGCTGAACCGCTTCGGCAGCTGCTCGATCGCTACCTCGCTCGGCAGGAAGCCATCGGCGACCTGGCTCAGATGCAGCTCGAGCTGCTCCGCAAATCTCTGCGCGTGGCTCTCCAGATAGCGAAAAAGCGCGACGCCTGGCTCGGGCGCACCAAACCAGCGACCGAGGATGCTGGAGGTCTCGGATGCCATCCGCCCGGCCAAATCAATGGTTACGAAGCCCTGAGTCACGTTGTCGAGGACCAAACGCATCCCGCGATTGCGTTCGTCGAGTTCGCGCGTTCGCTCCTCGACCTTTTGTTCGAGATTGCTCGCGTACTCCGAGAGCTGCGCGTCCCGCCGTGTTACGGCGGCGGTGAAGAATGAAATCACGGCCACGCCCAGGATCAGCATCAGTGCACCTCCCAGCAAGGTGACGTTGGATACGCGAGCGAGCAGCGCGTTTGCTTCCGTCAGCCGCCGGGTCGAAATCACGATCGCCACGCGGCCCACGGTGGAACCTTCGATGGTTGAATCCGCCCAGCTCACCAGGTAGCCGGGACCGACGCGCAGCCCCTGCTCCTTGCCCCGGAACAACTGCTCGAGCGTTTCGGGTAGCGTGCCGTGTTTGGCCAGCAATTTCCCGCTGGAATCGACGGCGGCGATGGCCTGAACGTCGGACGAAGTCGCGTACGCGCCGAAGGCTTTCTCTGCCATGGCGGGGTCGCCCACGACGAGTCCCACGTCGCACGCGCGCGCGAGCTCCTGCGCGCCGCGTTGCGCACGCCATTCCAGGTCAGCCTGAACCTGGGGTCCAAAGCGATCGAGGACGCGGCGGGAGTAGCTGAACATAGTGGCGCTGTACCCGGTGACACCCAACGCTAGCGCAACCAGGATCAGATTTCTGAGCGTGCGGATCGAATAGCGGGACTTTGAGGTGCTCGACATGTGCGTGCAGTAGTCGGATTTTTCCTAGGCTTCCCTAAGGCCTCTATCGGCCAGATCTGGGCGGTCTAAAGAGGCCAAGGTAGGTGCATTGCTGCAACGGCCCGTGCCGACCTCGAAAAGCAGCTGTATTCGAGAATCCGGCGCTCGATGCGCTGAATGAGCAAGCGGGGCCGGCCAGGCGGCGGAGTTTCAGGAGCGGGGACTCAAACCTGCAGCAATACGCCGCGTGCCGGTTCACCAGTGGCTCGCTGCAGCGCCTCCACGTACAGCCGGAGCTGTTCTGCATACGCGCCGTCTGTCGGCACTATTTCGTCGGTCTTGAAATCCAGTACCACCCATTCGCTCTCGGTGCGGTAAGCCAAGTCGATCACGCCCTCGGCAATGCTGCCGTCGCTGCGTCTTTCGGCCACGACCACTTCTCGCCGCGCGTCTGCGGAGCGTGCCGCCGCGCGCAGCCGTGGATGCGCCAACGCCGCGACCGCCGCATCGACGGCGAAGGCCGTTTCTTCCGCGGTCGCAGCGATCAAGCGCGAGAGGGACGACGAGAGCGCCGCCAGTTCCTCGCGACCCGCGTCAAAGGGCGCGCGCGCGAGTAGGGCGTGTACGAGTGTCCCGAAGCGCGGCCCACGCGGACGACCCGCGCGGGCAAGCCCGGTGCTCTCCACGACCGCAGTGGCGGGCGTGCTGAACGGCTGCTTGGAGAGCTCCGTCATGGTGCGGGCAACGACGCTGGGGCGGCTACCGGCCTCCACCGTGGCGCGTCGACGTTCCAGCCAGCTCGCGTATTGGGCGATGCTGTCCCGCGAACGCGGCGATTCCGCGAGCAGTTTTTGCTGTCGGACCCCGCCAAGTGGCTGCGCGCGCAGCCGAAGCGTGGCCGGATCCCACCACACCACCGGGCCCCCAGACAGCGAGCGATGCAATCCCGGAGAGACCGCATCCTCCGGAGTGGCTTGGGTCTGCGCCGACCGGCTGAGTACGCTGTCGCTGCCGAATGGCGGGCAGCCTGGGGCAGTGGAAGCCCCTTGGCGCTCTGAATCCTCGGGATAGAGCGCGGGCGCCAGCACGTCGCACCAGCCAACGTCGACGGAACGCGCGCTGAGATCACCGATCGTGGGCACGACCAACAGGTCGCGGGCCCGCGTCGCGGCGACGTAGCTGAGCCGTACGAGCTCGGCGTCGTCGTGGCGCCGCGCCAGCTCTTCGTTTTCGATCAGTTCGAAAGGCCGACAGCCACAGATGGCGTGCGCGCTCAGTTTGCGCGCTGCGTCGGTGAAGCGGAACGCAGTCGCGGTTCTCGAGGGCGCGGTCGGGTCACACAAGACTACCACCGGGAATTCGAGGCCCTTGGCCTTGTGCACGGTCATCAAGCGCACGCCCTCCGTGCCTTCTTCCACGATTGGAGCTTCACCGCCTTGTCCACGCTCAGCCTGTTCTGCGAGCGTTTCGACGAAGGCGCGGAAGGACGTGCCACCGCGACTGTCGAAATTGCGTGCCAGATCGACAATCGCCAGGGCATTGGCCAACGCTTGCTCACCGCTGGGCCACATCGCAAGCGAGGCATGAGCGCGCGTTTCGGACAGCAAGCGCTCCACCGTGTCGGCGACGGGCCGTCGATTGCGCTCCAGGTTCAGATTACGCAATAGTTCGAGGCTATCGACCACCGTCGGATGCTTCGCGCGCTCTTCATCGTCGAAGCGCGGTCGCGGCATCAGACGCGAAAAGTCGGCGCGGAAGCACAATAGTTCCTCGTCGCTCACGGCCAGCAGCGGGCCGCGCAGGAACGCATACACACTGAGCTCGTCGTCAGGCCATTCGATCGCCTCCAACGCCACCCGCAACGCCACCACCTCTTCGCGATCGTGAAAGGAGCGTCCGCCCACCAAAATGTGCGGTATGCGGCGAGCTTCCAGGGATTGCACGTAGTCGCGCGTGGTGTCGCCGTAGTAGGACTGAAAGCGTTTGAACAGAAGGCAGATGTGGCGTGGCTTGATGGGGACGAGACCGCCCTCGTCCTGCACTTGCCAGCGGCTCTCCTGCAGGAGCCATTCTACGAACGCGCCTACCGCCTGTGGGTAGGAGTTGGACACGGCTGCTTTGGTGGGCTTCCACCAGTTGCCGTAGGGTTCGGGCACGGGTAGCGCGACCACACCTGGCTGCGAGGGGAGCTCAGGGCGATGTTCTGCGAGCGCCACGTACTCCGCTTGGCTGCCGTCCTGCGAAGGGATCATCGACTGCGAGAACGCGGCATTTACTGCGGCCTGAATCGACGGTACCGACCGAAAATTGGTGGTCAAGTGCAGGAGCTCTGCGCCCTGCGCCAAGAGCTCGGCCTTGATCCGCTCATAGAGCGTCACGTCGGCGCGGCGAAAGCGATAGATCGCTTGTTTCGGATCGCCGACGACAAAAAGCTTGCCCGGCTTGCTGCGAACCTGGCGATAGTCCTCCCGGTCGGGCGAGTCGCTCGCAAGCAGCATCAAGATCTCGGCTTGAAGCGGATCGGTGTCTTGGAACTCGTCGACGAACAGGTGTGTGAAGCGGCCTTGCAACTGCTCGCGCACGCTGCGGTTATTTTTGACCAGATCGCGTGTGCGCGACAAGAGATCCACGAAGTCGAGCGCGCCGAGCCGCTGTTTGAGCCGCTCACGCTCGTGCACGACGCCAATCAGTTCTTGGCGTAGGGACGCCGCCAGATCGGCTTCGGACAAGGCCACGAAGCGCCGCAAGCTTTCCGTTACTTCGTCGCGTTCGCCGACCACCGCGCTGCGATCGAGCGACGGCCCATACAATTTCCCGGAGCCCACGGCTCGGATCGTGCGCTCCTTGCTGCGCAAGAACTCGGACAGTTCGACCTCGATCGCGTCGTAGTCTCGCTCCTGAATCCCCTCGCGCTTGTCCAGTTGGTCGACGAAAAGTTGAAACTCGGCCATTGCGCGCGCCAACGGATCCGAGGCGCGGAAGGCCAGGTTCTTGAAGCTACCGAGGGTTCGGAAGCGCAGCACCAGCTCGTCGAGCAGGGGCTCGCGCTCGAAGTCGGGAAACGCCCACGGCGTATCGAAGTCGCGGTATTCGACTAGATCGCGACAGGCTCGCAGCAATTCCTCGCGTGGGGTGCTGCGCTCGGCGCGCCAGTTGCGTCGCCGCAGCATGCGCCGAAGGCCCGGGCCGGGATCCGAGAGCGCGCGTTCGAACCAATTCCGGAAGGCCTCCCGCAATAGCGTTTCCGCGGCAGTCTCGTCGAGCACTGCAAATTGTGGATCAATGCCGGCATCAACTGGCCGCTCGCGCAGCAAATCCGCACAGAAGCCGTGGATGGTATTGATATGTGCCACTTCGAGCGCCAAGAGGGCGTGCTCCAAGTGCGCGCGTTGTTGGGGGTCGCAGGCTTCCTGGCGCGCGCGATCGAGCTCGGCGCGCAGCCGTAGCTTCATCTCGCCAGCGGCCTTCTCGGTGAATGTAACCGCGACCACTCGCTCGAGGGTGGTCGTTCCAGAGCGGATCACGGCCACGATGCGTGAGATCAGCGCGGTGGTCTTGCCAGTGCCCGCGGCTGCTTCCACGACCAGAGTCTTATCGAGCCCACTTTCGATCAGCGCGCGGGCGCGCGCGTCGACGAGCGCGCTCACGGGAGTGCTCGCAGTTCGAGCAAAGGCTCGAGTTTGGTGGGGTCCTTGCGCTCCACCCGTTGTCGCTCGTAGGGGCCGCAAATTCTGCGAAATTCGCACGAATCGCATGCCCGATCTGCCGGGGCAGCGGGAAAAAAGCCCTCTTGGAAGGCGGCCTCGATGGTGCGGTGCACGGTCGCGGCGGCGGTACGCGCGGGCCCGGCCAGCGCGACCTCGTTGCGCAAAAATTGTCCCTTGGTGGTGCAATAGAAGGCGTTGCCGCCGGTCACCTGGCGCTCTGGAAAGAGCTGTTCGAGTACCAAAGAATAGAGCGTTGGCTGCAAGTGACGCCCGCCACCGACCAACACGTTGGTCTCGGGTGGCGCGCCCGTCTTGTAGTCGGTGGCTCGCAGTGAATCGCCGCTTTGCTCGATGGCATCGATCACGCCCTGGAGACGCAAACCGAACGGAAGCACCACTGGCCCCCCTTGCTCGGCCGGCGGCACACTCGCAGGGCGGCCGAATTCGTGTTCGAAGCGAACCGGCTGCCAGCCGCTGTCGCGCGTGTCCTGTAACCAACGCACCAGATCGGCGCCAATGTCGGAAATGGCGTCCTCCCAAACCCGCGCTATAGCGGGCGCTAGCTCGTCGCGATAGCTGGCAGCTGCGCGATTGACGGCGGCCATCAGCACCCGCTTTGCGTGCAAGAAATCGGTGTCAGGCGAGAACAAGCCTTGTTCGTGGAGTTCGACGCTCACGCTGCGCATTAGCTCGTGGATGAGAAGACCACGCGTGGAGGCATCCATTTCTTCGATCGCGGCCGAGACCTTGCGCGGCCTGAGCCCAGCGACGGTAGCCAGGTAAAAGCGGTACGGACACGCCGCATACTTTTCGAGTGCCGTAACGGCAAAGCCGCGCTCGACCAAGCGTGCATGACGCGCGACCAGCGCTTCACGCGCTAGGCTATTGGGCTCCACCAAACCATCGACGTAGCGCCACTCGGGGCGCCAACGCCGGGCCCGGAATTGCAGTGCGCGTCGCAAACGGGGGCTGGCGCCGAGCAGGTAGTGAGCAGCCCCGTCCGCGTTCTTACCGGCACCCGTGAGCAGCTCACGCAACTGGGCCAAATCGTATTCGGCGTCGTCGATTGCTTGGGCGGAGTCGTTGGGCGCGGGCCAGCCCATCCGCGTTTGGCTGGCTTCATCGGCTCGACGCGCCAGCTCTGCGAAGCCAGGCAGCCGGCCCTCGGCCGCGCGGATCGCTTCCAGCGCGTAGAAGGACGGCACACGCGGACGCGCCTTGTCGGTCTCGAAGCGGGGATAGGAGATTACGACGCACTTTCGGGCGGCGCCTACCGCGAGCGCCAGCGCTGCGCGTTCGTTGGCCACGCGCCGACTTTGGGTATCCAGATCTGTGCTGATGAGCTCGCGCTGCTCATCGGACAAGAGTGGGTCTTCTACCACACGCTGCGGGAACAATTTCTCGGCGAGGCCGGGCACGAACACGACCTCGAACACGCGGCCGCGGGCCTCGTCGATCGATGCCACCAAGACTTCACCACCCGGGCTAGGGCTCGAGCGAACGCTGACTTCGCCCAGTCGTTCGCGAAGCATGCCGAGCACGTCCTTCAGACTCACGGGTCCCACGTCGCGGACGATGGCAAGCTCGCTGAGTGCGCTCAAAACTGGCTCTGGCACGGCGATCGCGCACTCCGTGAGCTCGCCCAAGACGTCCAGCCAGGCTCCCCAGGCCGCGGCTTCGGGCAGTTTGGCGAGCAAGTCGATGATCGGTAGCGCAAACTGGCGTAGTTCCCGCAAGCTGTCACGCTCGCGCTGCACGGCGAGCCGTTCGAGCTCGCCTGATCGCTCGATGCGCTTCTCGAGAGAGTGATCGAGCGCGTCCAGCCGCCGATGCCAGCGCGCCGCTCCGCCGATCACCGCTGCGTTCACGAGCAGCGATTCCCAACGCCGCGGCACCGTCAGATTCTTGACCCGATGGGGCGGGGTCGCCTCTTCGTTGGCCGCCGATACGCTCAGTAGGCGATCGGTCTGCTCGTCGCCAGGAGCCGGTGGTGCGTCGCGACTCGCAGCGGTGGCCCCCGGGATTTGAGCCTGATCTGGCACCACTCCGAGCGAAAGATACTCTGCAAAGCGCGTCGCACTCAGGCCCTCGGCGGCGCACTCGAGCAAGGCCAGAAGCGCTCGCCCTCCTGGCTCGGGGCGGGCCGCCGCACGCGTGAAATGAACTGGTATCTTTGCTCTACGCAGCGACTCGAGCAGGTGGGTACGATAATGAAATGGCGAGCGAAGCAAGACGGCCATCTGGTCGAACGGCACACCACGCTCCGCTTCTGCCAAGATCCGCCGCGCAATCTCGACCGACTCGCGTGACTCGCCGGGCGCGCTCATGATCGAAACGCTCTCGTCCGCTTCGCCCAGTACTTGGTTGGACGAAAATAGCTGCGCTTGCAGACGGCGTAGGGCAGGGGGTAAGCCATCGAACTCTTCCGCGCTGTTCGAAGGCGGTCTGGGGTCCACGCCGATTATCGAGCGGACGGACGCAGCAAGCACATCATTCGACGAAACGGTCGCGAACACGAGTGGCGAGCGCTGCACGAGCAGTTCGAGTAGCTGCCGCTCGAGCCGCGTTTGCGGCGACAGATCGTACGCGCATAGCGACACCCCCAAGGGCGGGAGCGCCGACTCTTGCGCCGCCTCGATCGCGGCGTGGAGCACGTTCGAGCGGTCAGCTAGTTTTAGACTGGCGAGCGTCGTTCGGTACTGTCGATAAAGCTCGGCCAATTCTGCCGGCACTGCCTCGGGCTCGACCGCCGCCTGACCAAGCTCGGAGAAGGTTCGAAGCAGCGCGCGCGGCAATCCGGGGCGGTCGCCAATCGGACCCAGGCGTCCCAACTTGCCCTGGGACTTCAGCTCGGAGACCACGCGTACGCACACCGCCTCGAGCGCGAGCGGCGGTGCCAGCGTCAGCCCCCGTGTCGCAAGGGTGAGGGCAGAGAGGCGCGCCGCCAATGAGCTAAGCGACTCCATGGCCCATCCGAACACGGCACCATTGTGCTTCGTCGCCGCGCGGAGCAGATCGTTTCCCGCATCCAGCGTTGGCGCCAGGACCAGCAATGGGCGCGCAGACGGCTGAGAAGAGAGCCAGCTCAATGCCTGGCGAAACCGCACCTCACCGTGAGGAGACTCAACCAAGGTCGGCATTTTCGCGGGAGTATGTGCACTGGCCGTTTGACGGTCCAGTCGAAAGGCAAGAACCGCGCTCTTGACCCATGGGAAGAGCGAGCGCACGCGCGCGGCCAATGTGGCTACGCAGACCTGGCCTCCTCCTCGCTACGCGCGTCGACCATGTCGACTTCAGGACGACGATGTGAGCGGGCCAGTCGTCCGCGGCAATGTCCAGGCCGGCTCTAGACGCCGCAAGCCGCGCCCCACGGCGTCGGCTAGAACTCGTCGTCGCACGAGTTAGTCCCCCGCTTGCCCGCCGACGCACGTCCCGTCGATACAACTTTCCTCGGTCAGGCAGGCCGTTGTGCAGTGCCCACAATGGGCGCGGTCTACCAAAATGTTGGTGAAGCAGCCGGCTTTTTCCTCAGGACAACCGAAGCCAAAGAGACAACCGTCGACCACGCACGTTTCGCCATCGCAGCGCGGGATGGCATTGGTCAGTCGACAAGGCGCACATCCAATCCGCGTACAGCCGTACGCTTTGTCGTTTTGTTCCACGCATTTGCCCGCGCACAGTTTTCTACCGGGGCCGCAGCCTTCGTCGACGTCGGACGTATCGACGACCAACGAGCAACTCAGTGCGCATATCCACCCGGCGGCGATCATCGGCCTTACAACCGAGCGTCGCAGCATCAAAATTGACCACGCCAAGAGAGCGAGAACCCCTGACCGTTCGCGCTCACCGCGGGCCCGGATGGCCGAGCTTCGGTGAATACGACTGGGCGCCGCAGGTACGTATAAAGGGCGAGTCCCCCGAGCATCAATCCAACGCCGCCACTGATGTCTGCGACGAGCAAACGCGCCTGAATCGAGCTGCGAATATCGGGATCGCAGTTGGGAGCGCAAATAGCGCGTGCGTCGGCGTGCTCGTTCAGCGCAGACACCAGGAACGCGGCAGAACTGGCGAACGCGGTCAGGGCTGCGGCCCCGAGCCAATAGCTGGACGCCGGAACTGGGCGTGTCGGAGTGGGGATACGGCTCGTTGCAGGCGCGGGCGGCCGGCCAGCCTTCGGCGCTGCGAAGCGCACAGGCACGATGTGATTCTTTTCTGCCTTCTCGAGCGAGAATTGCACTTCTTGCGCCTGCTCTCCCGGCAACTCGAAGCGCAGCCGGTGCGCTCCCGGCAATAGCTCGATTGGGCTCGGAGGGTCCTTCAGCTCCACGCTCACGCCGTCGAGCTCGATGCGCAAAGCGGAGTACCGAGTCGCGTGGTCCTCTCCTTCGACGACGACGATCACGGTCGGCATCAGTCCGGCGACCTCGTCCAGCCAGGCGCGGCAATCGGCTGCGATCGCCAATGGGCAGCGTTCGTCGGCGCAGCTGACCATCGCTGCCCGGGCGCCCTGCCACTGCTCGCTCAGGCGCAACTGGCGCGCGCTATCGTGCTGAGCGACACACTGCTCGACCTCCGCGCGAGACGTTTCTTTGCTAGCTTCGGCTGCTCCCTGAGCAAAGCAGATAGACGTGAAGAGCGTGGTCAGGGTGAGCCCGAGCGTCGCTGAGGCGCATTTACGATTCATGGCGCCTGCTGCCCCGTGGCGATGCGCTCTTGCCAACGCTTGAGCAGCGGTAGCGCGTTACGAAGGACCGAAACGACGACCTCGATCGTTTCGGTTGGCGCGCGGTCCGCGGTCATCTCCGCTAGCCGCGCACTCAGGTCGCCCGGAAAGTATGGCGGAAAGAGGCCGGACGTGGCGATCGACTTATGGATCTCGGATGCATCGAAGGCTCGCCTCGTCTGCGCGGCGCGTGGTCCGAGCCGCTCTTGCACGAGATCGGTCGAGATATCCGTGCGCGCGGGGAACGAGCCTTTCTCTTCGCTGAATGCCAATTGCGCCTCGGTTGAGGCCAGCGTTTCGAGCAAGTTTTCGCTTTCTCTTGGATACGGAGCGAGGGCGGGTAAGGGAAAAGTATCGGAAGTGAACACGAACGTGCCTTCGGAACCCGGAAAAGGTTGCGCCTCGACCGTTCCCTCTTCGAGAGCCGGTCTGAGCTCTCCGTTGGCCCAATCACCCATCACGCTGAAGTCAGCATCGCCCGTTCCGACTTGATTCAGCGCGTCGGCCCAGGTCTGGTCGCCGCCCCTGAGGAACGAGCGAGATAAATATTGCACGCATTGCAAGGCGCGAAGTACCGGCTCATGCCACTTCTCCTCTGGCAAATTGCCGAGAAAGAGTTCGTCGTACAGGGTGCCGCCAGTGTCGGCGTTGTAGGCTGCGGCGCCAGCGACGGCGGGTAGCACGTTTTCGAGCGTAAATAACGTTAGTGCGAAGCTGTCCTTCGTGCCCACTGCGATTCTGAGCTCGAGCCTTTCGGCAGGATTCTTTAGCCGCGTGGCAACGTCCTGTGGGCAAAGCACCGTTGGATCCAGGAACGACTGCCCCGCATGCTTGCCCTTGTAGTCGTCGAGGCCGTGGGTGTTGTAGTAGATCAGGTTGAGGCGGTGAATGTTGAGCGGCACCGCATAGGGGAGGAGCTGGGGGCCCGCCAGGAGGGCCTGGTAAAGGGTGGGCGGAAGCGCGTCCTTTAGCCCGGTTCCTTGGAAAAGACCGACGAGTGGAACGATGCGGCTGGCACTGGGCAGGGCGGACTCGGTGGTGTCCATCGCGGTCCATCGCAGCAAATCAGCACCTGCATTGGCTTGGAAGGTCGAGGGCGGCGCGCCCGCCAACAGTCGCGCCGTGAGCGTGGCTCGCACCTCGTCGGCGTTGACGTCCTTGGTGACCTGGTTGAACGCTTCCGAGTCCTGGTGATGCGCATTGTAGATGCCGAGGACCCGGTCGAAAGCCTTTTGCTCGGAGGCCCGCGTCCACCAGCTGTAGGCTTCCAGCCGAACCTTGTCGCGCGTGGGCGTCGCGCAACCGAGCGGGACCATGGCGCACAACAGCAACACCCCGACCCGCTGCAAATGGCAACACCAGCTTGGCGCCCTTAGCGTCGTCTGCGGGGACATCGTGCTCGACCGCTCCTCTCGTGTATTTACCAATTTCGCCTGCTCTCGTAACCGGGCAAACTCGCCTCGGCAACGCCGCGAGCGAAATCGTCCGCCGGGCAGCAGATCGGACCGAAGATCTTCGGAGGCGAGCACTCTAAGTGAAACAGGAAGGGTGTAGCGAGCGATGACCAGAGCAAGCTCCGAAGCCGAGCCACCCCGATTGGCCAGTCGGGATGACCGGGCCGGTCGCCTGCTAAGAAAAGCGGAACCCGCGTTTCGGTCGCAACTTTCGCCTGAACTTGCTTGGAAGCGGTTCCAGTCACGACGGCAACGCCGCTGGCTACTCCGGTTTGCAGTCGTGGCGGCAGCGATGGCTCTGACCGTCGCTGTCGCCCGCCACCGGCTGGCAGTGCGCGCTCCCATCGAAACGCCGATGCTCGTCGCCGAGTGGCGGCAGCCCGTTTCGCAACCGAGCCCGGTCTCAGCTGGTCCGGCCCCGGCACTGGATCGGCGGATTTCGCCACCCGCATCAGCCCTGCTGCGCGCTCGTCCGCCCTCACCGCTGCTTCCTGTCTCACGCAGCTCGGCAGCCCCGCAGGCTGCAGAACCGCTGACCGAGGCGACCTGCCGTCGTTTGGCAAGCCAAGCCCGCCCTGAGCGAGCGGTCGACTGTTATCAGGCGATTGGTCGAGGATCGGGAATCGGCGCACAGGTCGCGCTCTATGAGGCTGCGCGTTTGTCGGCCGAAGCACTACGCGACGCGCCCCGCGCGCTCGCGCTGATCGAGCAGCACCGTTTGCGTTTTCAGAACAGCGTACTGCGAGTTGAGGTCGAATGGCTCAAGATCCGAAGTTTGGAACGCGCGCGGCGGCTCGATGAGGCGCTGACCGCAAGCGAAGCGCTACTCGACTCGGCCGAGGGTCGCACGCTCGCTCCGAAGCTGCACCTGCTGCGCGGACGAATCTACGCCGATACGCGGCACGAGTGCAGGCTGGCTCTACCCGAGTACGTGGCGCTCTTGGGCGAGCCGGGTCCGGCCGGCGATGAAGCAGAGTTCAAACGTGCTCAATGCCTCGAGCAACTAAACGAGCTCGATCAAGCGCGCGCTGCCTATCAGCGCTACCTCGGCCGTGCCGATGCCCACTCGGCCGAGGTAGCGCGAGCGCGGCTGATCGCAATTTCGAATACCGCGCAACCATTCGAGGGGCAGCCCTAATGGCCGAATTTCAGCGCCTGCTCGCGACCGGGACTTGTTCCCCGTTCGCCGAAGTCGACGTCCCGAACGATGCCAGACTCGAGCCCCGGGACAACGAGGGCACGGCCGCGACTGCGCATTGGTCGGGGCGCATCGAATCCTGCTTGCTCGATGACTGTCTCGAGGGGGACGAGTTCGCTTGGCGGCATTTGCATCGCTTATGCTACCCGCGAGCCGCAGCTTTCTTGCGTAAGCTCGGGGTCAGCGAGCTCGACTTGGACGACGCCGCGCAGGATGTGTTCGTGCAGTTGTTTCGCTACTTGCCGAGCTTTCGTCGCGAGGCCGAGCTCTCGACTTGGTTGTATCGGATTTGCATCAGCCAGGCCCGCAGCGTGAGGCGCCGAAAGCGAGTGACTCAGACCTTGGCCCGCTTACTCGCGCTCGGGACCGCCCCCACGCTCGTCTCAACGCCGTCACTGCCGGACGCAGTCGTGCGACGTCGAGTGGAGGCCGCGTTGTCCAAAATGACGGAAGGCGACCGCACTGTGTTCGTGCTTTATGAAATGGAAGGCATCCCGGGCAAGCGGATCGCCGAGATCGTCGATTCCCCGGAAGCCAGCGTCTGGCGGCGCTTGCACGGCGCTCGCCAGATCTTTCGACGCGCGCTGGAAGCCGAAGACGAATTTTCCTAGCTGCTGCTTGCTCTGAGCGTCGCTCGCTGCCGGCAAAGCTGATCGCTCCTGTTGTATCAGTCGCGCTGGTGCGCCCCGCCAGTCACCCCAGTTCAGTGATTGCGATCGCAGCCATCCGATGCGACAAACGGTTTCTCGGCTTTGAAGAACAGCGCGAGGCCAAAGAAAACTTGACGACGAGCAGCGGCGCGCCTCATCTCCCCCCGTGCTGATGTTCCTCGGGGTCGACCGAAAAACAAGGCTGGAACGATTTTCCAGCTTCGCTTTCGGCGTAAGCTACCTTTCGATTGCACTTCTATTGTGCGGGCGTGCGATATTTCACGCAGGCTGGCCGAATAATCACGAATACTTGGCGGCCTTCGAACGCGTCGAATGCTTTCGCCGCTCGATCGCCGCGGGCGACTGGATCCCGACGTGGACGCCTTACCCCTACGCCGGTTTCGGCTCTCCCTTCCCGCTGGTCTACCACCGGCTGTTCAACTCGATCGGCGGCGCGCTCGCGGTCTGCTTTGGCAATTCGATCCTCGCGGTCAAGGTGCTGATCCCAGCCCTGCTGCTGTGCGGCGGGCTGGGGAGCTATCGTTTGTGCCGAGAGTTCGGAGTGTCTCGTTCGTTGAGTTGGGCGTCTGGGGTGCTGCTGATGGCTGCGCCGTACACGCTCTTCGATTGGTTGGTGCGCGGCGCGGTGGCCGAGTTTACGGCGGCCATGCTGCTGCCTTGGTGGCTTGGCGCATTGCTGGGCTTACTGCGCGCCGAACGGCGCTGGGTACGGCTTGCGTTTCTCACTGCTCTGTTGTTCCACGCTCATTCGTTAATCTGTTTTTTTGCGCTGCCGCTCGCGATCGCGGTCTTCCTCTTCGCCTTCCTCGGCCGCGCGCTGTCAGTGAGTGATCTGCTGGGCGATTGGCGACGCATCACCGCGGGCGGCTTGCTGCTCTGTGTTTGCGTGCTGCCGTTCGTGCTCGCCATGGGCCGCGTGGCGCCGTTCCTGAATACGCAGGCGTTCACGGAGTTGACTTCCCCGAGCAAGGAGATGCGCCCCTTCGCGCAATACTTCGTGGATGACGAGTTCGTTTGGGGTGAGCAATGGGCGGGCGTCACCGTCGAACTCAACCGCTTCCTGGTCATCACTACGTTGGCCACGGCATTCGCGGCGGCTTGTCTGCAAGTGCGGCTGCGGCGCGTAGGCACGCGAATGCTGATTGCCGCGTTCGCCGCGTACCTATTTTTGCAACTGCGGGCAAGCACTTGGATTTACGCGCACGCCCCAGGCGCGGCCTACATCCAGTTTCCCTGGCGCCTGAACGCGTTCATGACGCCGATCCTGATCGTGCTACTCGCGATCGCGGCGCAAGCCTGCGCGAGCACGTCGAAGCGCGCGTGGCGCTGTGCCCACTTAGCCGTCTACGCCTGCCTATTGCTGAGTCTGCAGTTCCCGGTGCGTGCACTGCGGCTCGAGTATGGCCATTTTTCGGCTGAGGAATTGCAAACGAACCTCGCGTCACCCTCGGACGATGTGACCGGGGACGAGTATCTGCCCAAGGGCGTGAAGTCGCCCTTGCCCCCGGTGAAGCTCGGCAAAAGACGGCGCGACGGCCGGCGTGAGCCCTATCGGCTGGTCGAGAATGTGCCGCCCGTCACGCCGCTGGTCACGAGTGACTGCGCACAAACGTGGCCCGACGACTTCTCCGGAAAAACGCTGGTGCTGGTCGCCAATCAAGCGACCGAATGCCAGGTCACGATTCGCCAGTTCATCTCGCCGGTGCTCTCGCTCCAGCTCGAGAATGCAACTTTCCAAGAAGGTCCGATCGGCGGCGGGTACCGGATTTTGCTGCACACCGGGCGCAGCCGGGTCACGCTGCAGCAGAAGAGCGTCGCTCGTTTGGCCGTCGAATACTTTTCGAAGCGCAGCTAACCGAGACTCGGCGAAGCAATCATTGTACCCTTCCATCGCGCGAACGGCCGTGTGAACTCGCGGGCAGCTCACCTAGGGTTGCTGCTCTGTGCCTTCGGCCTCTCGAGCCTAGCTGTGGGCTGCGAGCCGGAATCAGAGCGCTCTCCGGCATTGCCGCTCGCGCTTTTTGAAAATCCGGGAGAGCCACCGAGATGGGCGGATCCGGGCGATTCGACCTGCGGATTTCCGTCTGAAGCGGCCATCGCGAAGATCGACGCGGCGGCGGTGAGCTTGCGCGTCTTGGTGGGGGCTGACGGACTACCGAGAGCGGTGCAGGTGCTCGACGAACCTGGTTTTGGCTTCGGCTCGGCGGCGGCGCGCTGTGCGATGACACGCAAATACCGGTCAGGGACGGACGACCGGGGCGTTCGCGTCGAAAGCTGGACCCCGCCAATCCGGATCCGCTTTCTTCGTTGATGGCAGTCGATGAATGGGCTCGCTTTTCAGCCGGGTCTCTACGAGCGAATCGACAGCGCGTGATGAAACACGTTCCGCGGATCCCAGCGCGCTTTAGCGCGCTGTAGCCGTGGGTAGTTGTCCTTGTAATAGAGCGTGTGCCACGGCACTCCGGAGGTGTTCCACTCCGGGTCTGCCAGATCGACATCTGGGTGGTTGATGGTTGCGCCATTGCCGACTTCACCGGGCACTGGCACACCGCCCGTCTCGGCGAAGACCTCACGATAGAACTTGCGCAGCCACTCCAGGCTGCGCGCTTCGTCTTCGGGCCTTTGCCAGCCCACGGAGTAGGACGTGCTGATGAACGAGTCACGATGCACATAGGCGGTGACGTCGGGCGCGATGGTGTTGACCTGGCCCGCGAAGGTCGCGAGGCCAATGCCGCCGCCGAGGTCCGTCGGACCATGGACCAAATAGTCGTGCAAGACCGCCAGCTGGCGATCCGTGTGACGCTTGCGCAAGAATGCGTCCTTCAGTTTCAGCATGGCCTTCGACGAGGCCACGCCGCCGGCCTGGGTCGCGAAAACTTCCGGGAACGGATTGACGGCAAACTCGAGCCAGGAGCGGCGTTGGACCTCGCGAGTGTGCTTCACCGGGACGCCCTCGCTGATGGCTGTGAGATGTTCATCGAGCAGGCGTTCCGAATTGGCTCCGGCCGTGACCATGCCGTGCGCCTCGATCTTGCCCCCGCATGCCGGACGCCCCAGTGTCAGCACTCCGTACAGAGCCGTGAATGGCGAATCGGCCCCGCCGTTTCGTTCACACCAATCGCCATAGTTGGCAATCAGTCGTTTGACTGCGGCCTCGCTCATGTCCCGCCAGCTCCATTCCGCTTTGAACGTCGTTACGGAGCCAGGCGCCTTCGGTAACGGCGCGAGCCCGTCATTGATGCCAGGCGATCGGAACCAATATCGCGTCACGACGCCAAAATTACCGCCCCCGGCGCCCGTGTGCGCCCACCACAGCTCGCGGTTCGGGTCAGTCGGCTCGCGGGTTGCGACGAGCTTGCGCGCCGTGCCGGATTGATCGACGAACACCAGTTCGACCGCGTACAAATGATCGACGGCCATGCCGTGCTGTCGCGACAAAAAGCTGTGCCCACCGCCCATCACATGCCCACCCATACCGATGTAGGGGCTTTGCCCGGCCGGTAGCGTCACTCCCCAGCCGAGAAATAGCTTCTGATACGCCTCGCCCAGGGTGACACCCGGTTCGATCGCGATTGCAGCAAACGTCGGATCGTACGAGATATCCGTCATTAGCGACGTATCGATGATGACGCGCACCGCGGGGTCCGCCACGAAGCCCTCCAAGCAACAGCCGCCGCTGCGAGCGACTACGCGCAATCCTCGTTGCACGGCCTCGTTCACGGCTCCCAGTACCTGCTCGCTCGAATCGACGAGACATACGTAGTCGGGCTTGCCCACGAAGCGCTTGTTGAAATTTCGCTGCAGCAGCTCTCCGTATCGTGGATCCTCTGGGGTGACAGGCTTTCTCCCTGCGCGAGCGGCATGTATGCTTTTCAACGGGCGCTGTTCATTCATTGTCGGTCCCTTCCCGAGTAAACCTCGGCGTTCCCTCAGGACGCGCGTCAGTATGCCAAAGATACCTCCGGCGGGCGACTTGGCGCCGCCCAACACTCGGTCGCGCTTCAGTGCTGGGCATTTCGGCCTCAGGGTTGCGCTAACCCCGCGACACTTCGTTACAGCGTTGCCACCGGGTGTCCGAGCTCGGCCACCCGAGTCGACAATTGGTCAGCGTGCGCAAAGGTTGGCGCGCACTCGTCACCGGACCGCGCGCTGTGGCGCGTTACGGACGGCACGAGCGTTGCTTTGTTCGGCCACGTGCCGAACGAAGCGTGCATTTTGGCGGTCTCGTGACCGGTGTCAGTCGAAGCGGCAGAACGAGTGGAAGCAGCCTGCTCCTCTTGGCCCTGTTCGTGTTCTGGTCCGCGAGTTTGGCGGCCGCGCCGAAGCGGGATCGGCAGGATTACGGGGGACCGCCCGCGCCCACCCTGGGGCCCGCGCTCTTGTGGGGCCCGCGGGTAGTGCTCTTTGCGCCGTGGCTGGTCAGCGAATACGTCGTGCGCCAGCCGGTCGGAGCGTTGACGCGGGCCGCGGAGAGAGAGCAGTGGCCGGAACAGGTGATTGCGTTCTTCACCTTCGGCGACCGCCGTCAGATCACTTTGTTTCCTTCGCTGCTTTTCGATTTCGGCCTGAAGCCGAGCGTGGGCTTCAACTTCGGTTGGAAATACTTCCTGGCCGACCCGAACACACTGCGCGTGCATTTCGGATTTTGGGGGCCCGATTGGGTGGCCGCTCGGGTATTCGATCAATACGAACTGAGTCACTCGCAAGCACTGTTTTTCGACGGGCAATTGGTGCGCCGCAAAGATCTGCCGTTTTACGGCATCGGGCCGCAGAGCCCAAGCAGCCCGCGCCTGCGCTATGAAGCGATGACCTCGCAGTTCGCGCTCGGCTATCAGAACAGTTTCTGGCGCAGTAGCGCGCTGTCCGCCCGCATTGGGATGCGAACGCTCAGCTTCGGAACCGGCACTTGCTGCGGCGAGCAGTCCATTGACGACGCGGTTCGGATTGGCTCGATCCCGGCGCCTCCGGGGCTGGGCGCCGGCTATGTCGCGGAATTTCAGGGCATCTCGCTGGCGTTTGATTCGCGCCATCCGCTGCCCGAAAGCGGCACCGGCGTACGGCTCGAAGGACATGGTGAGGGCGTGTTCGCTCCGGCGAGCGGATCCCACGAAGGGCGCGCCTGGCTGCGCTACGGCGGCGCCGCTGGCGTTGCGCTCGACGCGCAAGGGGGCCGAGTTTTCGGCCTTGGCGTCAATGCGGAGTTGGTCGACCCGCTGCGCGGAACGGTGCCATTCACGGACGAGGTTTCCCTGGGTGGAGATAGACCCATGCGCGGTTACCTGCAGGGGCGGCTGATCGATCGCAGCTCACTCGTGGCGAGGGCGCAATACACTTGGCCCGTCTGGTTCTACTTGAACGGCATCGTGCAGGCTGACGTCGGCAATGTCTTTGGCGCACACTTCCAAGGCTTCGAGCCGGATCTCCTGCGCTTGAGCACCTCCATCGGTATCCGCTCGAACGGCTCGCCCGATTCGGGTTTGGAGATCTTGCTGGCTGGCGCCACCGATCCCTTCGAAAATGGCTTTCGCTACTCGTCCTTTCGTCTCGTGATTGGATCCCACCATGGCTTCTAGACGCCCGCCCTCTTGCCTCGCGTGGTTATTCTGGTGCGCCCTTTGGCTGCCCGCCTGTGCCCACGACCCACGCACTTTTCGGCTACGCGCGCCCGTCTTACGCGATCAAGATCTCGACGCCATTCGCGTCGCTTGCTCGTCGAACGGCGGTCAGCGCGGTGTACAGACCACGGCTTGTGCGCCCGAGCCGTACGAGTCCTCCTTTTCCTGGGACGCAGCCGACAACTCGATCTTTCGGCCCATGTCGAAGTTCTTTCAGGTCGACTCGTACGGGGAAGCCGAGAACGTGAACGCTTTCGACGAAGTTCCGGACTCGAGCTGGTTCACGAATCGCATCGGTGCACGCCGCCTTTCGCGGGACGAGGTCGCGCGCGGCTATTGTGCGGAGGGGCCCGAGCTAGCCGGGGACCCGCCGGATGGAAGCTGGCTCGTCGATCACGGAAAAGACAACGGCGCCAACCCCGGCTTCCGCGTCAACGTCCGGGGCCAGAAGTACATGTTGAAGACCGATGACGCCCAGCTCGAGCGCGCCACCGGGGCAGCGGCCATTGCGGCGCGCTTCTACTACGCCGCAGGTTGGTGGGCCCCCTGCGACAGCGTCGTCTATTTCAAAAAGACAGCCCTCAAGTTGAAGCCCGGACTGACCATCAAAGCCAACGTGGGTCCGGCCAAACCCTTCGATCAGAAGAGGCTCGATCAGATCCTGGCGCAATCGGGCCGGCGCGGCGAGCGATATCGTGCGGTCGCGTCGCGTTGGCTGCCTGGCGTGCCGCTCGGGCCGTTCAGTTACGAGGGCAAGCGCAGTGACGATCCTTCGGACGTCATCGTCCACGAAAATCGGCGAGATTTGCGCGGAGCACGCCTGATGGCTGCCTGGCTCAATCACTTCGATTCGCGCGAGCAGAACAGCATGTCGACCTGGATGCCGACGAACCCCCAGCGTGCAGATTCCGCTGGCTACGTGCGGCATTGGTACATCGATCTGGGTGATTGCTTCGGCAGCGAGTGGGCCGTCGATGCCGTTTCGCGGCGGCTCGGTCACGCCTATCTGCTAGATTTCAGCTACTTGCTCGAGGATTTTGCGACCTTCGGTGCGATAGAAAGGCCCTGGGATCGATCCCAGCGCGCGCCAGGCGCAACGAACTTCGGCTACTTCAACGAGCGTGATTTCGACCCCGAGCTTTGGCGCGGGGAGTACCCGAACCCAGCGTTCGGGCGCATGACGGAGCGCGACGGCGCGTGGGCGACGCGCGTCATTGCGCGCTTCACCTTGGAGGACATTCGGGCGGCGGTCGGCGTCGGGGACTTCACCAATCCGGCTCACACCGAGTTTCTGGTGCGGGTACTGGTTGCGCGACAGCGCCGGTTGCTTGCTCGCTATTTTTCCAAGCTCTCTCCGTTGGCCGACGTTCAGGTCACCGGCCGCCGTTTCTGCGCTACCGATCTGGCTCGCCGCACCGGGACCTTTCCGGGCGGAGAGTTTCGGTACCACGCGGAACTCCGGCGAGGCTCGGCCGACGCAGTGAATGTGCCGGCGGTCTCTGGAGCTCAGGGCGAAACATGCATCGATCTCGGGCAGTCGACCCTCGCGCGCTCTATCCCGGACGAGTCGCCCGAACGCTACTTGAGGCTGCGAGTTCACAACGGCATCGCGCAGGGCCCGCTGGTCGTCCACTTTTACGACCTCGGAGCCGACCGCGGCTTGCGCTTGGTCGGCATCGAGCGTCCGGGATCTTGATCTTTGGCGTGATGGGGCTTGCGCCTTGACTGCACCCCCATCGTGGTCAGTTTGAATGGGTTGGAGTCAACGGTGTTGCCGATCGAGAAACCATGCCTTGCGTCCGTCGAGCGAGTTATGTCATTGGCTGCCTGGCGGCCGCTAGCATTGCATGCAGCGCTGAGGAGCCAGCGGCTTCGCCCAACCGCCTACACGGGGTGAGTGACGATAGCTTGATTTGCAAAGCGGCGACCGACCGCTTCATCGGCATCCCCGGGCTCGAGCGCGCGATGACGGCCGGGCAAAGCAACGCGCTGCATGGGAGCTGGTGGATCCGCGGCTGCTCGACGAAACGGGTCGCTAACGGGATCCGCCTGCGCTTCGAAGGGCCTGGTTGGTACTTCGTCGACCGGCGCGAGGGAGATTTCGAACTTCGCCAACAGGTGATGTTCAGCCTCGGAATCGAGCTCGAGGGCGCGCCAGAGTTGTCGGTCGACAAGGGGGTTGCCTCGCTCCGGTTCGAGACCAAGACGACGCCCGAGGTCCAGCTGGACGTCGCGCGCGACCTGAGCGTTCACGCCACCTCGGCATGGGGCTCTCTGGTCGCACTGTTACCCATGGTCTCGGTACGCGATCGGGTCGCTCAGCGGGTGTCTGCCTTGGCCGTGAGCGCGCTGCAAAGCAAGCTTCGCGAAGGCGCAACCGCGACCTACGAACTGACGTCCGGCCAGCGCGACCTGGCGCTCGGCAAACTCCCGGCGGGACAAACTCCTCGAACCGCGTTCACGGACGGCATCCCCTGGCTCGTCAACGTGCGTGTGTTCTTGGCTCCGAACGCGACGCAAGTCGTGGGACCCATCGAGCCGGGGCCCGCGCGCTTGGACGTGCGCATCGAGCAAGGCGATGGTCTCGCTTACCGAACCGTGTGCCAGGGCGACATGCCCGCCGACTTCGACGCAATCGCCAGCGGCCACCTCGATCGTCTACCCGTGCGCGCGTTGGCCGCGCATGGCACGTTCAGCGGAGTGGGGGAGCACTCGGCGGTGTTGCGCGTCGACGGCTGCAAATTCTTCGTCGTTGTATCGACTCTGGGCGACTCGACCACCGTCGCCGCCTTGCGCGTGCGCGGTTAGCTTCGTTGCTTGTCGCGGCGGAGCGGCGTACGGCTGGCACGCCGCAGCCGGTCTCGCGTGATCGTCGGCTGCGCTTTGAGTCGGGGCGGGAGATTCGACGCGCGCCATCACTGAAGCAGCCTGCCCAACGCGCGATCTGCGAATTTCCGGTACTTTACGCAGTCTTCCCGATAGGCAGTCGAGCGTGGGCAAATCGAACGAAACGGGCGGAGCGGCTCAAACCGGCCGAGTGGAACCGACCTCACTTTTCAGTTCATTTTCTTTCCAGCAAGAGCTCGCAATTGATGACGCGAGCCGCGTGCGCCAATTTCCCCCGGCGGCGCGTGCGGTGTTCGGAAAGTCATCAGGGCGCGGCTGCTCGACTCGGCTCGTGATAACGTAGTGCCAATACGCTCGGCAACGTTCTCGCCGAGACCAGGAACTCGAATGCCGAGAAGCGATCGGAAGTGGGGATGGGCGCACGGGCTACGGCACTGGCCCGCGATGCTGGTCGCGCTCGTCGCCGGCAGCGCGTGCGGCGGTCGATCGTTGGACCCTCACGCCGGGGAGAAGGGCGGCGCGGGCGACGATGGCGGAAGCTCGTTTGCTGGGGTGCCGAACTCGGGGGGTAGCGGAACGGATCCAGGGGGTGCCCCGTCTGGCGACGCGGGGACACCGAGCTGCGCACCGCCTGCGTCCCCGCTCCGCCGCCTGAGTCGGTTCGAGTACAACAACACCGTTCGCGAGCTACTCGGCGACTCAACCGAACCCGGCAACGCTCTGCCGGTCGAGAAGACCACCAGCTACTTCGATTTCGACAACGACGTCGCGTCTCAATCGCCGACGGCAGAGGGCGTCGCGACGTACCTTTCGATTGCCAAAGGGGTGGCTCAGCGGGCCACCAGCAGTGGCACGTTTGCGTCGTGGCTGCCTTGCGCCGCCGACGTCACGGCTGCCACGGCCTCCACCTGTGCGCGCAGGTTCGTCGAGTCCTTCGCGCCGCTCGCATTCCGTCGCGCCCTCGATTCGGAGGAAGTGTCAGAGCTAACCGATCTGCACGCCTCGATCACGAACAGCGGGGGCTCGTTCGCCGATGCGACCGCCGGTGTGATCGCTGCTGTGCTTTCGGCGCCGGAATTTCTGTACCGGGTCGAGCTCGGAATTCGGGATCCGGCTGGCGCGCCCACCATGCGACCCAGCGGGGAAGAAATGGCCGCGCGGATTTCCTACCTATTTTGGGGCGCCCCACCCGATGCCGTGCTGCGCAAAGCGGTGGCGAGCGGCGAGCTCTTGACCGCTTCCGGAGTCCTCGCGCAGGCAAAGCGCCTTTTGGCTGACAAGCGGTCGCACGCGGTGGTGGCCACGTTTTTCGAACAACTGTTGGTGCTCGGGCAGCTCAACGGTTTGCGCCGTAGCGACAGCGTTTACACTCCCGCGCTGGGTCAAACCCTGAGGGCTGCCACGCAGCGCTATTTCGAGTACGAAATCTTCGAGAAGGGCGCGTCTTGGCCTTCGATATGGACAGCGCCCGAGGCGTTCGCCAACGCTCAACTCGCACCGCTCTATTACGGGATCTCCAATTTGACCGGAGATTCTTTGCAAAAGGTAATGCTCGATCCGGAGCAACGCCTCGGATTTTTGACCGACCCCGGTGTACTGATAGGCGTCAATCCGAACGACCAGGCGAACCCTGATCAGCGCGGGGCGCTCGTGCTCAATCGCTTGCTGTGCGCGGGCATCCCTTCCCATTCGGGTCCGGAAGTGGCGTTCAACCCAACCGGAGTCACCGCCCGAGATCGCTGGCTCTCGGTATCGAGCAGCTCCGCCTGCACAAACTGCCACTCGGAAATGGATGGGGTGGGCTTGGCGCTCGAGCGGTACGACAGCATCGGTCGGTATCGCACGCACGAAGATGGTCAAGCCATCGATACGCGCAGTGAGCTGCCGTCGCTTGGTGTCGTCGACGGCGCGGCCGAGCTGGCGCGAGCGCTTTCGACTGACCCCAGGACTCAGACCTGCTTCGTTCAACGTTGGCTCGAGTTCTCTTCGGGGCGTCAGTTGAGCGCAGGCATCGATGACGAGTGTTTGACTCGAAACGTGAACGCTGCGTTCGTGGCCTCTGGTTACGACGTCCAAGAGCTGCTGCTCGCGCTCACGCAAACTGACGCTTTCTTGTTTTTTTCGAAGGAATGAAGCGAAGATGAAGAATTTTCGTCTCAGCCGCCGTACCGTTTTGCGCGGCGCCGGCAGCATTGCGCTCGCGTTGCCTTGGCTCGAGTTGATGCGAGAGGAGCGCCCGGCGCACGCTGGGGGCCCGCTCGCGCGTCGTTTCGTGGGAGTGTACACGCCGGGGGGCACGGTTCACCTGGGCCGGGACGGAACGGATAAGTGGACTCCGACCGGCACCGAAACGGACTTCGCGCTCAGCCCCATTTTGACGCCGCTCGCCCCAGTACAAAAGCAGCTGATCGTACCGACCGGCATCGATATGGTGAGCGCCATCGGCGAGCAGCAGCAGGCGGGCATCGTCGCGCTGCTCACCGGAACTCCGCAGGCCAGGCTGTCCGACGGTCGCCTGGGCTACGCCTCTGGTCCCTCGCTCGATCAAGTGATTGCGGGTCTACTTCCGAAAACGGATTTGCCGAGCCTCGGACTAGCGGTGCGCTGGGGTACAGGCAGATCACACGGGGTGACCACGCCGAGCGACATCCTCAGTTTTGCGGACGACCAGGCGTTTACACCGCTGCCTCCCCGCATCGACCCGGTGCTGATCTGGCAGGAATTGTTCGGTGTTGTGGCGCCGCAAGGGCCCCCAAACTGGGATAAATCCATTTTGGACTACGTCGCGGGGCGCTTGATGCGTCTTGCGCCAAAGCTAGGCTCTGCCGACAAGCATCGACTCGAGGAGCACCTGAGTCGAGTGCGCGAACTCGAGAGGAATATCAGCATGGCCAGCGCCGTGCAATGTCAGCCACCGACCTTGATTGATACGTCGGAGTACGATCCGAAGGCAGGCCTGAAGGGCGATGATAGCGGTGCCGTCAAGGACCGCGTGACCGACGCCGCGATCCCAAAGGTCGGGAAGTTGATGCTGGACATGTTGGTCATGGCGCTCGCCTGCAACAAGACCAGCGTCGCCACCCTGATGTGGTCGGATACCCAGGCCAAATACACCTTGCCCTGGCTGCAGCTGGAGGCTGATGAAGTCCACTACTTCTACCAAAGCGATGGTGGCTACCGGCCTGCGGAGTGTGAGCGGATCGGCACCTGGTACGCCTCACAGCACAGCTATCTAATTCAGCAGCTCGCCGCGGTCGATCTCGGGACTCATTCGCTGCTCGATGAGACGGTGGTCCTGTTCGGCTCGGAAGTATCGGACCCTCCCAGCCACAGGAAGGTCGACATGCCCTTTCTGCTCGCTGGCGGCGGCGGGCTTCGTGGCGGCCGCTTCATCAAGTACAACGGCGCCTCGCACAACGACTTACTGCTCGCAATCCTCAATTTATTTGGCGATCCTCGTAGCAGTTTTGGGACTTCCAGCTACTGCACAGGTCCGCTGCCCAACCTCAGCTGAGGCAACGAATCTTTGACGGCAGGTAGTGGCTCGTTTCGACTCCTGCATCGACGCGCGGCGGCGTTTCGAACGACGCCCGAGCCGTGCCGACAGGCGGTTGCCCTGCGCTGGGCCGGGACCGCTGGAACGACGGGCGCGCACATACATGCTTGCAACACCCACTTGTCTGCATTGCTGCCGGGCTTGCAGGCGTGAAACGACTAGCCCAGCTCAACGAGGTCGGTGACCCTCCTACCGTGTTACACATCGACTGATCCGCGCCCGGCATTGGTCCCCCAAAGAGGCACATGCCAGAATAGCGGATCCGTGAACCTCGGGACCCTGCTTTCATTCGCGGCCCTCTTGCTGCAAGTATGGATGGGGGCTTTCTTCGCCGTAGTCGGACGCGCCCCGGGCTGGTCACGGGCGCGTCTGTACATGTTCGTCGCGTTCACTGCTGCCTGTTACTCCGCCGTCGATATCCTGTTTTCCATCGAAGGATTGCCGATGGTGACGGTGACTTTGATCGGGGATCTGAACTTCCTGTTTGCGGCGCTACATGTTTCTGCCTGGGTAGTTGTGTCAGAGGCGGACCCGAGTCGTCCGCTCTCTGCGCTATTGCTACGGTACCGGATCCTGATCGCCGTTACGGTCCTCTTGGGGCTGTTGGCCGTCATTCCCGGCGTCGCGATGCGCTCTGTGCACATTCTCGTGGAGGTGCCTTCGCTCGGTGTGACGTACCGTCAGCCGATAACGACCCTTTACGGCGACCTAGCGATGG
>Ga0302323_100000608_pt1 | contig 28854 bp, 22 predicted proteins | sample Fen_T0_3_FD_201950 | JGI IMG/M metagenome (GOLD analysis project Ga0302323, IMG submission 201950) | Peat permafrost microbial communities from Stordalen Mire near Abisko, Sweden - Fen_T0_3 | ecosystem: Environmental > Terrestrial > Soil > Wetlands > Permafrost | place: Sweden: Abisko...
CGCAATGCTTGTGCACCCAGCTCGGTCAGGCGCGCATACTCTGCGCTGTCGGTTGCGGGCAGCTGCTGGAGATCCTCCGGTTTCGGCGGGCTGATCTTGCCTTTGACGAAGTTGTCTTCGGCACTCTCGGTGCCGAGCCGACCGGCGAGCAGCTTGAAGCGTTCGGGGTCGAAGCGGTGGTGCGCCAGGCGCGCTTGAACATCGGGGGGAAGTTCCGCCAGTTGTCGATCGAGCGAGAGTGCCATCGCGCGCGAGGCTAGCACTGGACGGTTCCCGCGATCAGTCTCTTGACTGACGAAGACGGGGCTTCTGGCCAGTTAGCCACGCTTTCTGGATGGCCGACGGAATTTCATGATGCTATCGTGCTCGCCCAGTAAAGAACCGGGAAAAGCACCAGCCAGATTCATGCCTCTCCTCAGACACCCCAAGAGTGTGCTCGTCACGGGCGGTTGCGGTTTCATCGGTTCTGCTTTCGTTCGCTATCTGCTTTCGCAAGCTGGCTTCGATGGTCGGGTCGTGAATCTCGATTTGCTGACCTACGCCGCCAATCCGGACAACGTCGCGGAGGCTGCCAAGAGCTCTAGCTACGCCTTCGTGCAGGCCGACATCGGGGACGCCGAGACCGTCGCGCGCGTCTGTCGTGAGCACGCGATCGATACTATCGTGCATTTTGCCGCGGAGAGCCACGTAGACCGCAGCATCGTCGGGCCGGGCGCCTTCGTGCAGGCCAACATCGTCGGCACGTATCAGCTGCTGGAAGTGGTGCGCGAGCAGCGCCAGATCCACTTTCATCACGTCTCCACGGACGAGGTGTACGGTTCCTTGGGTGCCAGCGGGTCGTTCCACGAGACCACCCCTTACGATCCTAGCTCACCGTACTCCGCTTCGAAGGCGGCCTCGGATCACTTGGTACGCGCCTATGCGCGCACTTACGGGTTATCCACCACGCTTTCGAATTGTAGTAACAACTACGGGCCGTATCAGTTTCCGGAGAAGCTGATCCCGCTGATGATCACGAACCTTTACGACGGGAAACCGCTGCCCGTCTATGGCACCGGCGCCAACGTGCGTGATTGGCTGTACGTCGACGATCACGTGGAGGCAATCTGGACCATCGTGCAGCGCGGCGAACGCGGTCAAACTTACAACATCGGTGGCGAGGCCGAATGGGCGAACCTCGCGCTCTTGCACAAGCTGATTGAAGTCGTGGCGCAAGTGACCGGTCGGGATGCCGAAGCCCTACGGGAGCAGATCACCTTCGTTGCCGATCGGCCGGGGCACGACGCCCGCTATGCGATCGACTGCAGCAAGTTGAAGTCCGAGCTCGGCTGGTCACAACGCTACGACATCGAAAGCGGCCTGCTCTCCACCGTGCGCTGGTACCTCGAGCACCCGGAATGGATAGCGCGCGTGAAGAGCGGGGCCTACCGCGAGTGGATCGACAAGAACTACGCCGACCGCCGTTGACGCTCGGTGCTTTCGAGCAGGAGCGCGCGCTTGCTGCGTGCGAGTAGCAAAAAGCCGAGTCCGAGCGCGAGCAGGTTGGCAAGCAACTGGGCGGCGTAGCTAATGAACGCCACGGCTGCGCCCGACGTCCTCAAGATGGCCAGCGGAAAGTACAGGGCGAGGCCTGAATAAGTGCCGATTTGGAAGGCGCCGAACAGGCCCGGCCCGGCTGGCACGATTACCCCCAAGCCGAGCACGCCGAGCGTCACGCAGGCCTGAGGAATCGAAGCTTCAATCCCGCAGCCGCGCATCAAGAGCCACTGGCCCGCGAAATTGCACAGCCAATAGAGCAGTGTTTCGCCGAAGAAGCGGAGGCGGTTTTCCGGCGACCCCAGCACGCTCAGGCCGTCCGCGAGGCGTTCCAGCGTACCGGTCACGAAGCTCGCCAGCTTCACCGAGATCGGGCTGAGCAGAGTCATGGTAACTTTGCGAGCGAAGCCACGGGCGAGGTAGAACACCGTTAGCGCCACAGCGCCGCCTGTGAAGACTACCGCGGCTATGTAAATCGCGCGCGGGATGATCGAGACGGGCAACGCCACGTCACCCAAATGATCGGGCAATGGCGAGATCGGCGTGGACAAGGTAAGCGCGATAGCGGCGGTGAGGGTGAGCACCAAGCCGTCCACGACGCGCTCCGCGCCGGCCGCGCCGAGCGCCTGAAAGAACGTCACTTTGCCATCGCGGGCTAGTAAGTAGGGCCGCGCGGCTTCCCCCATACGCAGCGGAGCAAGCATGATCGTCGCGATGCCGACGAGGCCGATTGCGACCACCCGCCGCTCGGAAATGTCGGGCGCAACCGGGCGCAGCAATGGTACCCAGCGGTGCACGCGGAAATAGATGCCGATCGCGGTGAACAGCGCAAACGCTGCGATCGCCCCAGGTTGTACCGTTGAAAGAGTACTCGCCGGTGGGATGAGCGGCAGACCGCCGCGCTTGAACAGCCACACGAAGCCGCCTGCGATGGCGAGCGAAGCCAGGACGCGTGGAGCGTAGGCCCATGGAGAGCTCGTTTTTCCAGGCGACAGCTCCGTCCCCTGGCCAGTCGTCGGTTCCTCGGCGGGCACTCCGCGCACGAAAGCAGTGTACTTCTCGGAGGTCAAGCGCGTTCCTTCCATTGCGAACAGCGCCGCGGCAACCTAAAACAGCGCACGATGATCGGCGTCGCGTCGCAAGTCCATGGTTCGCCCGCTCGGGAAGCAACGCGGCCAAGCGCCGCGCCCCGAGCGTTCGCGAATTTGCTCGCGCTCGCGTTGGTGGGCCAGTCCCTCGCGCAGTGTTTCGCGTTCATGGAAGTGCCGGCGGTCCAGCGCCTGGCCTACTTTACTCGAGGCGTGCTGCCCGCGGTCCCGCCAGCCCTCGCGTTGCCCACCATGACAGGCTTCGTGCCGTTGCTGACGGCGCTCCTGCTATTCGTGGTAGCGCGTGAACGCGCACTGCAAATCGTGGCGTCGTTTACGCGCATCATCGCTCCGGCCGGGCTCGCCTTCGCGTTGCCGGCATTGTTCACCTGGCAGTTCGGTCAACAACGCCCAGTGGCGTTTCTGATTCTGCTGGCGGCCTTCGGCCTCGCCTTGGAACAGCTGCTGCGGATTAGCGTGTCCGAGTCGTTGTCACTCGTCGATGGGCCTCGCTATGCAGACGCTCGAGCGTTCTGCACGCGGCTTGGCGCGCGGGTCACGCGCAAAGCCGCTCCGCTGGTCGTACTGCTCGCGGGCGCCGGCTACATCGCGTACACGGCGTTTTTCACCATCCGTCATCATCACCAGATTCTGACCAGTGCCTTCGATCTCGGTATCTTCGATAACCTCCTGTACAACACGATCAAGGGGCGGTTTTTCCAGTCGCCCGTGATGTTCGGCCCGGGTCACCACAATTCGCTTTCGACCCACGCCGAATATTTGATGGTCTTGTTCGCGCCGCTGTACGCGATCGCTCCGCGCGCCGAAACATTGCTGGTGATTCAGGCCGTGTTTTTGGGAGCGGCTGTCATCCCGCTCTATCTCTTTGCGCGGACCATGTTGACGGCTTGGCCGTCAGTCGTGTTGGTGCTCGCCTACGTGCTATTTGCCCCGCTGCACGGCGCACAATTTTACGATTTTCATTGGTTACCGCTGGGCGTGTTTTTCTACTTTTGGTTGTTCTACGCGATTGCTGCGCGTAAGAACTGGTTGGTCGTGCTGATGGCGCTCTTGCTCTTCGCGCTGCGTGAAGACATCGCGGTCGGCTTGGCGTTCTTGGGCACGTTCCTGTTCATCACCGGTCTGCGCGTGCGCATCGGCATCTCGCTCGCGTCGACGGCGGCCGTTTGGTTCGTGATCAACAAATTCGTGATCATGCCTTGGGCCGGGCCGTGGTGGTTCGACTCCATGTACAACGAGCTCTTTGCCGACGGTAAATCGGGCTACGGCAACGTGGTCAAGACGCTCATCTCGAACCCATTTTACGCATTCTCGACCTTCGTACGCGGGTCGAAGCTCGCGTATGCGTTGCACATGCTCGCGCCGCTGGTGTTTTTGCCGGTGAGGCGGCTCGCCTTTTGGCTGCTGCTCGTTCCTGGCTCGGTCTTCACCCTGATGACGACCGGCTACTGGCCCACCCTGGCGATCTCGTTTCAATACACCACGCACTGGGTTCCGTTCCTGTTCGCCTGCGCGACGATGAGCCTGTTCGTAATCCGCGAGGGGCGAGATGGCCAAGTGCGGATGATTGCCGTGACCGGTGCGTTGCTGGTGGTACTGCTCAGCCATAGCTACAACTTCGGCGCCATCTTGCAGCGTGAGAGCTTCGTGGGCGGCTTCGGTCGCATCTCCTTCGAGATGACCGATGCCATGCGCGAGCGCTACATCGACATGCGCTCGGTCGCCGACAAGATCCCGCGTGAGGCCAGCGTCGTTGCCACCGAGACTTTGAACCCGCACATCTCTGCGCGCAAAGAAGCGTACGTTTTTCGCTACGATAGTGGTCCGGTGGACTTCATCTTCCTGAGCGAGAATGAAATGAGCACGGATCTGAGAAACGTCCTCCGCGAAAAATTCCGCAAGAGCCCGTACGGACTGTTTGCCAAGGGAAAGCGCGAGTTCTTCCTGTTCAAGCGCGGCTATGAGTCGCCTGACACCGCCGAGGCCCGTCGGCATTTGGGCATCTAAGCCCTTCGCTGTATAAGCCCCTCGTCATGTCGCGGCCCACCCTGACAGTCGTCATTCCCATCTTCAACGAAGAAGAGGTCATTCCGGAGCTCGCACGAAGGCTGCGTGAAGTGATCCAGGTCTGGAATGCCCAGATCGAGTCCTGGGAGGTGGTGTTCGTCAACGACGGCTCGAAGGATAAATCCCTCGAGCAACTGAAGATGCTGGCCGCCAGTGAAGCGCGCTTCAAGGTCATCTCGTTCTCGCGTAACTTCGGCCACCAGATGGCGATCACCGCGGGCCTAGATCGCGCGGAAGGCGATGCGGTCGTGATCATGGACGCCGACCTACAAGATCCACCGGAGGTGGTGAGCGAGATGATCACGCGCTGGCGTGAGGGTTTCGATGTCGTGTATGGAGTGCGCACGAAGCGCGCCGGTGAGACGCTGTTCAAGCGAGTCTCCGCCGCGGCCTTCTACCGCATCTTGCGAGCGATGTTGGGCGGGTTTTCGATCCCCGCCGACGCCGGGGATTTTCGACTGATTGGGCGCCCGGTAGTGCTCGCCATGCGCGCATTGCGTGAACGGCATCGCTTCGTGCGCGGCATGGTGGCATGGGTCGGCTTCCGACAGACTGCGGTTTATTACGCGCGCCCCGCGCGCTTTGCCGGCGAGACCAAGTATCCCGTCAGGAAGATGGTGCGCTTCGCCATCGATGGCATCGCCTCCTTTTCAGTGGTGCCCTTGCGCTTCGCCACCTGGCTCGGCGTGCTCGCCGGAACCATGGCGGGGTTGACCGCTGCGTGGGCGACATACCAGCGTTTCTTCGGGACCGGTGTCGTGCCGGGTTGGACGACGATCATGATCGCCGTCGCACTCGGCTCTTCCGCCCAATTGCTGATGACCGGCGTCTTGGGTGAGTACGTGGGTCGCATCTACGAAGAAATCAAACGGCGCCCTTTGTACGTCACGCAAGAAGAAATCAATCTCAGCTCCCCAGTGACCGAGCGGCCGCCGGCGGGCTGAGTTCGACGAGTCATGGCGAATCACCGCTTGCGCGATGACCCGAGTGACCTGCCGCGCTTGGCGTTGGCCTTGGCCAAGCTTGCTCTGGTCGGCTTCTCGGTCGTGCTCACTTGCCAGATGGCTTGGCTGAGCCAAGTCCAGCGAAGCGACTTTGCCGAGCACAACACCTTGGGGCAAAGCGGCCGGCTGATACTCTTGCTGTCTCTGGGCGCCGGGCTGGCGATACCGGCAGGTCTGGCCATGGTGGTCATCGCGCGCCGCCGTGCGCCGGCGGCGACGCCAGTGCTGGAGCGACTTGCCACGCGTTTGGCGCCGCTCGGCGCGCTGTTCGTGCTGCCCGCGCTGTTCCTGTTTCAGATTGCTCGTGACAAGCCGCTCTACTACCTGGTCGCGCTGTCTGCTTTTGGTTTGATCTTCAACGCGCTGCTCGCGCGAGCCTTTGCGCTCGGTGTCGGCGCTTCGGTCGTGAGGTTCTCAGAACGGTTGCGACGGCGCCCCTTGATTGTCGCGTTGCTGAGCGCCCCTCGTGGTGCGCCCTTGGTCTTGTTACTGCTGGTCGCAGGTCTTTGCGCGCTCCTGCTCGCCAGCTACGGCATTGCGCACCATCGGCTGATCCAAGATACCTCGGAGTACCTCGGCGTTCCCGACAACGTCATGTCGAATTTGCGGCATGGGCGGTACTTCAAGGCGCCCGTGCTGTTCGGCACGACACACGCGGGAAGTTACCTAACCGTGCACGCCGAGTACGGTTCACTGCTGTTCGCGCTGCTTTACGGTCTGCGCCCTGGCGCTGAGACTCTGCTTTGGATGCAGGCCGCGCTCGCCGGATTGGCCGCGGTTCCGCTGTATCTGCTCGCCGCCCGCAGGCTGGGTCGTGGCCTGGCCGTGGGGGTGGGCGTGGCCTACTTGCTCACGGCGCCTTTGCACGGCGCGCTGGTGGTAGGGTTCAGCTGGCTACACGCGGTCACGCTGTTTTCCTTCACTCTCTACTACGCGGTCGAGAGCGAGCGTCGTTGGCTGCTCGGGTTGTCGCTCTTGTTGCTGATGTCCATCTCCGAGCTGGGACCATTGAACGTGTTCGTTTACGGCTTGATGTTGCTCGCGACGCGCCGCAGGGCGCGCTTGGGCGCGCTACTAACCTTCGTCGCAATGCCGTTGATCGCGTTCAACTGCTGGCTCTTGGCGCGCGGTGCCAGCAGCGGTGAGACCCCGGCGCTGCTTTCCACAATCAGTGCACTCTGCAAGAACCCGGCTTTTTTCGTGTGGGACCTCGCGCGGTTCGGCAATGTCACTGCGATCCTTCACGCGCTGGCACCGCTCTGCCTCTTGCCCGTGTTCGAGGTCGCCTGCTGGCCGCTGTTCGTTCCGGGTCTGATTTACACTTCGTCGTCGACGCTGTTCTGGCCCAACAACCCGGCGGGCTTTTCGTCGACGCTGGTTTGGCTACCGGGCTGCTTTCTGGCTTTGGTGGTTGCGCTTTCGAAGCGTCGCGCGCTCGGTCGCGGCCCGGTTCTGGCCACGGCCTTGGCTTTGAGCGTGACGGTCCTCAGCCATAGCTACAACTACGGCGCCTTGCTGCGTGCGGACGGTTTCGGCGGCATCTCTCCCGACACCGTTCGTGGAACTCTCTGGGGACAATCGCGCTACCAAGCGCTACTCGGCGTCTTACGGCCGATCCCGGCTCGAGCCAGCGTCGCCGCGACGACCTACCTCGTCTCCTTCGTGTCCAATCGCCCCGATGCTTGTGACCTGCTCCGCGCCTGCGGTCGCCCTGACTACCTCTTGCTCAGTTCGCGCGAGGTGTCAGCCGTGGCGCCGCAGTTGAAGGACTTATTCGCGACACGCCAGTATCGGTTGCTCGCCAGTAGCTTCGGCGAATTTTACCTTTTCCAGCGCGCCCCGGAAACCCCGGAGACGCGCGCGGCGATTGGCCGTCTTGGCCTGGCAAACCCTTAGCCAGTCTGAAACCGCTCGCGCCCAGCGCCCGCGGATACGCTTCGCAGTCCTGCGTTGCGACTGCTGAACCTACCTTTCACCCGTCGCGTGCCACGAAGCGCCCCAGGTACACCTGGTCGACGCGCCTTGGCTGGCTCGCGTCTCCTTGGCGGGCTCGGTCCGGTGCTTCGGGATTGGCCTTCGGAGCTGCAGCGGCAGCGATTCAACGTTCGATCGTCATCAGCAGATACTTGGCCAGGCCGTGCTTCGGGTGTGAGCGAATGATGGTCGATTCGACGACCCGGAGTCCCACTTGCGCGACGAGGGCTTCGTACTGCTCACGATGCCGGCAATATCGGCCGCGGTCCATACTGGCCAAAAAATTACTGATTGCGCTTCGCTCGAGATAGACGATGTCACTGGTGACGATTCGCTCGAGCGCGGGTGATGCATTGAAGCTGGTGAGCAAGGTCAGCGCTTGATCATCGGACAGATGATGCAAGAGCCCGGACAACAACACACGCGAGGGTCGAATCCGCGCGATGTCGTCCACGGAGCACAGCTGGCAGTGAAACGATACTCGCGGCCTTTCTCCGTACCGCTTGCGTGCAAAGCTGATGGCGACGTCGTCCGTGTCGATGCCCTCGTAACGTGCGAAGCCTTTCAGGTAGCGCAGCGCATCGCCGGTGCCACAGCCGACGTCCAACACCACGTCGTCCTCTCCGGCCTCGACTCGGTCGTAGAACGGCGTCATGTCGATGCCCCCGACCGCCATCGGTCGCACGTGATTGTAGACGAACGGCGTGCCCAAAATTCGCTGATAAAGGTTCATCCAGTCCTGGACTCCCAGCGTTTAACCGGTGAGTCAAGTCGCTCAGGCCGCGGCCACTGCGCCCGGGATTAATCGCGTCAGTACGGATGGACCAAGAATGGGGATTTGACAGCCGGGCGCGATCAATCCTATTCGGCGTGCGACAGCAGATGACCGGCGAGCGAAAGCATAGAGCGGAGTGAAGCCAAATTCTCAGGGGTCCGGCTGGTCTCGGGCGCTTCGGTCACTGTCGGCATTCGACCTGGTATGGGGCGCCTGTGTCCTCGTGCTCTGCTTGATCGCCGCAGACCAAGTTCGACGCGCCTTGGCATTTCGCGTCGACGATGCCTACATCACTTTCTCGTATTCCAAGAACCTGGGTACCGGCCACGGACCGGTCTTCAGCCACGGCCTACGGGTCGAGGGCTACTCCAACTTCTTGTGGATGGTGGTAGTCGCCATCCGCTACCTGTTCTCTGCAACCGGTGACCCGCTCGGCTTCGCCCGGACGGTGGCTTTCGCATGTCTGGCTGCCACGATCTTCGCGGTTTATCGGCTGACCCGGCGAGCCACGGGCCCGATCTCCGCTTTGACGGGGCCGCTGCTACTCGTTTGCTGTTCGGACCTGTTCCGGGCCGCCGCTTCTGGCCTGGAAACGGTGCCGTTTGCCGCGGCGATCGTGCTGGGTTGGTCCATCTACCTCGCTGAGTCGCCGCGGCAACGGCGCTGGTCACTCCTGGCATTCTTGCCGGCAGCCTTGCTGCGCATCGACGGTTTCGTGCCGATGTTGGTAGTTTTCGGGGTCGAGCTGCTGCGCTCGCTCGGTGAACGTCGTTTCTCGTTCAGGGCGTTGGCGCGTTGGTCCGTACCAGCCTTCGCGCTCTGGGCCGCCTATTTCAGTTGGCGTTACGCGTACTATGGCTTGCCCCTACCAACGACGTACTACGCAAAGAGCGTGGTCACGCTCGGCGATCCTGACCGCGGCTTTCGTCAGGGCTTCGACTTCGTGCGAGACTACGGCGCGTTGGCGCTGCTTCCGCTGTGCGTAGTGCCCATCGTCAGCGGACCGCGCCGCGCGGCGCTGTGCCTGAGTCTGGCCGTGCTCTTGCAGACGGCGCACGCTGTAAACGTTGGCGGCGATTGGATGCCGTTCAATCGCTTTTTCCTGCCAGTCGTACCGCTCGGCGCGATCCTGGTGGGCTGGGGCGTTCACCAAGTTTGGCAGATTTCTGCGAGATACGCCTGGCCGCAGCGCAGCGTGGCGTTGGCTTCGCTTTTCGCCGCGCTGGCTTTCTCTTGCGTGCACATGCACGTTGAAAGCGTCGACAGCCCGCAAGAGGCCGACAAGCTCGGGAACGCGCAGCACGTCGGCAACCACACCCGGAACAACCTGCTGGCGATCACGGATTGGATGGCGCTGGTAGTGCGGCGTCCCGGCGATCGCTTGGTGACCGACTATGCGGGCGTGTTTTCGCTGTTCACGGATGCGGAGGTGATCGACATGTGGGGTTTGTGCAACGCCGATATCGCGCTGCACGGTGGGACCAACGGCATCAACCCCATTTACGGTAAGGAATGCGCAGAGTGTTACGCGCGTCTGAAACCGGATTACTTCCACGTCAACATCCCGATGCTGCGCAGTTTGCACGAATTTTCCGAGATATCGGGGGTGCTGACCAACGTCTTCGAGGGCGGCGCGATCGACCGCGTGATTTCGATTCGTCAGAACTTCGCAGTCGGACGGGTCGTCAAAGAAGCAACGGGTCAGGTCCTCTGGTTCCTGGAGCGGCGGCGCCCCGAGTTGCCGCTGGAGACGCGACACCCCAGGCCGGGGTTCCGCGTCGACTACCCGTTCGAGACGACGCCCGCTCCAAGCGCGCCCTGAGCACGTTCCCTCACTTATAAGCGATGGCAGCCAGATTTCCGACGGGAGCGGCCAACATGAAGCGGCCGAGCCCGCTCGAACGAAGCAGATCGAGCGCTCGTGGCTTGAACGAACCGGGGATGGGCGAGAGCCGGGCCCAATAGTTGATCGGGTAACGGTTGACGACGACGTGGACTTCCACCCGCGAAAAGCCGGCACGTACCATCAGCGCCCGCACGCTTTGGGGCGAAAACAACTGCAAGTGCTCGATGTCGAAGATCGGTGATTTCACGCCCAAGGCGCGAGCCAAGAGCCCGCGCCGGTTGTGACAGACGATGAACAAAGCGCCGCCCGGGCGCAGCAAACGCAAGGAATCTACGCACAGCGCGAGCGGATCGTAAACGTGCTCGATGGTTTGAAAACAGGTGATGAGCCGCAGGCTCTCGGGCGAAAAGTCCGTGCTGCGGAATGGCGCGTGCCGGATCAGCCGGCGGATTTCGGGCTTGGCGGTGGCGACAGGCGCGGCGGATGGCTCGACGCCGACGACGTTCGTGAAGCCATGCTGCTGGAGTTGTTCCAAGAACGCGCCGTCCCCCGTGCCGATGTCGAGCGCGCCGTTCCGATCCGGCAGCTGCGCCGCGATGCGCGGCAAGTAGCTGGCGTAGGTTAGGCCCGCGTAACGCGATTCGTCCGAAGTGTCGAAGGCGGCGTCATGGTAGGCGGCCTCGAGAGAAGTTCGGTCTGGCGCGGGGTTCGCGTACAGGAGATCGCATCGGCGGCAGACCACGAGTGCATGGTGCATGTACTCCGGAAGCTTGCGCGACGCGAACGCGAACGCGCCCAGCGCTTCGGGATCGATGTTGGCGTCGGCGAATGGTTGGCTGTCGTTCGCGCCGCAGCCCGGGCAGTTGCGGGCCACGAGTTGAAACCGAAAGCCGGAGGGCTGCGCGACTGGCGGTGAGTGTTCGGCGTTCATGATCGTCGCTCAACGCGCGGACCCTAGCATCGATAGCGCGATGGCGAGCAATTGGGACGCTACCGAACCTCCTCGAGCTTCAGCTGGCGAATCTACCCACCCGCGAGGTTCCTACCGCTGAACAGCGACTAGCCGCCCTGTGGTTTCGTCCCCCGCCCCTGCATCGGGGGCGCGTCAGGCTCCGTGCGCGTCACGACGTGCTCCATGGGCGTGTCAGCTCGGTGCGCGTCACGACTTGCTCCATGGCCGTGGAAGCGCAACCTGCCATGCACATGAAGAACAGCAGCCGATTCGCGGCAGTGGTCATGCGAGCCACGGCCTCGGGCTAGCGGCGGTTGGAAGCAGTTCGACGAGTCACCGCATCTAGCTTGAAACTAGCCAGAAAACGCCGCGCTCGATTGACGATCGGGATCGGTCAAGCTAGCTTCCGCGCACACATGAGGTCGTGGGTCGTGCGTCGTTGACATGTCCGGTTTTGAATCACGCCCGGTGGTCATCACGGGCTGCTCGGGTTTCGTAGGGGCCAACTTGGCGATTGCGGTGGCCGCACGTGGCGGGCGCGTGATTGGCATCGACAGCCCCTCCGGGATCGATTGGCGCACGCGCAACATGTCAGGGGTGGAGCTGGAGCGACTAGACCTGTGCCAAAGGGCAGATGTGCAAGCGTTCATCGAGCGCGTCCAACCGCTGGCGATCTACAATTGCGCGGCTTACGGCGCGTACGCGGTGCAAGCGGAGTCGCAGCGCATCTTCGACGTCAACCTGATCGCCGTTCGCCACCTGCTCGAAGCCGTGCGCAGCGTGCCCGGCTTTCAGGCGTTCGTGCAGGCCGGCACCTCTTCGGAATACGGCTTCAACTGCAGCGCGCCGCGGGAAGACGCCGCGACCGAGCCCGACAGCGACTACGCCGTCTCAAAAGTAGCAGCCACTCAGCTCGTGCGCATGTATGCTCAGAAGCACGGCGTGCCAGCCTTCGTGCTGCGCTTGTATTCCATATACGGCCCGTATGAAGACTTCAGTCGTTTGATCCCGACCCTGCTCGGGCAGGCGCGTGAGGGGCGCTTCCCGCCGCTGGTCAATCCGAACATCTCGCGTGACTTCGTGTACGTGGCCGACGCGGTGCGCGCCTTCGAGGGGGTCCTTTCGCACGCCCCCCGGCTCAAGCCGGGTGAGGTGTTCAACGCGGGCAGCGGCGTCCGCACGACACTGGGCGAGCTGGTACAGCTAGTGCGCGAGCTGTACGGGATCCACGCCGAGCCGGCTTGGGGCAGCATGCCCGACCGCAGCTGGGATCATCCGGCATGGTTCGCCGATCCGGCGAAGGCAGCTGCGACGATCGGCTGGCGTAGCGCCACGTCGCTCGCTGATGGCTTGGCGGCCAGCGCGCGCTGGATCGAAGACAACCCGGCCTTGGTTGCCGAGGGCCGCGCCAAAACGGTGCTGGCACTGCAGCGGTGAGCCAAGCCATACAGCCCGCCGCGCTCGCGCGCGCGGCACTGGCCATTCGCCGCCAATTTTTGCGCATGCATTATGAAGCACGCGCGGGTCACGTCGCCAGCGGCCTGTCCGCGATCGATATCCTAACCTACGTTTATTCCGTTTGGCTCCGCCCGCCAGACCAGTTCATTCTGAGCAAGGGCCACGCCGCATCCTCCCTGTATGCCACGCTGCACCACTTCGGAAAGCTTTCCGACGCGGAGCTGGCCACGTATTATAAGGATAATACGCTCTTGCCCGCACATCCCGCAGCGCGCGGGGTCGCTGCAATTCCGGCCGCCACCGGCTCGCTTGGTCACGGCTTACCGATCGCGGCCGGCATGGCCCACAGCTACAAGCACCTGCGCGGAGCGGACGCGCGCGTTGCTTGTCTGCTGTCCGACGGCGAATGCAATGAGGGCTCCACGTGGGAGGCCGCGCTGTTCGCAGGTCATCACCGGCTGGACAATCTCAGCGTATTCGTCGACACCAACGGTATCCAAGCCTTTGGCCGCACCGAAGAGGTGCTCACGCTGGAACCGTTCGCCAAGAAGTGGGAAGCGTTCGGCTTCGACGTCAGTGAGTGCAGCGGCCACGATTTCGTCGCGCTGCATGCGGCGCTGTCGCTGCCCTCTTCCGGGCGCCCGCGCTGCATCATCGCACGCACCGTGAAGGGCAAGGGCGTCAGTTTCATGGAAAACACGGTCGACTGGCACTACTGGCCGATGAACGAAGCTCAGTATGGCCAAGCCTTCGCGGAGCTCGCTCAGACCGAGAGAGAGCTCTCGCCATGAGGGCCGACTTCGTGAAGGCCATCGACGCCGTCCTCGCAGGCGACGCGGATGCGCTATTCATCACGGGTGATCTGGGCTTCAACGCGTTCGAGGGCCTGGTCGCCAAGTACGGCAAGCGTTTCATCAACGCTGGCGTGGCCGAGCAGAACATGATGGGCTTGGCGGCGGGTATTGCACTCACTGGGATGCGGCCCTGGGTCTATTCGATCGCCCCGTTTGCGACCTACCGCTGCTTGGAGCAGATCCGAAATGACGTATGCCTGCACCACTTACCTGTGCGCATCGTCGGCAATGGCGGCGGCTACACCTACGGCATCATGGGCTCCACCCATCACGCGTTGGAAGATTTGGCCGTGCTGAAAGTGCTCCCCGACATGCAGCTCTTCTACCCGTGTGCCAACGATCACGTGGCTTCTGCAGTTTCGCTGATGGGTGCGCTCGACGGCCCGTCGTATCTCCGACTCGCCGTGTCCGCATACAACACGGACCGCGCGCCGCTCGCGGAGCATCCGCACACCCTCACGCGTTCCTATGCCGCGCGCACGGATCGCAAGAAGCCGGGCGTGACCCTGATCGGTGCGGGCCACGGCGTACAGGTAGCCTTGCGAGCGCTCGCAGCGCACGGTCTCGATCGCGAGAACGCGGATGTATTCGGCATTGCGCGCTTCCCTTTCCGATTGGCAGAAGACTCGGCGCTGCTGGCCAGCGTGCTCGAGACCCGGAACGTCGTCTTCGTCGAAGAGCACTACGCCGCGGGCGGCATGGGTGAATCGATGAAGCTTGCTCTGCCACCCCTTGCCGCCTTCTCGCTGATGAGCGCAAGCTACCAGCCCGAGCAACGCTACGGCAGCGCCGCGTTCCACATGAAACAGTGTCAGCTCACCCCGGAGGCGCTGATGGCGCTCGTCCAAGCACAACTTCGGGCGCCATGACCGGGGCGTCCCAACCCAAGCGCAAGCTGACCGCGATTGCGGCTTGCTACCAGGACGAGCAGGCCATCCCTTTCATGGCCGCGCGACTGCAAGAGACGTTCGAGAAGATCGGCGTCGACTACGAAATCATCTTCGTCAACGACGGCAGCCCGGATGATACGCAAACCGTGATCGAGCGGCTGGCGGCGGCCAACGCCAAAATCAAGGGCATCACTCACAGCCGTAATTTCGGCTCACAGAACGCCTTTACCAGCGGGATGAAGCTGGCCTCGGGCGACGCCTGCATCTTGCTCGACGGCGATCTGCAGGATCCCCCGGAGTTGATCGAAAGCTTTCACGAAAAGTGGCTCGAGGGCTACGATGTCGTCTATGGCGTGCGCACGCGGCGCGAGATGCCGCGCCTGCTGGAGCTCGGATACAAGGGCTTCTACCGTCTGTTCCAGACCATGGCTTACATTCGGGTGCCCGTGGACGCGGGGGACTTCTCGCTCATCGATCGCAAAGTGATGACTGTGCTCAACAGCTTGCCGGAGCGAGATCGCTTCGTGCGCGGTTTGCGCGCTTGGTCCGGATTCAAGCAGACGGGCGTGCCATACCTTCGACCGGAACGCATGTTCGGTCGCTCGACGAACAACCTGCTGACCAACTTTCGCTGGGCAAAAAAAGGCATCTTCTCCTTCTCGTACATCCCTCTGGAGATGATCGCGCTCGGTGCGCTCAGCGTGTCTTTGATCGCGGTGCTAGCCGCATTGGCACAAATCGTCAGCCGGATTTTTCACCCCGAGTTGCCGCAAGGGATCTCGTTGATCATCGTCATCAGTTTATTTCTGGGCGCGATCAACCTACTCAGCTTGGCCTTCATTGCCGAGTACATCGCCAAGATTTTCGAAGAAGTGAAGCAGCGCCCGCAGTTCATCGTTACCAAGCTGGTGAACTTCGGCGATGCGAGTCACTCTAGCAATGCGCCCTCGGCCGAGCCTCGCTGAGCTCGCTACGTGCCTACCGGGCTCTCGCGCGCTGGCCGTCTTGGCACGACCGCGATCTGTCATTGTCGGAAGTCCGAGGATGCCGTCGAGCTGGCTGAATCCGGGCCTGCGGTGATGACCTCAGTGGGCTCGTCGACTAGCTGAAGGAAGCTAGCGAGCGTCGAGCGCGCAGTTGGCCGAGCGGGCGCGACCAGCTCGAAGTGGCAGCACAGGCGGCGCAGGCGAATGACTTGGATGAGCACCTATGACCTGCAGTGAGCTCGTCGGCTAGCTGAAGGAAGCTAGCGAGCCTCGAGCGCGCAGTTGGCTGCGCCGGGCGCGACCAGCTCGAAGTGGCAGCACAGGCGGCGCAGGCGAATGACTTGGATGAGCACCTGAAAGCGGTCGCGGCGCAACCGCTCTGCGAATTGCCGATCGAGAGTGGCCCTGGCCGGGAGGTTCGCGCCGGAACGTTCGTCCAATCAGCATCGCGCTCTGAAGAACGACCGTTTTTCTCGCCAATTTCACGGTGGCAGGCTGATTTTCGTGATGCTATCGTGCCGGCCAAGTGACTAATTCGACGGGCATGAAGGGCATCATTTTGGCGGGTGGCAGCGGGACCCGGCTCGACCCACTCACTCGGGTGATCTCGAAGCAGCTCTTGCCCGTCTACGACAAGCCGATGATTTATTACCCGCTCTCGGTGTTGATGCTGGCGGGAATTCGGGAGGTGCTCGTCATCTCGACTCCCCAGGACCTGCCGATGTTCGAGCGCCTGCTGGGCACCGGCGAGGAGCTGGGTATGCGCTTCAGCTACGCGGTGCAAGCTGCGCCCAACGGGCTTGCCGAGGCGTTCATCATCGGCCGAAAGTTCGTGGGCACGGACTCCGTGTGTCTCATTCTAGGTGACAATATTTTCTACGGCGCGGGCTTTGGGCTGCAGCTGCGAGAGGCGCGCGGCGAGCTCGACGGCGCACTGCTGTTCGGCTACCAGGTCGAAGATCCGGAGCGCTACGGCGTCGCGGAGCTGGGGCCCGGGGGCGAGCTCCTGGGGATCGAAGAAAAGCCCGCGCACCCAAAGAGCAAGCTTGCCGTTACCGGTCTGTACTTCTTCGACAATCAGGTGCTCGATATCGCAGCCTCGCTCAAGCCTTCGCCGCGTGGCGAGCTCGAGATCACCGACGTGAACAACGTGTACGTCAAGGCCGGTCGTGCCCGTCTGAAGACCCTGATGCGTGGCTCGGCCTGGCTCGACACCGGCACCCAAGAAAGTTTGCTCGATGCGAGCCATTTCGTCGCTACGCTCGAGCGCCGGCAGGGTACGTCCATTGCCTGCATCGAAGAGGTCGCCTATCGGATGGGCTTCATCGATGCCGCGCAGCTGGCCCGTTTAGCCGAAAAATGCGGTAAGAGCCGCTACAGTCGGTCCATGCTTCGGGCCCTCGAAGACCCCACTCCTTAGAAAGTCAGCGCGTGCAGGTCATCGATCTAGAACTGAGTGGGCTCAAGCTCATTCGACCCACCGTGTTCGGCGACGAACGCGGCTTCTTTTTGGAAACCTACAGCGCGCCCCGTTACGCGGCGGCGGGCATCCAGGTTACCTTCGTCCAGGACAATCACTCCCGCTCGGTCAAGGGCACTCTACGTGGCCTGCACTATCAATCGCAGCCTGGGCAAGCCAAATTAGTGCGCGTCTCTCGGGGTCGGATTTGGGACGTCGCGGTCGATATCCGCCCGGAGTCGCCGACGTTCGGACGCTGGCACGCGGTCGAGCTCGACGACCAAAAGAACGAACAGCTTTTCGTGCCTGTCGGATTCGCTCACGGGTTTTGTGTGCTGAGTGACTTTGCCGAAGTCCAGTACAAGGTCAGTTCGCCCTACGATGCGAAGACCGAGTTGGCGCTCGACTACGCTGATCCTGACTTGAAGGTGGCTTGGCCGATCAGCTCGCCACTGCTTTCGGCGCGCGACCAAACTGCCGAGTCCTTCGCCAGCTTTCGCGCTCGAGCCCCCCGTTGAGAGCGTGGGTAACGGGCAGCACAGGTATGCTCCACGACGCATAGCGTTGCGCACGAACGAGGCAGCTGCGGCGCGCCCGACGAAATGCCACGCTGCAGAGTCCAGTGCTGACATTCGCCGCTTCAGCTGTATTTTTCGAGCAGGATGCGGTGTAGGTGGCTGAGTGCTTAGGCCTATCCTGGATTGCTCTGGCACACCCCCGGGTATCCGGCCTGGTATGTCGGCCTGAAGCCGGCTGACTCCAGTCTCGCGCGCCTGACGGCCTAACGAATTATCCTACAATTCCGCGCCCTTCCGACGTCCCGGCGGATCTCGCCGGGGACCCCCTCGGGCAGTCGGCTCGGGCGCCCCAAGCCGCAGATATTGCTTGCCCCTGGCGCGGCGGATGTGGCACCAGGAGCAGGCAAATTCGGGGCGTTGTTAGCGGAAACTTAGTTCGCGGGCGCGCAGGCCGAAGTCAATTCGAAGAAAGCCTTTGTACACGATGGCGAGCGACAGAGTTTTGATTACGGGCTGCGGAGGGATGCTGGGAGCCTCGGTGTACGCGGCGTGCAAGCTCCGATTCGAGCACGTGCTCGCCACGGACATCGATTTGAACGAGCCTTGGCTCGAGCCGCTCGACGTGCGTGACATCGCGCAGTGCCAGCGCGTGTTCGAGGAGTTCAAGCCGACGCTGGTGCTCCACTTGGCGGCCCTCACGGACCTGGAGTACTGCGAGCAGAACGCGGAGCACGCTTGGCTTACCAACGCGCTCGGAGCCGAGAACGTGGCCATGCTGGCGCGGCGCGCGGACGCGACCTTAGTTTACATCAGCACGGCGGGAATCTTCGGCGGCGAGCAGGAAGAGTTCAACGACTTCGATCGCCCGAACCCGCTCAGCATTTACGCGAAGAGCAAGTACCATGGTGAGCAGTTCGTCGAGCGCCACGTGCCGAAATACTTCGTATTCCGCGCTGGTTGGATGATGGGCGGCGGGCTCAAAAAAGACAAGAAGTTCATCAACAAGATCTACAAGCAGCTCAAGGCAGGTCAAAAGGAGCTGTTCGTCGTCGATGACAAACTCGGCACACCCACCTACACCAGGGATTTCGCGGAAGCGATCCTGAGGGTGGTGGAGAGCGGTTACTACGGCCTCTACAATCAGGTCTGCGGCGGCAGCTGCAGCCGGCTCGACGTCGCGCGAGAGTTCTTGCAGCTCTTGGGGCTGAGTGAGCACGTACGCCTGACGCAGGTGACTTCGGATTACTTCAAGCACGAGTACTTCGCACAGCGCCCTTACTCCGAGAAGCTCGTGAACTTGAAGCTCAACGCTCGCAGCATCAACTTCATGCGCGACTGGAAGGTCTGCTTGGCGGAGTACAGCCAAACGTTTCGTGAGGACTATCATGGCTGAGTACGACTTCATCGTTCTCGGCGCTGGCGTGGCCGGTCTGGCCTTTGCCAAGCGCGTGAGCGAGCATGGACGAACAGTATTGATCCTGGAGAAGGAAAAAGAGGTCGGTGGCCTCTCGCGCACCCTGCTCCACAATGGCTTCCACTTGGATTTTTGCGCGCACCGCTTCCACACCAACAACAAGAAGCTGTTGGATGAAGTGTTGAACTTGCCCGGCCTGCAGATGACTCGGCACGAGAAGAAGAGCCGCATCTACATGTTCGGGAAGTACCTGAAGTACCCGTTCGAGATTCAGAATCTGCTTCGCGCCATGCCGCTCACGCAGAGTCTGCTGAGCGGGCTCTCGTTCACCAAGAACTACGCCTTGCGCGCGGTCCGCAAGAAGGCGGAGATCAAGTCGTACCGCGACTGGTTCATCGACATCTACGGTGAGCGGCTCTACGACGTGATGTGTTACCCCTACACGTCCAAGATTTGGCGGATGGATCCGGCAAATCTTTCGGCGGACTGGGCCGACCAGCGTTTTCAGGGCGAGAACATGGCCAAGCTGGTCAAGCGGGTCTTGAAGAAGCTGGTCACCCTGGACTTCAGCAGCTACTCGATCGAAGACGACAGCTTGGCGCCCGATGGTGGCATCTTCTACTACCCACAGAAGGGCATTCAGGAGCTGCCCGATGCGCTGAACAGCGCGGCCAAGTCACACGGCGCCGTGACGCTGTGTGAAGCCAAGGTCACGAAGATCTCACGCTCCGAGCGCACGGTGACTTACGAGCACGGCGGGCAAACGCACGTCGCACGCTATGGCGACATCATCTCCACCATCCCACTACAGGCCTTTTATTGGTTGCAGGAGAAGCGGGAGCCAGAGGTCGAGGCCGCGTTCAAGCGGCTGAGGTACATGGACATCATCTTCGTCTATGCCTTCGTCGACCGCCCGACCATCTCGAACGATCACTGGCTCTATTTCCCGGACAAAGAGGTGATCTTCAACCGTGCAGTGGAGTTTAGCAATTGGTCTCCAGAGATGTGCCCGCCGGGGAAGACCAGCGTTTGCTTCGACATCACCACCTACGAGAACGATGAACGCTGGCAGATGAGCGACGAAGCGCTCTCGAACCAGGTATTGGAGGACGCGTACCGCACGGAGTACTTGAAGCGCGGTGAGGTGGAATCCACGTACGTGCACCGCTTGCGCTTCGCGTACCCCGTGTACGATCTAGACTACGCAGAGCTGCTGCAGACGGTGGTCAAGTTCTTCGAGGACGGGCACTCCTACTTGCTCGGCCGCACCGGCATCTTCCGTTACAACAACTCGGATAACTCGATCGAAATGGCTTTCCAACTTGGCGACAATTTCGTCCAGAACAAGACGCAGAAGACCATCTTCCATCACGAGATCAAGAACGCGAGTAAGTGAACCCAGGCGGAAGTGCGCGGGGCACGCGCAGGCGGTGGCGAGCCCTGACTTCACCGCGAGGGCGCGTGGCGGCCCAGCGTGCTGGCCCTGTGACTACGGCGAGCACTCACGGCTCAGCGCGATGACCGTTGGGTTTTCTCGTCGGCGGCGGCCGGGCAAGTGCAAGATGACGGACGTGCACACCGCGCACGAGTATCACGAGAAGAAGTGAGCCGCGCCCGCATCAGAAGCGTCCTTCAGGCAGTAGCGCGCCTCCAGACCGCGTTGTTTCGCGAGCCCCTCGTCTCGCTGCTGTTGCTCGCGCCTGCGCTCTTGGCGCTCGTGTACGCCGCGTGCGCGGCTGGGTTGCGCGTTTGGTACGAGTGCCACCTGCCGTACAATCCGGACACCTCGGTCTATTGGGCGGTCGGCAACGGGATCGTTCACGGCCTGAAGCCCTGGAAGGATCTGTTCGAGACCAAGCCGCCAGGTATCTTCCTGCTCTCGGCTCTGAGTTATCGGTTGCTTGGAAACGGCCACCTCACCAACGCCACTCAGGTCCTATCGCTGCTGACGATTGCGCTGTCACCCGCAGTTTACGCACTGCGCATCTGGCGTGCCCCCGGAAGGCCCTTCGCGGTTGTGCCGATTTTCGTGGCGCTGTGGGCCTTAGTCATCGACCAGGCAAGCTTCGTGGATGACTGCGCTGGGGAGGTGCAAACGGAGGCGCACGCACTGCCGGCGTTGATCCTGTACATGCTCCTCCTGGGAACCCGCGGCCGCCTGGCCTTCGCACTCAGAACGCTGGGCATCCTGGTCGCGATCGGAATGAAAGAGCCGTTCGTGCTCGCCGTGCCAGCGGTCTACCTGCTGCTCGATCCGGATGCCACGAACCCATGGGCCGACTTTTTTGGACCGCTGGCAGCTGCTGGTGTGATTGGCGTCGTCAGCTTGTTGCTCGCCGGCTGGCTTCCAGCTTACCTCGGCATCTACCTCAAGACGATGGCGGGCGGGCACATCAATGTCGCGGGCTCACCCTGGAGCCGTGTTGGTCCGGCGCTCGACAACACCTGGACCGCTCTGGCGCAGCACTCGCCACTCGTGCCATTCGCCCTGCTCTACCTAGCGGGTGTGTACCTATTTTCGCCCGCGTCGCCGCCCGCGATTGGCGCGAGACGGTTCGTCCTCAGAATTCAGGCGCTGTTTCTAGCCACGCTTTTAGCCAGTATGGCGGTCGGCTTGGGTGGGCAATTTTACGCCCACCACTACATGTTCGCGACGCCAGTTCATCTCGCAATTCTGTTCGCGCTGATGGGATCTCTGGCGCGCCTTCCGAGCGCAGGGGACTGGTCGCGCAGTGGAATCGTCTGCCTCGCGCTCCTCTGTGTCTGTGTCCCGAAATGGGTGAACAAGGAGTCTTTCGAGCAAAGACTGCTCAGCCAGCGAGTGGAGGACGAAGGCGCGCGACGCTCGGCGGCGGTCATCGACACGGTGCTCGATCGATTGAAAGTCGATCGATACTTGTGGCTCGGCCATCCTGGCCGCTCACCCCTCCCGTTTACCAACCACCAGCCACTTGGGCCTCTATTCTTCCAGCAGGTAACCTTCTTCGAGGGCATGTACCCGGCGCTAGCCGCCGAGTTCGAGACGCGCCTTCACGAAGCCAAACTCGTGGTCTTCGCCCAACACATGACTGGCCCGCAGGACGGCCACGTGAAGGCCGTTCTGGAGGCTGAGTACGAAGCGCTGCCGCCCGGCTACGTCCCCAATCGTTCGAAGTTTCCGTACAAGATCTACATCCGTCACGGCTTGCCGTTGCCCTGATCGCCCCCTCCGTGCGCCCGCCCCTGCGGATCTGGCTCCGCTCAACGCGCGACCCAGACGGAGTCTGGTCTGACGGAAGCTCCGCTCCTCGGCCAAATCACGTCCGGCGGTAAACCGTGCAGCACCGACCCCTGCTGCACGTACTCCTGGCGAATCATCGACACTATGTTGTCTGGCAAGAAGCCAGCCGCGCGGTCGAGGACAATGGTCTTGAAGCGGTGTTGATGAATGGCCTGGCTGAGCAGGACCTCCAGATGCTCCGCTTGCGGCCCGCGCCCCTTGAAGATGTCGATCAAGCCCATGGTGTCGGTCATCACGTTTTCACCGCCGGCGACCATGGTGTAAAAGCTGGAGCCGGTGACGAACAGGGGCTTTGGCAGCGCGCCCAGCCTGTCCATCACCTGTTTGTTCGCTTCCAGATCGGCTGCACTCGGCAAGGCCGGCTTGGGATCGTAGTCGAGCACGGCAAATTGGATCACGAGCACTATGGAGCCCGCTAGCCGTGGGCCAATCGAGCCCAGCGCCGAGCCGACACGCGAACGGCGGAGCGTGCCGAGGCCGATGCCGGAGGCAAGCGCGAGCGAGGCATAGGCCGGGATCAGGCCGTTCGGGTAGCCGCCGGACTTGAGGAAGGGCAAGAACGACGTGGTGCAAGCTAGGCCGACGAACACCGCGTGAAAGAGCCAGCCTTTCCAAGAGCGGCGGCCGAAAGTGACTCCGCAGACCACGGCTACGCCGGCCAACGTCAGCGGGAAAGTGTTGCTCAGGAAATACGTCTGCAGGTTAGGCCAGAAGCGCCCAATTTCGATCTCGTGGCGCGATGGCAGATCGAGCACGTAGTACAGAAACCAGCCGTGGGAACTGATGTTGAAGGCCAGCGCGGTGGCCACTACCAGCGCGCCCGAAACACCGGCGGCGATTAGGCCCAGGCGGACCGAGCGCATGGTGAGCAGGAGCAGGGCCGGGACCGCCAACGGAATGCCGAGCTGCTTGGTGAAGCAGGCGGCAGCTATCAACACGCCGACGATCACCGCGCGCGCGGACGTTTTCGCCGTGCGCGCCGCCATGTGGCTACTGAACACCAGGAGCAGGAAGAAAGCGTCAACGCGCGCAAGCTCGAACCAATAGCCAGTGAGCTGATAAGTCGCGCAAAGCAAGCCAATCGCGGCCAAGCCCGCGACTGGATCGTCGGTTTCGTCGCGGACCCAGCGGCCGAGCAAGACGAAGCAGCCCAAGATCGACACCAGCGAAACCAAGCGCGGCGCGAGATGGCCCGCGCCGAATACGAGTGAAGGAAGGGCCGACACGTAGTAATAGAGCGGCGGATAAATGTAGGGCGTAAACTCCAACGAAGGCTCGCGGTAAATGTGCTGTCCCGCCAGCACGACGCGGATGTGCCCTAGCGTGCCGCCTTCGCACCATTCGAGGTCGAACGGGTAATCTACGCGCAGCAGCGCGACCTGGAGGAAACGGACGAGCGGTACGATCGACGCCACCACGATGACGGCCGTCAGCAGCAGCTCGATGGCGCGCACGAGCTGCGGCGATTCGAGCCCAAAAGTCCAGGTTGGGCGCGGCGCAGGACTGACTTCCTTCGTTCGATTCATGCTCGTTCGCAAACGATGCGAGTATCCCAAGCATCGGTCAAGTCGCCGCTCGAAGCGCGGGTTTGCCAATTGACCCTCGGCTGGCAGTCGGCGACCGTCCGGCCACTGACTACAGGCGAACTCGAGTCGAATCAAGAGCAAGCTTCGGTCAACACGCCGCTCCTCCCGCGGCTAACCGATTGACCCCCGGATGGCACTCTGCTTGCGTCAGCCTCGTGACTATCGGCCAGCCTGAATCGAATCAAGAGCAGCACGTTGACGTGACCCCCAAGCCGGCCTCGCTCGGCAAACGGGTGAGCGAGTGGTTCTGGCGCGGGGTGCCCGCCGAAAAAGCACGGCTCTTGCCCGAGTTGAGTGCCCGCGCGATTGCTCTCGCTCAACGTGCGCGCAACAGTGCGGACCTGGCGCAGAGCAGCACTGAAGTCGCTCAAAGTGCGGAACTCGACAACAGCGCCGTGGCACCTGGCGATCCAATCGAAAACTCGGCCGAGCCCAACACCAGCGAGTTGTACAGGCAATCGGTGTATTGGGCCTCGTGCGCGCTTGCGTCGCGCTCGGACGAGAACGCGGGCACGAGCTACGATCAGGCGATCTGGGACACGCTCGACGAGCAGCTGCTAGTCGCCGCCGCTCCTGATCGGGCTCTGCAGCTACGGAACAGTCTTCGCAGCGGTTCGTTCGTGTACTTCGCGGAGCTGCCGGCCGCCGAGCAAAAGGTGCTTTCCGTCGAGCTGCGGAAGCTTTCCGAGTTGCTATTGGCCAAGGTGAACGAGCGTAGCCTGGCGTTGCACGCAGTCTTCTGGCAGCGCGTCGGGCGGTTCTCGCTTTTGCTTTTGCTTTTGCTGGCGATCGTCGGAGGCGCGGTCTGGGAACGCAACACACGTGAGGGCCGCCGTGATCTGGCGGAAGGCAAACCCTGGCGCGCGAGCTCGATGTTCCAGCCCGGCTGTGTGTCGCCCGCGCAGGTTTGCTCGGAGAGCCCGACTCTTTTCTTTCACACTATCGAAGAAAAGGATCCGTGGATTGAGTTCGACTTGGGCACGGTGCAAGAGGTATCTGGAGTACGAGCCGACAACCGCACGGATTGCTGCGCGGATCGCGCCATTCCACTGGTCGTCGAGGTCAGTGAAAACCACAAACGCTGGCGCACCGTAGCGCGCCAAGATGTAGAGTTCACCAGTTGGCGCGCGACCTTTGGGCCCGTAAAGGCGCGCTGGGTGCGCCTGAAGGCTCACAAGGTGACTTACCTGCACCTGTCGCGCGTTCGCATTCTGCCCTGAACCGCGAGCGTCCTGCATATCGATGAAATGCGGCTTTTTCGCACAAGCTGACGCCGCACCTTGCCCGCGAGTTCCGATTGACCCGTGGCTGACAGTCTGCTTGCGTCTCGGGCGTGACCATGGGCGAACCGCAAGTGAACCAAGAGACAGCCGTGGCGACTGCTCGGGAGGGTGGCCTTTCCGCGCGCATGGTCGATTGGTTTTGGCGCGGTTCGGCGTTGGCGAAAGCCCGCCACGCACTGCCTGAGCCAGGCGCGCGCTCGGTGTTGTTCGCGGAACGCGCACGCGCCAGCGCTGAGCTTGCTCAGAACACGTTGATGGCCAGTGAGCCGGGCGCCACTCGCAACGAGGGCAGCGCGTGTGAAACCTATCGGCAATCCATCTATTGGTCGCTTTGCGCGCGCCTCGCACAGGCTCAGCCGGCTTTCGAAGCGGACGGGGAACGCGTCTGGGACACTCTCGACGGGGCGCTGCTGCTCGAAGCCGCCTCGAGTGAGGATCGCGTCGAGCGGTTGCGGAGCGCGCTGCGCACTGGTTCGTTCGTGTACTTCGCCGATCTGCCAGCGGAAGAGCAGCAAGCTTCGCTAATCGAGCTCCGCAAGCTTTCGCACGCTTTGCTGGTGAAGCTCGCCGAACGTTCCGTCGCTCTGGATGGGATCTACCAGGAGCGCGCCTGGCGCCTGGCGTTATTGGCGTTCTTCGCCTTAGGCGTTGCCCTGAGCCCGGCGCTCTTGAAGAAAGTACTCGAAGCACGGGCTGAACTCACGCTCGGCAAGCCCTGGCGCGCGAGCTCTACGATGGTGGGCAACGGCTGCACTTCGCCCGCGCAGCAATGTGCAGAGAGCCCGAACTTCTTCTTTCACACCCTCGAAGAAGCTAGCCCGTGGGTCGAATTCGATTTGGGTACCAATCGAAAAATTTCGAAGGTGCACATCGACAACCGTGCCGACTGCTGCTCGGAGCGCGCCGACCCACTGGTCATCGAGGTCAGTGCGGATCAAAAGCATTGGCGCAAGGTTTCGCGCCACGACGGCGAATTTAGCTCCTGGGAGGCGCTGTTTGCCCCGGTGAACGGTCGTTATCTTCGGGTTCGCTTGTTAAAGCAAAATTATTTGCACCTGGTCGCGGTTCACGCCTACTGAAAGCCGTCCGAGCAAGAACGGCCCCGGTTTCGGCCTCACGGGCCATTCTGTTAATCTGCGACCCCAGCAATGACATCCGAAGAAGCGCTCCATCCCCCAATTATTTCGGAGCTGTCGTTCGTGGTGCCGGTGTATCAAGGGGAGCACACCTTGGCTGCCCTGGTGGCGGAGGTCGCGCCGTTGACGGTGCTGCAACAGACTCCAAAAGGACGAGCGTTTCGGGTGATGGAGCTCGTGCTCGTGCACGACGGCGCGCGCGACAATTCCGCGCTGGCTATGAAGGATCTCGCGCTCGCCTTCCCGTTCGTGCGTCTGATTTGGCTCTCGCGCAACTTCGGCCAACACGCCGCAACCTTCGCAGGGCTCGCCAGCACCGTCGGTGAGTGGGTCGTCACGCTCGACGAAGACGGCCAACAATCGCCCGCGGATGCGGCTAAGATGCTCGACAGTGCGTTGGACGAGAGCACGCGGCTGGTCTACGCACACCCCACCAATCCTCCCCCACACGGTGCGTTGCGCAACGCATTCTCCAGCATCGCCAAGGGCATGTTTGCCACGCTGCTCGGCGCAAACATCGGTCGCTTCAACAGCTTTCGCCTGATCGAGGGAGAAGTCGCGCGAAGCGTGGCTGCGTACTCTGGCCCAAACGTCTACCTCGACGTCGCGTTGTCGTGGGTCGTCGGCGCAGCGGGCCGCTGTCCCGTCGAATTGCGCGAAGAGCGCGGCCGACGCTCGGGCTATACGTTGCGCAAGTTGCTGCGCCATTTCTGGCAATTGGTGCTGAGCTCCGGAACCCTGCCCTTGCGCCTAATCGCCCTTGTCGGCGGCGCGTCGGTCGTGTTCGCCGTCTTGTTCAGCGCGCTCCAAGTGTGGAACCGTCTGCACGACGAAATCCCCGTGCAAGGCTGGACGTCGACCATGATCGTGCTCTGTCTATTCGGCGGGCTGACCTTGGTCTCGATCGGCATCATCGCAGAATATTTGGGCTTCAGCGTGTCGATGGCGATGGGCAAACCGGCGTACCTGATCGTGTCCCGCCCACGTGAGGATATCGCCAAAAAATCATGAGCGTGTCCCCGCTGGTCTGGGTGGTGGGCGCGGGTGGCCTTTTGGGCTCATCGGTCTGGCGCGAACTCGGGGCGGAGGCGTGGCGTCCCAGTCACGCCTTGCGTTGGTCGGACCCGGCGTGCCTCCGCCAAGACTTCAGCGATGCGCTGCGGGCGTTTGGCGAGCGTTTGGCAGCAGAACCAGGTCGAGCGTGGGCGATTGCTTGGTGCGCCGGCGCAGGAGTGGTCGCTACGTCGGCGCAAGCATTGGACGCCGAGACACTCGCGTTTCAGCAGTTCCTCGCGCAGGTGGCGGCCGACCCCGCCCTCGGCACGCGGGTCGGTTCCTTTTCACTCGCGAGCAGCGCCGGCGGTGTCTACGGCGGTTGCTTCGTGAGCCCGATCAGCGAGACCACCGCGCCTCAGCCAATTTCTCCCTATGGTCGCGCAAAACTAGTCCAAGAAGAGCTGCTCAAGGCGTGGGCCGAAAGCCGTCGAAACGTCAGCGTGTTGATCGCCCGCTTCTCGAACCTGTACGGCCCCGCGCAGCGACTGCACAAGGCGCAAGGTTTGATCTCGCATGCCTCACGGTGCCTGATCCACAACTCGCCGCTGCACGTCTACGTTTCGCTGGACACGATTCGAGACTACTTGTTCGTGGACGATGCGGCGCATGCACTGGTCGCCGGCCTGCGCCGAGTAGCGGGCGAAAGACAGCCGCCTTTGGTCAAGGTGATCGCTTCCGAGAACGAAATCTCGATCGGCGGTCTGCTCGGAGTATTTCGCCAAATCAGCCGCCGTAGGTTGCGCGTGATTGCCGGTCTTCATCGGCTCGCAGCTTTGCAGCCAAGGCGTTTGCAGTTCCGGTCGCAGATATGGACCGGTGATACTCATCGCAAAGTGGAATTGGTGGAGGGTGTGAGTCGAGTCTATCATCGCCAACTGGCGGACTTCGCCAAAGGCCAGCTCCCACCGCCACCTGTGCGGACCGCTTAGGGCCCGGGAATGGCTAAGTCGGTCGATGATCGCGTCGTGACGCCCGGGTGGCGAGGCGCGACGAAGGCGCATACTGCGGGTATGTAACTGAGGAGCAAAGAAGCCAGCCGGGATGCATCGGCCGCGAAGGCGATCGACTTAGCCATTCCCGGGCCATTAGTGAGTTGGTGCGGCGTTGGTTGCACCCGCGTCGTCCTGCCACCGGCCGCGCTGCCAAACGTATCGAACTCCGTCCCAGTGCCAGTAGCCGCGCACCCAAGTCGCGCCGGCCTTGGCCTTGTCGGGCGCTGCGTCCCCGTCTTCAGGTGCCGCCTGCGGGACGACTGGACTTCCAGTGACTGGCGGAGCTAGCGGACCCTGTGCCGACTCATTGAGCGACGGTCGCGCAGAGCGTCCAATCACGCAGCCCGAAAGGGTAGTCAGCCAAACGGCATGCAGTGCGACCCGAAACACCGTCGAGACGTTTACCCGAGCGCGGCAGCGGATCCATCGAAATAATTCGGCGTCGATACCGCTGGGAGGTCGGAACTGTAGCCAGTCGCTCGATCACCTTGCTATTTGTCGCGCGGAGAGTCGAGGAGTCTCGAGCGCGACTGAGTGCGTCCCAGCCTTCGGAGTCGGGGACGAAAGTGCTCGGTGGTCAACGCGCGCACCCGGTCGAATGTAGCACCCATGGCCAGCTTGGCTGAGTCGCGAGCCGCAAGCAGTGATACACTCGGAACGGCCGCTATGCGCCACCGTC
>Ga0302323_100000609_pt1 | contig 28799 bp, 23 predicted proteins | sample Fen_T0_3_FD_201950 | JGI IMG/M metagenome (GOLD analysis project Ga0302323, IMG submission 201950) | Peat permafrost microbial communities from Stordalen Mire near Abisko, Sweden - Fen_T0_3 | ecosystem: Environmental > Terrestrial > Soil > Wetlands > Permafrost | place: Sweden: Abisko...
ATATCGAAGGGTTTTTCCAGGCGCTCGTTGGTGACGGTTTCGAGGAAATTGCGCGCCTTGGGGGTGAAGGCGCCGCCGGTCATGAACACAATGTCGGCCGCGCGCTGGGGCGCGAATTCTCGCAGCTCGTTGTAGAAATCAACGCCGGTCACGTCGGGCATCATGAGGTCGCACAGGATGAGATCGAAGTGCTCGCCAGCGCGGATGCGGTCGAGGGCCCTGCGTGCACTGGTTTCCGTGATGACGTCGTTGTCCTTGCCCAGGACACGCTTGAGGGCGGTGCCGACGATGGGTTCGTCATCAATGGCCAGGATGCGTGCCGACAGCGCGGCGATGGGGCGACGGATGCGGCTGGTCTTGCGGACGGCGCCGATGCTTTCGGAGGGCGGCAGGAAGACATGGAAACTGCTGCCCTTGCCGACCTCGCTTTCCACAATGATTTCCCCACCCAGGGCTTGCACGATGCGATTGCAGATGGAAAGCCCAAGACCTGTCCCGACCCCCACGGGCTTGGTGGTGTAGAACGGCGTGAAGAGGTGGCTTAGCACCTCTTGCGACATGCCGGATCCGGTGTCGCGTACCTCGACCTCAATGCGCCCGCGCGCATCGAGGCTGGTGGACAGGGTGATCGTGTTTTTGTCGGCGTGGCCCTCTTCCATGGCTTGAACCGCGTTGACGATCAGGTTCAGGAACACCTGGCCAAGGCGCGATTCATCCCCGTGCACCATGGGCACGGGCTGGAAGTTGCGCACGATGCGCGCACGATGCTTGAGCTCGTTCCAGGCCATGCGCAGCGAGGATTCGAGAATGCGCTGCATGTCGACCGGACCCATCGAGGTTTCCGGAGTGCGCGAAAAGATCTTGAGGTCGCGCACGATGTCGCGCAGCCGTTCGGAGGCTTCCAGGGCGTCGCGCAGCTCTTCGTCGAGCTCCGTCCTGTCACTTTCGCTGATCGGGTCGACCTTGAGGGTCGGAACGCATTCCACGGCCATGTGCAGGTTGGTGAGAACCGCGGCGAGAGGGTTGTTGATCTCGTGCGCCACGCCCGCGGCCAGGATGCCCACCGAGGCCATGCGGTCGGACACCATGAGCTGCTCTTGCAGCCGCCGATGTTCGGTGACATCAAAAATGGTGGCAAGGTGTCCGAGGCAGCTGCCGCCCTCGTCCACCATCGAGTGGAAGGCCAGCATGCCCCACAAGGCGGAGCCGTCTTGGCGGCGCAGGCGGCACTGGGCGCGGAAAGTGGCCGTGCCGTCGGTCTTGCCGTACAGGTAGCCGCTGATGGCGTCGACGATCTTGGTTTCGGCGAGGAAGGTCAGAAGCTCCGCGCCGGCGGTGTCGGCCGGATCGAGTCCCAGCATGTCGGCCATGCGCCGGTTCATGTAGGTGGTGCGGCCGTTGGGGGCGAGCAGCCAGATGCCCTCGTGTGCGGTCTCGACGATCCGGCGGAATTTGATCTCGCTGGCGGCTAGGCTTTCTTCGGCCTTGCGGCGCGCGCGGCGTTCGGCGGCTTCGCGCAATTCGCGCTCGACCGCGGGTACCAGACGCGCCAAGTTGTTCTTGATCAGGACGTCGTGCGCACCTGATTTCAGAACCTCGACCGCGGTTTCCTCGCCCACGGCCCCGGACACCACCAGGAAGGGAATGTCCGGCCCGGTTTCCTTGAAGATGTGAATGGCGGCCAGGGCATTGAGACCTGGCAAGGAGTAGTCGCTGATGACCACGTCCCATGGACTCGACTTGAGGGCTGCGCGAAAGTCATCGGGCGTGTCCACCCGGCGGGACTCGACGGTGAAACCGGCCTTGGTAAGATGACGGGCCACCAGCAGGACGTCGTCCTCGGAATCCTCGAGAAATAGCACGTTGAGCGGTCGGCTCACGGCAGGCCACTCTCGCTGGCAGGCAGCTGATTCAGCACCAGCCAGTAGTTGCCAATCAGCTCGACCGCGCCCGCGAATTCCACGAAATCCACAGGCTTGCGGATGTAACTATTGGCGCCAAGTTTGTAGCTTGTCGCGATGTCCGTTTGTTCGGTGCTGCAGCTCATGACCACGACGGGGATGTGCTGGCCGAGCGGGCTTTGGCGCAACTGGCGCAAGACATCGAGTCCACTCACGCAGGGCAATTTCAGGTCGAGCAGGATTAGCGTCGGTGGCAGATTCGCATCGCGCCCGGCCCAGTCCCCTAGTCCGAAGACGTAGTCGAGAGCCTGCCGCCCGTCGCGCGCCCGCACGATTTTGCAATCCACGCCGCTGGTGCGAAACGCGCGCAGGGTGAGGTCAGCGTCGTCTTCGCTGTCCTCGACCAGCAGGATCACTCGCGTTTGTCGGCTCATTCCGGGTATCCCAACGCCCCTACCGACCAGTGTATCGCGGTGGGACGGCCGCCGCTAGTTGGGGGGCCCAATTGGGGAAACCTAGAACTCGATGTTCAGCGTCTTCCCGTTCGCGGTGCTGGCAATCTGGGCATGGGGCAGGGTGGTCGTGCCGACCGGGGCCAGGGCTTGCGAGCTGCCCAGCAGCCCAAGGCTCGGGTGCGCGGTCGAACTGCAACGCATCTTGAGATCGAGCGCATTGCTGGTTTGACTGGCCACGGTTTCGACTCGACAGCTCGAGACGACCTGAACCGACACGAAGACGAGGGAACTGCGGCTGCCCGCATTCGCGGAAGGGGAAAGGAAAGCGACGGCGGCTACGGCTAGGAGGCACAGGCGCAATCGCCGCCCTGACCTGGACCTGCTACCAACCTTGATTGCGTGGGTGATTCGATTGAGCACGTACGAAGGAAGAGCAGAATCCGTGCCCCGGCGACGTCTGCAGGTAACTATGCGTATTTTATTAGTATGTCGTATTACATATTATGAGCGTGTCGGAAGTCCGACGACCCCTCGCTGACGGTCTGTCGGTGGCCCGACAGCGGTGTTTCGGGCGTGCCGCCAGCAGTGATCCGGCATTGGTGAGCCTACTGCTCGGCCCTGGCGCGCATCAGAACTGAAAGGTGACCACCACCGTGTCGGTGTAGGTGCCAGCCGGGACATCTTGGCCAGCCGGGATGACACCATAGACGTTGACTGTCTGGGATTGCCACCAGAAGCCCAGCCCGCCGTCATAGTGGCTAGGGTTGGGATCTCCCCAGATCAAGGTGCGTGCGGCATCCAGGTAGAGGTTGTAGTTCAGCCGGTCGATTCCGTTCGACATCTGGCGCGGATTGTTGGTCGGCGCATTCATGCCTTTGCTGAGCCAGATGGTCATGCTGTTGGCGAACCAGCAGCCGTAGGTGATCGTGCCCGTGGAGGCGAGGGGAACGGTGCTGAAGACGTCGTAGGCCCCGAAGGCGACCGACGTCGTCCCAAAGCTGCACCATTGGGCCGATGCTGGTCGCTCGGCCACGATCAGCGCTCCGGCCAGAACCGCCAGGATAACCAACCAGCGCAGACCTCTCATTCTGACTCCTTTCTCTCAACGATACACCTGACTATCCCGACGTGGGCAAGGGAGGTGCCGCTTGACTGGACGACCAGCTGGAAGGTGCACACGCCAGTCGCATATTGCACCTCGGTAGCGTAGGAACCGGGTGGAACATTCTCCAGATAGAAATTGCCAGCTTCGTCGAAGGGAGAGCTCATCTCGCGGTCGCCGATCTTGACGCCAATCTGCCCGTAGGCTGGTGGCATTTCCTTCCCGCCTTCTTCGACAATGACCGTTCCCGCGACTGCCAGAACGCGCCGCACTGGGAAGGTCACGATGGCGCCGCCGCGGTAGGGAGGCGCGATGGTCAGCTCGGTGGTTCCGATCTCGTGGTCGAGCGGGATGTCCTTGTCGTCGATGCCGATGCGGTTGCCGTAGTAGGAAAGCAGACTCGGAATCAGCAAGTCGCCCTTGCTGTCCGTGGTGCCCACGACCTGGTTGCTCATCAAGCCGTGGACGCCTTCGACGCCAGGCACGCGGATCATAGCGAAGCTGTCCTGGACGGGCCGGGTTAGGAAGGCTCGCCCTCCCATGACCACAAGGCCGCCGGTGGCGGTGATGGAGGCATGGCCGCGCTCGCCATCGCTAAACCCTTCGTGTTGGTACTCGGCTTCCACGCGGCCGTGCGAGCCTTGGTACTGAGCCACGGCATCATTGAGGGCGTTGTCGCCCTGGGCGACGGCGACGCGGTAGCCGTAGCCCGATCCCACGGGCAACGAGTGTTGAACTGTGGCCTGCGACAGTTCACCGCGTCCACTCTGGCCGCCCCAGTGATCGGTGCGTGATGCGGCGGCGGTGGTTCGCTCTGCCACCGAGTAACTGAGGCCGACGAAGGTCCGGTATTCGACGGAACGGTGTTGCCAGTAGCCGTTGCCGAACTCTGTGTAGAGGTAGATCCGGCGCGCGAAGGAGCGGCTCCAGCGCAGGGCGAGGTCATCGTTCCAGCCCATATCGCGCATGTCCGCGTGATGGTATTGCAGGGACAAGCTGCCGACATGGCCCAGGGTTGCGGCCAGGGTGGAGGTGATATCCATGATCTGTCGATCGCTTTGCGGGGTCAGGCTCAAGGTGGCGTAGCGGTCGGTTTGATAGCGCGCGCCCAGCTGGAAGAGCACAGGCTTTCCCACATACGAATAGGAAAGCAATGCCGCGGCTCCGGAGTCACCCTCTTGGCGGCTGACCGCCCCAGCGGCTCCCAATTCTCCGACGGGCAAGCGGAAGGCCAGGCTGGCCCCTCCGCTCACCATGCTACGCGCGCCTTCCAGTCGGCCACCAACGGTCATCCAGTCGGTGAGACCGTACCGGTGGCGAAAGACAAGCGCGGGCTTGCCGTAGCTCCAACTCTGGGTTCCGAAACCCTGCCGGACAAAGCCTGCGTTGTAGCTGAAGTCGGACAGTCCCTTGGCCAGGGTACCTAAGGCCAAGTAGTAGGGGCTGACCATGGTCTGTTGACCGCCGAATGCATCCCGCACAACCACGCGTGTCTCGCCACTACCGTTGGTGAGCGGGACGTTCTGCAGGTTGAATTGACCGGGCGGCAGGGCTTCGCGGCGGATGAGCTGACCGTTGACGTAGACCTCGACAGTCGACGGCGTCATGGCCGTTCCCGAGAGCTGCATGGTGGGAAGGAACGAGAAGTAGGGATCCAGGGCGAAGCTGCGCGAATAGCCGAGTCCGCCCAAGATGGCGCCACCGCCGAGTTGGTCGCCACTGGCGGACGTATCGCCGGCCACGATGCGGGTGAGCTTGCTTTTCCAGTCAAAGGTCAGGTTGGTCATCATGCGCACCCAGGTGCTGTCGTGAAACAGGCGGCCGTAGCTGCTAGCCGGCGCGCTGTTGTACTGGGCGCTGTTGTAGAGGAGTGCGCCGCGCAGGCTGAGGCCGGCCTCGCTGAACGCGGTTAGACGCGTGTTCTCCCGGCTCTGCAAGTCCAAGGCGCCGACCTGGTAGTTGACGAACAAGCTTGGCGCGGTGGCGTAGATGATGCCCTCGGGCCGCTTGCTGCGCAGGTCGAGCGCAAGTGCACCGAAGAACGAGGCGTCGGCGGAGATGTTCAAAGCCAGGTTCATCTCGTCGAACACGAAAGCAACCTTGGGCGCTAGCGATTGCAGCGACACCAGCTCGTCTTCGCCGCGCTTTTCTCGTTTGCCGCCGGCAAGGTGCATGCCCGACTTTTCCAGGTCAGCCACGCGAACCAGGATGTCCTTGCCGCGCATGGTGACGAACACGTCGCCCACATCGATTTGGTTGATGGTGGCGTGAAGGAACGCCGGCTTGTCTTCTTCCGCAGGGGGCACAGGTAGGCGGGCCGTCTCGCCGTCGTCAGGCAGCGCGTCCGCCGCGCCCGCATCGGCTTGGCTGCCGGTGGACGAGACGCTTGCGCCATCCGGCGCTTCCTGACCCCAGGCATTGCCCACGAAGGCGACGCTGAAAAGCGCCGCCGCTAGGATTGGCCGCTGGATGGATGTCGGGGCCCTGGACAGCACATCCACCCCTCTCTCGCCGCTCAGGGGCCGCAGCCCGAGAGCTGCACGTCCAGCTTGCCGTCGAATTTGCCTTCAGCCGTTTGCACCTCGACCCAAAGCTTCTTCGACTTCTTGCATGCGTCCTTCGGGATCTCCAGCTGCCAGACGCGGGTTCCGCCCGTCAAGACGTACCAGCCCTCGACGTCCTTGTCGAAGGCGGACGCGGAAGCCGCGTCCAAGGCTTTGACGTGAACCGACTGGATCAGGAAATGAACATTGCCGGTGTTCTTCACAGTGAAGGAAAGCATGCCCTTGGCAAGCCCCATGCCTTCGACCACGCCGGTCGAAACGGGTTTGGCAGGAAGGATGAAGATGGGGATGCCCATCTTGGTGAGCACGCGAACCTCCGATTTGGTGGTCTCTTTCGCCGAGCGCAGGGGGGGCAGTTCCTCGACAAAAACGCGGTAGGATTTCTCCGAGGCGCCCGCCGTCACGGTCGCGCCGACGCGCAGCTTGCGTTCACCTCCCGCAGGCAGCGAGAGCAGACCAGGATAGACGACAATATCCTTGGTATCGGCAAGCTGCATTTCGCCCTGTGGATTCTGCTTCCACTCCTGCACCAGCACCTTGAAGCGAAGCTCCTCGGTGCTTTGGTTTTGCAGAGTCAGCAAGGCGCTCTGGTCCTTGTCGGACAGCGACACCTTGATGGGGTTGACAGTGAACGAGCTGGCCTGGGCGCGGCTGCCAAGACTGGCGAGACCGACCAGCAGCAGGGCAAGACGGAAGGTAGTTTTCCTCATGGCCACTCAGGATACGCTGGTTCGGCCGCCGCGGAAATTTTCGTGGAGTGTCTGCGCTGACTGCTAGAAGTTGATGGTCGAGACGATGGTGTCACCGTAGCTGCCCGCGATGGCCTGCAGTTGCGCAGCCGGGATGCGGCCGTACATGGTTACCGAGACATCGGCGCCGGTACCATCGAGAGTGGCCCCTGCGTAAACCGTTCCGCTGTCGCCGGTGCCCCAAACCAGGGCGCGCGTGCCTTCCTTGTAGATTTCGTAGGGCAGCAGGACCGCGGTGTTGGTGGTGTTGGCCATTTGCCTCTGGCCGCCACCATTGTGCGCGCCATTGCCAAGGTCGATGGTGATGCCGCTCGCGCCCTTGGTGCAGCGGATGACGATATTGCCGGTGGCATCGTCGGGCGTCGAGGCATTGGCATTGATAGGATCGTAGGCGGTGAACGTCAAAGTTGCCGTGTTGATGGTGCAGCTTGCGGCGACGGTGGTGCTGACGTCGACGGTGCTGGTCAGGCTACCGGCAACCGCAGAGCTGAGCGTTCCAGCAACGAGCGCGGTGGCGAAGGTAGCGGCGGCGAACGTGAGCTTGGCGGTTCTGATGGTCATGGGGATCTCCTTGGAGGGCGCGGGTTGAACTTAGAAATTGACGGTGGCGACAACGGTGTCGGTGTACGTGCCGGCGGGCAGGTCCTGGCCAGCGGGGATGCGTCCGTAGACGGTGAAGGTGCGCGGTGCTTTGCTGGGGGCGGCGACTGGCGAAAGCAGGCCGGCGCCAGAGTTGCCCCAGAGGGTTGCGTGGCCGCTGTCCTGGTAGAGCGCATAGTTGAGGAAGTTGGTGGTTCCGTTGAGCATGCGCATCTGACTGCCAGAAGCGTTGGCGCCGAGCCCGAGCCCGATGGTGGTGGCAGAACCCTTGGTGCAGGTAATGGTTACCGAACCCGAGGTGCTGTCGTCCGGAGCTGCCGCGTGGGTTACGATGGGGTCGTAGGCCGGAAAGCCAACCGCCGCCGTCGTGATGGTGCAGTTGTTGTTGATGGTGGCGCTGACCGACAGGTTTGCAGTCGCGGTGGCCGCTTGCGCCGGCTCGCGGGAGCGCGTCAGCAGCGCACCGGCTACGATGAAGCAGAAGACCAATTTGGAAAGCTTCATGGGACGATCTCTCCGTCAAGGAAGGGTGGTGTCGAGTTCTAGAAATTCACGGTCGCGACGACAGTATCGTTGTAGGTGCCGGCGGGCAGATCCTGCGCCGGAGGAATCCTCCCGTAGACAGGAACAACGAGTGGGTTCTTGTCGGCGGCGATGTGCGCTGGAGGGAGGTTGGGAGAGGCATTTCCCCAAGCCGTGGTGCGGGAAGCATCCTGAAACAGGCCGTAGGTGAGGAAGTTCGAACTTCCATCCGTCATGCGATTGCTACCTGAGTAGTTCAGGCCCTGGCCCAGTCCGATGATGGTTGAAGCACCCTTGGTGCAGGTGATGGTTACTGAACCCGAGGAGCTGTCATCGTTCGCGGATGCATGGGTGACAATGGGGTCGTAAGCAGGAAAACCAACCGCAAGCGTAGAGATGGTGCAGTTGCTGTTGATGCTCGCGCTCACGGCGAGATTGGCGGTGGCGCTGCCTGCCGCTTGCGCCGAGTTGGAGCCGATCAGAAGCACACCCAGGGTCGCCAAGCCGAAAAACAGTTTTGCACGCGTCATGGTCATCTCACTTCCTTTCCTCAAAAATCATGTTCTTGTTTGTATCTTCCGAAATGTAATGCGACTCACTCTTGGTTTTCGGTGAGGTCCCCGCGGCACTTGTCCAACTAAGCAGCAGTTCGACCAGGCTTCCCGAGGTCAATCGCTGATGTCGCGGCAGAAGATCCGTGCTCGCAGGGATAGATCGTTCGCGCGCAACCTGGTCGGCCAGAGGCTTGCTGGGGCTGTTCCCAGAGGCGGCGAAGAGCGAGGGGCTTTTCATTTGCGTGAACAATGCCAAGATTCTAAGTGCAGAAAATGAAAGGCGCAATACATTTTTGAAGTGATAACAAAAACGCTAATCTCTTCCACGACTTGGCGCACGTAGACAATGGCTTATTTTTTCTCCCAATTGCGCCGATAGCTAACTTTGCAGTCTGACTTTTCGTCGGCCTTCCGCCATCCGCAGTCGGGTTTCCGTGTCGTTTTTCCGACGCTTCGTCGGACGCTTCGTCGATCGCTTCGTCGATCGCTTCGTCGGCGAGCGCAGCCGCGGAACTGGTCCACACGGACCCTCGCTGCTTGGCCGGCTCGGACTCGATTCGGTCAGGCGTCGCTACTTGCGATACGGCCGGCCAGGCTTCTTGCTTGGGGCGCTCTTTCTGGCGGCCTTGGCTCGTTTCTCGTCGAGGTCGGCGAAAGATTCCGCGCCCTCGACCTGGTACAGCTCGGCTTCGCGCTCGAAGAAATCTTTCTCAAGCGGCGAGAAGTTGCCACTTTGCCGCCTACTGTCTGATGCCGGGACGATGGGTTGGCTGCCACTTGGGCGAGTCTCGCTAGCGCCTGACACCACGGGCGTTTCCACTGGCAACGATGGATCGATTTGAAATGACGAGGAAGTGCGCTCGGGCTCCTCGGCATCCCGGGGTGTCTTGCCTGAAGGCTGAATCTTCATCTCGCCGGTCAAGCGCATCGGGCTCGGCGTGACCTTGGCAGGATCCTCTGTCTGCGCTGGCAGACTTGTCTTTTCCTGCGGTGGCGCCAAGGTGGCGTCGAGCTCGATCGACACGCGTGACTTTACAGGCATCTGCCGCACGGTCTTCCGCGAAGGCGCTACCTGGAACTCCCCGGTGATTCTAGCTGCCGAGGTAGCAGCCGGTGCAGGAGCGATGGGGCTCTGGACCACGGGAGCCTGGACCACGGGCGTTGCAACCGCGGCTGTGGGGACCGCAACAGTGTCTGGTGCCATCGCTGTCTCGAACTGCGCGATATCCAGGACGACTGAGGTGCGTGTGGGTACAGCACGCTGGGTGGACTGTGTCCGTCGTTCGCGGGGTTCGATGGTTCCGCTGGCCTGCGTTCCGGGCACTGCCACCTTGAGAATATGCGAGAAGGGTGAGTGCGCGCCGTCGGCCTGGCTCGCGCCGGTTTCCTGCATGGTGCCCGTGACGGGCAGGTTGGCCAGCGGCGTGCGGGCGGCGGCTGGCTCGGGCGTGGGGCTGGAGAGTGCCAGGGCGGCGGGCAGGATGGGCAAACGCTCGGTGATAGGTTGGGTGGTGCCAAATCCTTGCATTGTGCCCGTGACAGCGGGAGTTGCGAGCGGAGCAGGGGAGGCGACCACGCTGGCGGGTGCGTCGGCCGACATCGGAGCTGCGGCCGATGGCATCTTGGCATTCTTCCCGGCGGCAGGCTGCGCCTCGGCCGCTGGCGTGAGGGTCGCAGGCGGTCCGATTTCCAGAGTCTTTTTGCGCGTGTGACCTTTTCCCACGCCGCGCGCGTTCGATTCACCATCAACCACAGGCATGGCCGTGTGCGTGGCTGCGGTGGCCGACGTGTTGGGAAGGGGGGGGGCCGCTTCCACACCTTCGCCACTGACTCGTGTCGCGCGTGGGGTGGCCGATCCGACGATCTTGGCCGTTTCCCAGAATTCTTCGAGCGGCGGCCGTTTGGTCTTCGCATCCGAGTCGGGCTTGGGATCGCGGCGCACGAGGATCGCAAGGTCCACCAGGCGTCCCAGAATGCGCACGGTATCGAGGACACGGAACGGGCTTTCGTCGATGATATCGAGAAGCGAGCGCTGGCCATCGCACAGGCGAACCACGGGGGTCACCTCGGCAGGTACGGCGTTGGCGGAATGCAAAAGCCGCTCTTCGCTTTTCGCGTAGACGGTCGCGGGCGGGCCGATGTCTTTCATCGCGTGGGTGAAATCGCGCTGAAAACGATCAAATTCTTCGAGGAACTCGTGCACGGTCTGGTGCAACTGCCCGCGCCGGGCCACTGGACGTAGCTGCAATTTTAGCTCGCCATCGTTCCAGGTGAGCGTGTGCTGAACCGCCGGCATGCCCTGCAGCTGACCGACTTGGGCGGCGGTGAGCTCACCCTCGTGGAACAAGATCTCGCCGTGCCGGCCTTTGCGCTCCAGTTGAAGCAGGCCCGAGCGAGCCAAGCCGCACATGGTCCGGATCAGCGAAAGCGTGGTCCTAGCGGCGATGGGCGTTGCAAAGCACAGTTCTTCCCCCGGCTTTTGCTCAGCTGCTACGCCCGCCTCAACCAGCAATTGGCTCGCGGTCAGGACGTCGCGGACAAAGGCCGGCAGCGGAAGCAGATCCACATCGCCGCCTTCCTTGAGAGGCTTGCGCAGCTCCTCGGGGCCAAGGACAAGCAAGGGCAGGGTGCGGAACGCCTCCTTGGCGCGAATCTGGCGAATGAGTGCGTGTGCCTTCTCGTGTTCAGAGCGCGACGCGATGACCACCACCGCGGCACCCGAGGCCTTGACCAGCAGGGACGCCGTTTCCGGCGTCGGGCAGGCCGTGATCCGCCAATCCGCGCCTTGGAAACCGTATACCAGGGCTTCGAGCCCCTTTGGATCGGCATCGACGATGAGCGCGGAGTGCGAGCTGGACATGATGGAGCGGCGGGGAGGTGGCGGCCAAGAGCCAGTATATCGGCGAGGCCAATTTGCTGCACGAACGAATCACGAAAGGCTCGGTGTGATCGCCGTGACGAAATCGGAGCGCCGGTTGAGTTGCCAGATCTAGGGGAGGTTAACTTGAGGTGCCGCCCGGATTTGAACCGGGGAATAAGGGTTTTGCAGACCCTTGCCTTACCACTTGGCCACGGCACCCTGCTTGACCCCCCTTATGTAGCACATCGAGCGCCGGGACGGTCAACACGTAATCGACGCGTTTGCGAAGACGGGCTTTGCCCGTCAGCGCCAGCGCGCGGGAGGGTTTGGGAACCCTTTGAGGGTTCCCATTTTGCTAGATGGTTTCGTCTTTGTCGCCTGCCTCGGGGCGCGCAGGGGCGCCTGTGCGCAGGTAGCGCGAGGCCATTTCGAACTCGAAGAACGACATCATCTTGGTCTCCACAACCTTGCTCCACAGGGCATGGGCTTCCTCGTGCTGTCCGTTCGACAGCCGGCGCATGGCTTCGTAGAAGTAGGCCTCGGCACGTTTGCCGCTGGAGTCGGCCTTGGCTAGCAAGGTGGCATAATCGATCTGGCCGACCGCGTATCGGGCCAATTCGGTGTACCAGGCGGCAGCACGCGGGGGACGCAGCAGGATCTTGCGCCCGGCGATGGTGCGCAGGTAGGCCATGGCGCCCGCGTCCGGGGCGCTGGCGCTGCGCCGGGTAAGGTCCAGTATCCACATCGACGCGTAGACCTTCACGTACTCGGATACCGCGCGCGTGGACTTGGCAAGCGCGCGTCGGTAGATGTCTAGGGCGGCCTCGCTTTCCCCACGCTGGACTAGAAAAGCGATGGAATCGAGGTAGCTCTGATCCCGATCTTCGTCTTGCACGATGGCTTCGTCGAACTTGCGCAGCCCCTCGGTGCGGCGGCCGAGCAGGTAGTAGAGTCGCCCAACCTCGAAGGTGGCCTCGGCCGAATACGACAAATTCTTGCGCCTCATCTGCTCCAACATGAGGCGCTCCCAGCCACGCGCGGAGGTGCTCCAGGCCTTGCGCGCGTCCTGCAAGTTGGCCGTGACCTCGTAGGCGTTGCCGAGGAGGAAGGACAGCTTGGCTTGGCCCTCGACGTAGGGAATGGTGTCTTCGGCAGGCGCGTTGCGCTCGCGGGAATCGAGGGCCTGGCGTAGGAGCACGATGGCGTTTTGTGGATCGCCACGTTTGATGGCCAGGGTGGCGAGCTGGCGGGTGACGTCCACGCTGCCATCACCGTCGCGGCGGGCCCGCGCCAGCAGCGGGGTGGCTTTGTCGATCTGGCCAGCGTCGACCATGCCGCCGGCAAGCACGTAGTCGATATCGGCGTCGTCCAGTTTGAAACGGGCAGCGCCGTAGCGACCCCGGGCCTCGGCGAATTGGGCGCGCAGGCGATCGGCTTCGCGCTCGGACTGGGCCATGCGATCCGGATCCATGTGCATTTTGAGGCGCAAAAACGCCAGCTCCATGCGTTCGGCCGCGAGATCCGCCAGCAAGTCGGCGTCGGCTTTGCGTGACGACGAGGCCGCGGCGGCTTCATCGAGATAGCGCAAGGACAGCAGCGGCTCGGATAGCATCCGCGCCACCCGCGAGGCCAGCAAGAGCAGGTCGGGATCATTGGGAGCGAGCGCAAGCCCCTCGCGCAGCACGCCCATGGCGGAGGCCGGATCGATGCGATCGGTGGAGGTGCCGCGCAGGATTTCGTTGCGAGGAAGGAATCGTCTGGCCAGCGCCAGGTACTCCGGAACCTTGGCCTGCGGCGAGGCTGCGGCGCGCGTGAGCTGGCGAAACTCGGAATCATCACCGGGCTTGTCTGCGAAATGCTCGGCCACTTGGTTGGCCTTGGCCAGCTGCCCGCAGCGCAGGTAGATGGCCGCCGCGGACACCGACATGGCCGAGAGCGATTCGGTGTCGAGCAGCAGCTCGCTGAGCAGGCTGCGCGCGCCTTCGCCCGAGCCCATGGGCCGTCTTAGAATCCCCGCCACTTTGTCCTGGCGGGCGAGCACCATGCGCGCCAAGCGATCCACCACGGCGGGCGCCGGCCAAACCGCGGCGACGCTTTCCAGAACATCGCCGGGCGAAGTCATGCGGTGTGGACCTTGCTGGCCGCCACCCAGTTGCGCACCGGAATCGAGCCACGAAAAGAGCTGGTCCAGGCGCGACGCCCATTCCTGGTTGGCGGCGTCGGTGGACACGAGCACGAACAGGGCGGTGGCCACGGGCAGCTCGTTGCCGCGCGGGGAATAGGCCGCCAGGATCAACTTGGCCGAGGTTTGCAAGAGCTGGCGTTCGCGCTCGGCGAGCTGGGGCCCGCCCGCCGTCCACAAGGCGCTGGGTGGGAAGAGGTCCAAGGCGTCGCGAAAAGAATCCTGCAGGCGATCGAAATCGTCCTCGCTGCCCAGCGGTGAAGGCGTGCGCCGCAGCTGTTCTGAGTCCAGCTCCGCGATGGGAGCGAGCAGGTAGTCGAGGATCTTGCCGCGCAGGTGCGCGCGCTGGGCGGCGCCTTCGGGCAGCGCCTGGTAGAGCAGCTTGGCCTCGAAGAAGTCCTCTTCGCTGGCGATGGACGCCACGGTGCCAGCCTCGTTGGCAAGGGCTTGCGAGGTGGGACTGAGCCGGACGGGTTTGTTGCTGATGCCGTGGGCACAGCCAAGCAGACCGGCGAGGCCAAGGACAGCGAACAGGCCGGGCCTGGTTGGCAAAAAGGTCGACATGGCCGAAGTCTAGCGCGGAGAGGTTGCCGCGCGCTATAAAGCCTCTGCGCGATGGTGTCGCAATCGCTCGGACGGCGGACGTTTTCCTTGGCAAGCGGCGAGGGGCCGCTGCTTCTCGCCCATCGGGGAGCGAGCGCGCGCGAAACCGAAAACACCTTGGCGGCCTTCCGGAGAGCCATGGCCGAGGGGGTGGACGGCGTCGAGCTTGACGTCCAGCGCTGCGCGACGGGCGAGGTGGTGGTCTTTCACGACGACGATCTGACCAGGCTAGCGGGAAGACCCGAGCGCATCGATCAGCTTTCCCTGGGCGCGCTTCGCGAGGTGCGGCTCTTGCGTGGGGGCGAGATCCCGACGCTGGCTGAGGCGCTAGACGCCTGCGGCCCCGGCGCGCTGGTCAACATCGAGATCAAGTGCGAAGGTTTTTTTCTCGCCGGCTGCCGCGCCCTGGTAGACGGCGTGGCCGAAGTCGTGGCCTACGCCAATGCCGGGCAGCGGGTGCTCATTTCGTCGTTCAGCCCTGGCGCGGTCTGGGGGTGGCGCAGGATTCGGCCAGACGTGCCGAGCGGCCTGCTATTTGAGCAGCCGCGGCCGTTTCACCGACCCTGGCCCTTGCGCACGGACATCCTGCTGCCGGCGCTGCGCCCATTCGCGGTTCACCCCGAGAATACGCTGTGTAACCGCGACAGCGTGGCACGCTGGCGAGCCCGGGGATACGCCGTAAACGTGTGGACGGTGGACGCGCCCGACCGCATCACTGCTCTGGCAGCCATGGGTGTGAGCGGCATCATCACCAACGACCCAGCCGGGGCCCGCTCTGCGTTGACCTTGACCCGGCGATCCGCAGACGGCTAACATCCCGTCACCATGAGAACATTTCTCGTTGCTGGTGGGATTGTGCTCGCGCTTGCGGCGTGCGAGAGCGCCTCGTCCGAGCGGATCGAGGCGTGGAAAGGGACGCAAAAGGGGCCCGACAAAATCGAGGCGGCTCTGCGCGGTGGCAACGTGCCCGCCAACCTGCGCGCCGAGGCTGCGGCGGCGCTGGTGGACATCGGTCGGCCCGAAAAGGTCGACGAGATCATGGCGGCCATGGACGCCGGCGAGCGCTGGGAGATCCTGAAGACGCTGGTGGAGATCCATATCAAGGGGATGTCCAGCCCGCAGCTGCCCAAGGCGCGCGAGGCGCGGGACGGCCTGTTCAGCGTGCGCCAGTACGCGCCGCCTGAGGAGCAGAAGCGAATCGACGGGGTACTTTTGGCCTCCATCGAGAAGGATCTCTCCGAGGGGCGTTTCACCGGGGGCCGTCATTCCTTGGACAAAATACTGTCGGCAATCGGCCCGGCTTCGGGCCCCATGCTGGTCAAGCTGCTTGGCGATCCCAAGTCGCCCTACAAGGGCCTGGCCGAGCTGCTGGTCAAGGTCTGCGACGAACCGACGCGCGACAAGGGCGGCGCCGCGCTTCTGGGACGGGTTTCGGCCGGCAGACAGGTTCCTATCGATATGTGGCTCTCCCTCGGTTTGTTGGGTGGGGCGAAAGTCACGGACTACCTGTCCGACAAGATGGAAAAGGGCTCGGCCGAAGATGCCATCTTTGCAACGAAGGCCCTGCAACAGGCCCGTTTCCCGACGGTGTTGCCGCTGGCGCTCAAAATAGCTGGCGATGCCAAGGCCAACAAAGAGCTGCGCGGCGAGGCCTTTGGCGTGATCGAGAAGATCGGCGGTCCCGAGGCGCAGAAAGGGCTTCTGCGCATCATCGCCGAGGACAAGAACGAGCTGGTTCGCTACCGCGCCCACGAGGCGGCCCTGGAAGTGGGCAAGGGCGACGCCATTGTTCCGGCTTTGCAGGCGTTTTCTGGCAAGCTGTCGTTCAAGCGGGAAGACGTGGTCGATTTCCTGGTCAAAGACATCTCTAAGCTGGGCGCCAAGGCCAAGCCGCAGGTTCTAGCGGCCCTGGCATCGCCCTCGGCCCTGGCCCGCATGACCGCGGTATTGGCCCTGGAGGCGCCCGTGGCATCCAATCCCAAGGGGCACCTGGGGGGGCCCGAGGATGCCGCCGCGGTGCTGAAACTTGCGGATGACAAGGCCGTGATCAAAGGATTCCCATCAGGCGGGTCGGTTGGCGCGGAAGCCAAACGTGTCGCTTCATTGTTGCAAGCCAAGTAAACTGGGGTTTGGCAAGAGGCCAAGAGGCAGAGAGAGCAAGGATCGATTATGTCCACGGATCCGAATCGCAAAACGCTCCGTCACTTCTATTGCACGGACGGTATCTGGCAGATATTCGAGCACATTTCCGAGGCCATGGATCGCGGGGTCGACGAGCTCGTCAACGAAGCGATGCGCGCCTTTGCCGAGCAGAACGGTTACTTGACCGGGCCGGATACCGATGCCCAGCCCTCTGGCCTGTTTGTTCCCGATCCCTCGCGGTCGCCGGCCATGCCGCCGCCTTTGCCCGCGGCACGCATGACCGCGCACTTCGCAGGCCGGCCGCCACTGTCTTCGGGGCCGCCCACGGCGGTGCCTCCGCCGGGAGCGGGGGGCGGCGATACCATGCCGCCCCTGTTTCTCGTCTTCGGCAACCAGAAGTACATCGTCGACAAGGATCAATTCATCATTGGGCGCGGGGCCAAGTCCTCGGACCTGCCCATTCGCGATGGCAATATCTCGCGCAAGCACGCCGCCGTGGTCAGGCGCGGCGGCGCCTACTACATCAAGGATCTGGGGTCGACCAACGGCATCGACTTCAACGGCGAGCGCATCGAGGCGCGCAAGATCGAAGAGGGTGACGTCTATTCGATCTGCGACTACCAGCTCAAATTCACGTTCAAGTAGGCGGCCCATGGCCGAGAACCGTCCGGTGTCGCTGGACGATCCGCTGGATACGTTGCCGGGCGCCGGATCGGTGACGGCTGCGCGCATGGCTGCGCGAGGTCTGGCGTGTGTGCGCGACCTGCTGTTCTTCTTTCCGCGTGCCTATGAGGACTATCGCAGGATCTATTCGCTCGCCGAACTGGGCCCGATTGAGGCGGGAACTTCGGTCGTTGTGCGTGGAAAAATCGTGCGTGTTCACAAGTTCTTTCGCCGCATCCTTGATGTTTATCTTGAGGAAAATGGAAGCCGTCTTCGCGCGCGCTGGTTCCGGCCAAACGCGGGTATGGCCAAGAGCTTCGAGAAGGGCGCGTCGGCTGCCTTGGCCGGCAAGCTGCGGCGGTCCGAGAGCGGCGAGGCCGAGCTGATTCATCCCAGCCATGTGACCGCGCTGCTGTCCAAATCGGCCAGTGCAGGCATTCGGCCGCGCTATCCGCTGATCGAGAAGGTTCCCGGACGCACCGTCGAGAAGATCGTCGCGGCGGCCTTGGCTGCCGCAGGCCACCAGGTGCCAGACCTCTTGCCCCAAAACATACGTGACCAGCTCGGCCTACCTGCGGTGGCACAGGCGCTTGCGTTCGTGCACCAACCGCCAGAGACGACCTCGGAACGTGCCTTCGCAGAGCTTATGGCTGGGACCTCGCCAGCCCAGCGCCGGTTCGCGCTCGAAGAGCTGTTTGTGTTGCAGACGGGCCTGGTGCAAGAGCGGGCGCGGGTGAAGAGTCGGCGCGCGCCGACCTGTGCGGTGGATTCCCCGCCGGTCGTAGCCGCAGTGCGGGCAGCGTTGCCGTTCACCTTCACCGGGGCGCAGGAGCGGGCGGTGGCCGCCATCTTTGCGGCCATGGCCGCGCCAGTACCCATGCAGTGTTTGCTGCAGGGGGATGTGGGGAGCGGCAAGACCGCGGTGGCGTTTGCGGCCTGCATGCACGCCGCGCGGGCAGGTGGGCAGACGCTGTTCATGGCGCCCACCGCCGTGCTGGCCGAGCAGCACAGCCGTACCTTGAGTGCGTGGGGAGCGCGCGCCAACTTGCGCTCGGGGCTTCTTCACTCGGGTCTGGACGCGTCCGAGCAGAAACGGGTGCTGGCCTCTGCCGCGGCGGGCGAGCTGGATCTGATCGTCGGCACCCACGCCCTGCTGGAAAACCGGGTGCGCCTGTCCAACCTGGCGCTGGCCATCGTCGACGAACAGCATCGCTTTGGCGTACGGCAGCGGGCCCGCCTGCGCCGCGTGGACAGCGGCGAAAACGGCTGGCAAATCGGCGCGCAAAACGGCATGGTCCCGCACCTGCTCGTGCTTTCCGCCACCCCCATTCCGCGCTCCTTGGCCCTGACCCTCTATGGCGACCTGGACCTGGTCACGCTGGATGCCTTGCCACCGGGACGCAAGCCGATCCTTTCGCAGGTTTGCATCGGCGAGGCCGAACGCGAGGGAGCCTACGCGGCGGTGAAACAGGCCGTGGCCATGGGGGGGCAGGCTCTCGTCGTGTGCCCGGCCATCGGCGAAGGCGAGGGGGGCGGTCGCACCAGGGTCTCGGCGGTGGCGCTGGCACGCACCCTGCGCGCGAGCCTTCATCCGGCGCGGGTCGGAGTCCTGCACGGCAAGCTTGCGGCCGAGCGCCAGCGCGCCGTGCTTGACGCCCTTCGCGAGGGTCGACTCGATGTCCTGGTGTCCACCACGGTGGTCGAGGTCGGCGTAGATCTGCCACGGGCCCAGGTTATGGTCATCGAGGACGCGGAGTGCTTTGGCCTGGCCCAGCTGCACCAGTTGCGCGGCCGGGTCGGGCGGGGCACGGAACAAGCGCGCTGCTACTTCCTGACGGCAGCGCAGGATCCCCATGCCCTCGACCGGCTGCGCATCGTGGCCTCGACCCAGGACGGGTTCCGTATCGCCGAGGCAGATCTGCGTCGGCGTGGCGTCGGCGATTTGCAGGGGACGCGCCAGAGCGGAACGCCTGAGCTACGCTTCGCGGACTTGGCAACCTACGTGGGGCTGGTCGAAACCGCCCGCGCCGCGGCCACCGCCGTGCTGGCCGAGGATCCCGAGCTCGCGCGCCCTGAGCACGCTGAGCTTCGCCGTGCGGTGCATGCGCGCTTTGCCGAAGCACTTCCGATTTCCGAGGAGGCGGGCTAGCCATGAACAGCGCACGGCGGGCAATCTTCGCGGGTTTCTGGGGCGGCCTGCTGGCCGGGGTGCTCGATGCCCTCGCCACGCTACTCGCCTCGTCGAACATGCTCGACCTGGCGAACCGCTTTCACCTGCTCGCCATCGATGGCGGGCTGGGGGCACTGGCCGGTGCTGGTCTGGCCGTCATGTTCGTCGGATGGACGCTGGCCATGCAACGCCAGCCGGCGCGCTCGCGCTGGCTGTCGGCCGGCCACGCCGTGACCTTGCTGCTGGCCTTGCCCGTCGTCGTGTACGATGCCTTTTCCCTCTTTCACGGCACGCAGGCCTCGCGCGTCCCTGGGCACCGGCTGCTGTCGGTTGGGTTGATTGTGGTCGGTGCAGCCGCCATCTGGGTTGCGGTGACGGTTTGGGGCCGGCTGCTCGCGCGCGCCGAGCCGGTTGGCGGCGATCACACCACACCCATTCGCACGAGAACGCTGAATTTGGCTATTGGCGTGGCGCTGCTGCTTGCCGCGCTTGCGGCTGGCTGGGCGAACCGCAACGTCCTGCCACGCCTCTACCACTGGTTCCACTTGACGCTGACCCTGGTGTCGCTGCTCGCCTGCGTGCTCGCCGTGCGCTTGTTGCTCGGGTTGGGGCGCCGGATTCTCGGCAAGCGCTGGTCCTGGTTGCTCGCCACGGTCGCGCTGGTCGCCCTGGTGGCCGGAGGCCTCTGCGAGCGGCCAATTCTCGCTCGCAGCCAGGCGCTGCGCTACTTCATCTACGAAAAGACCCAGCTCGCCAGTCTGTTCGTGCGCCTTCTGCCCACGCCCAAGCCGCGCGCAGGCCGGGTGTCTTCCGCGCCGGCAGGCGAGGCGCTGCCGTCCCTGGCCCCGGGGCCGCACCGACCGGGCGCGGACGTGGTGCTTATCACCGTCGACGCCGTACGCGCGGACCACCTGGGCTGCTACGGCTACCCGCGCCCAACCTCGCCCAACATCGACGCCTTGGCCGCTCGCGGGGTGCGCTTCGAACACGCCTACACGCAAGCGCCACACACCTCGTTCTCGCTGGCCTCGGTGATGATCGGCAAGTACTACCCGACGCTGGCCCGCCTGGCAGCGTCGGACACGCACGAGACCCTGGCCAAGATGTTCCGCCACTACGGCTGGAAGACGGCGGCGTTCTTCCCACCCGCGGTGTTCTACATCGACGCCCACAAGATGAAGGCCTTCGAGTCGAACAACTTCGATTTCGAGTACGTGAAGTACGAGTACCTCAGCGCCGAGGGCCGCATCCGACAGATCGAAGATTTTCTGCGCGCGGAGCATCCGGACAAGCTGTTCTTGTGGCTGCACTTGTTCGAGCCGCACGAGCCCTACGACCGGCACCCAGGCTTCGACTTTGGCGGCGGCGACGTTGATCGCTACGACAGCGAGATTGCCTACTCGGACATGGTGGTGGGCAAGGTGGTGGCGCTTATCCAGCGCGAGCGGCCGGGCGCCATCGTCATTCTCGCCGCGGATCATGGCGAGGAATTCGGCGAGCACGGCGGCCGTTACCATGGAACGACGCTTTTCGAGGAGCAGGTCCACGTCCCGCTCATCGTGGTGGCACCCGGGCTGACGCCGCATGCGGTGTCAGGGCCGACAGAGCTCATCGACATCCCCACCACAATCTTCGGTCTGCTCGATCTTCCGCTGCCTGCGCGCATGCGCGGCACCAATCTCGGCCCATGGCTGGCCACCCCGCCCGCGCCAGCCAGCCGCTTGCCGCCGGCCTTCGCAGAGGTCGAAGACAAGCGCATGGTCGTGGCCGGGACCGAGAAGCTGGTGTGCGACGTGAGCCGAGACTACTGCTCGTATTTCGATCTGCAGACCGACCCGCACGAACAGCATGACCTGGCCGACCAGCGTCCGGAGCGGCTCTCCTTCCTGCGCCAGCTGCTCGACAAGTGGCTCGGCGAGCAGGCGCGCTACGAAGCGAAGCTGCTGGGCGCTGCCGGCGGTACCGGCGAGCTTGCGCGCGCCATCGAGCGCGGCCGCCTGGGCGATGCCAGCGCGGCCCTGGCCTTGGCCGATATGTTGGCTGGAAACGCGCCGGTCGGGGCTCGCCGGGAGGCAGCGAACCTGCTTGTCACCGCCTTGCCGCCCAGGCAAGAAACACTGCCCATCTTGCGGGTTGCCGCGGACAAGGCGGACGACGACGAGGTTCGCCAGTGGGCCACCGTGGCGGCCTTGCGCGCTGGCGCGAGTGAGGTGCAGGAACGCCTGCGTGCCTTGCTTGCGAAGCCCGCGACCGAGGCCACCCAGGGGCTGTACGTTCAGGCCGCGCTGGCCCTGGCCGAGAAGTCGGACGCAGCGGGCCTTTCCGTGCTAGGCGGCGCGCTCGAGGTCTGCGGCAGCGACGTTTCTTTGTGCAAAAGGATCCTTGCGGTGCTCGGGAGCCTGAAGGATGGACGGGCCGTGCAGCCGCTCATCGCGCATCTGGCATTCGTGCAAACCCGCCGCGAAACCGTGGAGGCGCTGGGGGCCATCGCCGATCCCGCCAGCCTTCCCGCGCTGATTGGCAGCCTGGAAAGCGACGACTATGTCCCCGTTCGCGTGGCTGCGGCTGGGGCGCTTGGGCAGCTCGGGGGCGCGCGCGCGTTGCAGGCTTTGCAGTCAGCCCTGGTCCACGAGCGCGAACCCGCGGTGCTGGCGGCGGTGCGAAGCGCCCTGGCGACGCATGGCCGTCGCAGGTAGCGCCCGCAGGATTTTCAATCGGGCCTATTGTCTGGCTGGGCTTGAGGTAAGATGGCGCGAATCTAATTCTTGGAGTGTGACGATGATTACGCATGGTCCTGTTTCTCGCCGCGTTCGATTGACCGGATTCTGTCTCGCAACCCTAGGGGCGTGGATGTGCATGGGCACAGCCAGCGCCGGAACTTGGCAAGCTGTTGGCGTGGGCGATTGTCCAGGACGGGACGTCGCCGGATCGCGCGGGGCGGTGCCCGAGGCCGGCAAGTGCGATGCAAGCTTCGCCGGCTACACGGCTGTGTGCTGGGCCCACGGTTGTACCTACAAGAACGTGGCGACAGGGTCGTGCACGGGCGGCGCCAGTCCGGGCCAGATGTACACCTGCGCGGCGACGGCGCCTGCGCCCACGCCAGCGGGCGGTGGCTGGCAGTCGGTGGGCCTGGGCGATTGCCCCGGGCGCGACGTGGCCGGCACCAGCGGGCCCAATCCCGATCCGTCGAAGTGCAACGCGAGCTTCGCGGGCAACACGGCGGTGTGCTGGACGACGGGCTGCACGTACAAGAACGTGGCGACGGGGTCGTGTACCGGCGGTGCCAATCCCGGCCAGATGTACACCTGTGGTGCGAAGCCGACGAGCGCGCCGACACCAACGCCGCCACCACCGCCTCCCGTCGGTGGCAGCTGGCAGTCGGTGGGGTTAGGCGATTGCCCGGGCCGCGACGTGGCCGGCACGGGTGGACCGAATCCCGATCCGTCGAAGTGCAACCCGAGCTTTGCGGGCAACACGGCGGTGTGCTGGATGACTGGTTGCACGTACAAGAACGTGGCGACCAGCGCTTGCACCGGCGGGGCGAATCCCGGCCAGATGTACACCTGTGGCGCCAGTCCCGCCCCAACACCAGCGGTCGCTCCTGCGGCGGCTCCGAGCGGAAATCATCGTCGGAAGGGCCCGGGCGCACCAGCCGTGAGCATTTGGCAGCCGGTGGGCGTGGGTGACTGCCCGGGCCGCGACGTGGCCGGCAGCGCTGGCCCGACGCCGGATCCGTCGAAGTGCGATGGCGGCTTCGTGGGCAACACGGCGGTGTGCTGGGCCAGCGGCTGCACCTACAAGAATGTCGCGACGGGTGCTTGCACGGGCGGGGCGAATCCGGGCCAGATGTACACCTGTGCCGGCGGCGCGGCAATGCCTCCGCCACCGCCTGGGCCACCCAAGATTCAGGGCAAGCGCTACACCGTCGTCAACTACACGGGCGATACCCAGAGTCCGCACGACTTCGTCGTGGATTGGAAGGCGTGCAAGGTCGCCGAGCTGAGCCCCGACTATGAACGTGGCAACGAAGAAATCAGCGTCTTGGTATGTCGCCCTGGTACCCGTCTCGTCATCAAGACCGAGGTGAAGTCCACGGGTCAGTGGATCCAATACGACTGGGTCATGCTCGACCTGGGCGCCACCATGGCCGGTTCGTACCGCGATGCCACGACCTGCGGTCCCTCGGCTGGCAAAGTCGGGAAGGGCGGCCGGTAGCGCGTCAGCGTTTCAGCTCTGTTCGCTTGCCGTTGCGGCGCCCGCTTCTTTCCGAGGCCGGTGCCGCAGTAGCATCAGCATATAGCCAACCACCAGCAGGTTTACCGCCAGCGACGCCATTCGCAGCGCTGTCACCTTTTTGAGCAGCTCGACGGTTTCAAAGGGAACGTAGATGGCACCGCTGATGGCCGCCAGCCACTCGGCCCAGGCCTTGCCTCGCCACAGGCCATAGGCTTCGGCGAAGCGAAGCGAGGCGTAAAGCAAAGAACCCAGGGCCAAGGCCCAAAGCCAACCATCGGTGACCTTGGCTGTAAGCTCAAGGAAGACCCGCGGATAGTGCGAGGACGGGCTAAGGTGAAAGTGGCTGACCAGTTCCTCGCCGGCTTCCTGCACATCGCGATGGATAAGCCCAAGCAGCCCCAATCCGACCAGCAGGACGATCACGCCCTTGGCCGCCTCGTAGCCGGCAATGGTGCGCAGCCCAGCCGACGCCTTGTGCGCGGGAAGGTGGGAGGGTGGATTCACCGGTAGAGCCTACCGCATGACTTCGGCGAGTTCACGGCGCGAAGGTTTCGTCGCGCAGCCACGCCAGGTACGGGGCGCTGCCGTCAACGAGGGGCAGAGCGATGATTTCCGGAACCTGGTAGGGGTGAAGTGCGGTCACTCGGTCGCGCAGGCGCGGAAAAAGCTCGCGCCGGGTCTTGAGCACGCACAGCACTTCTTCCTCGTCGCAGACCTTGCCTTCCCACGCGTAGATTGAGCGCAAGCCCGGCAGGATGTTCACACACGCCACCAGCTTCTCGGTGACCAGTGCCTTGGCCAAGCTGCCGGCCACCTCCGCGCTTGGTGCGGTGACGAACACGACGACGAAATCGCTGGGCGGGGGAAATTGGGTTGGGGCGGGCGGCATGCGTGGGATGCTACCGCAGTCCTCGAAAGCAGGCGAAGTCTGCGCCGGCAAGCTACAATGCCGGCCATGCATGAGCTGTCCATCGCGTCGACGATCCTGGATCGCGCGAAGGCCGCGTCGGAAGGCAACGGCGGCGCGCGCGTGACCAAGATCGGGCTGCGCATCGGCGAGATATCGGGCGTGGAGACGGACGCGCTCACCTTCGGTATCGAGGCCCTGAGCAAGGACACGCCCCTGCAGGGGGTGCTTCTTGAGATCGAATTCTGTAAGCGCAAGCAGCGCTGCACGGCCTGCGCAGCCGAGTTCGAGCCCGAGGGTTTCCAGGCCATCTGTCCCACTTGCCACGGCGACCAAAGCGAGTGCATCGCAGGCAAGGAACTTGATGTGATGTACTTTGAACTCGAGGATCCCGCATGCGCGTAGACGTGGAAGAAAAGGTGCTGAGCGAAAACGACAAGCTGGCGCTTGGGCTGCGCGAGCGCTACCGCAAGCACAAGGTCTTCTGCGTGAATCTGATCAGCTCGCCAGGGTCGGGCAAGACCGCGCTGCTTGAGCGCACCCTCGAAGCCTTGCCCAAGACGGCCAAGGTCGCGTTGCTCACCGGCGATCTTCAAACCGAGAACGATGCCCGCCGGTTGGCCAAGGCCGGCTTCCCGGTCAAGCAGATCACCACCGGCAGCACCTGCCACCTCGACGCCAGCATGATTATCAAGGCGCTGGACGACTGGGATCTCGACGCCATCGACATTCTCTTCGTCGAGAACGTGGGCAATCTGGTGTGCCCGACCAGCTACGACCTGGGCGAGCACGCCAAGATCGTTCTACTCAGCGTGACCGAGGGCGAGGACAAGCCGCTTAAGTACCCGGCGATTTTCGCCATCTCCGAGCTGTGCATCATCAACAAGATCGACCTATTGCCCTACGTACCCTTCGATCTGGCCCAGGCCATCGTGAACGTGCGCCAGGTTCACCCGGGCATGGCGGTGGTGGAAACGAGCTGCACGAAGGTGCAGGGGCTGGATGCGTGGATGGCTTGGATCGAACGGCGGCGTAAGCAAGCGATGGAAGCCTGAATCGCGAAAGGACCTTACGTATGACGAGGACACAAAAGACGGCGCTCGTGACAGGCGCTTCAGCCGGGCTCGGTCGTGAGTTGGCCCGGCTCGCGGCCAAGGATGGACATGATCTTGTGTTGGTGGCGCGGCGGCGAGAGCGACTGGAAGCGCTGGCTGGCGAACTGAACTCTGCACACGGTGTGCAAGTTGCGGTCATTGCTGCCGACCTGTCCGACCTGTCCGCGACCGCAGCCATCGCCGAGCGCCTGCGCGCCGACGGAAAGCAAGTTGACTTCCTGATCAACAATGCCGGCTTTGGCAGTTGCGGCCCATTTTCAACCGCAGCGCTCGCCCGCGAAGTGGAAATGATCCACCTCAACATCCGGGCGCTTGTTCAATTGACCCATGTGTTCTTGCCGGAAATGCTTGCTCGAAAGAGCGGCCGCATTCTTAACGTAGCTTCGATTGCTGGCTTCCTTCCTGGGCCGTACATGGCCACCTACTACGCCAGCAAGGCCTTCGTCTTGAGCTTCACCGAGGCGCTGTCTTCGGAACTGCTGGGAACCGGTGTCACCATCACGGCCGCGTGCCCCGGACCTACCGAAACGGAATTTGGCACCGTCGCTGGCAGCCGCACGACCAAGCTCTTTCAACGCAATGTTGCCCAAGCCGCGCCGGTGGCACTGCACGCCTACCGCGCGATGATGGCGGGCAAGGTGGTGGCCATCCCGGGGTTGATGAACAAGCTGATCGCACAATCGACTCGCATTTCTCCTCGGGCCTGGCTGCGCGCCATTGCCGCGGGTCTCAATCGCAATCGCAAGTCGGCCTAGCAGATTCTCGGCAACTGCTCGCCGCTGTGCATGTCCAGGATGCGCTTGGTACCGATGCGGCTTTGCAGGGTGACCAGGGCCGCGGGCGATTCGGACACGGTGCCGATGCGCGTGGCGGCGGCGGAAACAGGGTGGGTGCGCATGATCTGCAAGGCGCGATCGGCCTGTGCGGCGGGAACGAAGGCGACGAAGCGTCCTTCGTTGGCCAGGTAGAGCGGGTCAAGACCGAGGATCTCGCAGGCGCCGCACACGTTTTCCTCGACGGCGATGTCGCGCTCGCCGATGCCCACGTGCAGGCGGCTGGACTCGGCGATCTCGATCAGGGTGGTTGCCAGGCCGCCGCGGGTAAGGTCGCGCAGACAGTGCACATCGATGCCGGCCGCGAGCAAGGCAAGTACAGGATCGGCGAGCGGGGCGCAGTCGGTTTCGATGGTGGTCTGGAATTGCAGACCCTCGCGCACGGCCATGATGGCCACCCCGTGCCGGCCCACGTCGCCGCTGAGCAAGATGGCATCGCCAGGGCGCACGCTGGTGGGCGCGATGGTGAGGTTGTGCTCGACGATGCCGATGCCTGCGGTGTTGACGAACAGGCCATCGCCCTTGCCGCGATCCACGACCTTGGTGTCGCCAGTCACGATGGTCACCTTCGCAGCCCGCGCGGTACGGGCCATGGAGGCCACCACGCGTTCCAGCGTCGCGACTGGCAGTCCTTCTTCCAGGATGAAGCCGGCGGAGAGGCAGAGCGGGCGTGCGCCACACATGGCCAGGTCGTTCACCGTGCCGGTGACGGCCAGGGTGCCGATGTCACCGCCGGGAAAGAAAAGCGGGTGCACCACGTAGGAATCGGTGGTGAAGGCGAGCCGACCTTTGTCGACTTCCATCACGGCACCGTCGTGGCGCGATTCCAGCGGCTGGTTGCCGAAGGCGGGAATCACGATGCGGTCGAGTAGGGAATGCATCATGCGTCCGCCGCCGCCGTGGGCGAGGGTGACAAAATCTTGGTTGGTGATGGGGATGGGGCAGCTCAGGGTGAAGGGCGCATCTGACTTCTCGGCCATGCTCAGCTCCGTTTCCCAGCGGCCAGCGACGTCTGTTGATGACGTCGGTATTGGTAGTAGGCGGCGCACGCGCCCTCGCTGGACACCATGGTGGCGCCCAGCGGTCGATCCGGCGTGCAGCGCGTGCCGAAGGCCGGACATTCTTGCGGCTTCTTCACCCCGCGCAGAACTTGTCCAGCGATGCATTCGGAATCCTCGTCGACATGGTAGCCAGCGACGCCGAAGCGGGCCTCGGCATCGTAGGCGGCGAACTCGTCTTGCAGGGCGAACCCGCTGTTCGGGATTTCGCCCACGCCGCGCCACTTGCGCGCCACCACGCGGAAAACCTTGGCCATCAGCGCTTGCGCCGGGCGATTGCCCGTCCGCTGCACCGAGCGTGCGTACTGGTTCTCGACCTCGGCGCGGCCCTGTTCCAGTTGCTCCACGCACTTGAAGATTCCTTGCAGAATGTCGACCGGCTCGAAGCCGGTCACGACGATGGGCACATGGTACTTCTTCGCCAGCGGCAGGTATTCCTCGAAGCCCATCACGGTGCACACGTGGCCGGCAGCCAGGAAGCCCTGGGTGCGATTGTCGGGCGCACCGAGAATGGCCTCCATGGCGGGCGGCACCAGCACGTGCGACACCAAAACGGAGAAGTTTGGTATTTTTTGCGCGTTGGCCTGGAAGACCGCCATGGCGTTGGCCGGGGCGGTGGTCTCGAAACCCACGGCGAAGAACACCACCTGGCGACCTGGATTCTGGCGCGCGATCGTCAGGGCATCGAGCGGCGAATAGACAATGCGTACGTCGGCGCCCTTGGCCTTGACCGAGAAGAGATCGCCGCCGGTGCCGGGGACACGCAACATGTCTCCGAACGAGCAAAAGATGACCTCGGGGCGTGCCGCGATCTGCAGGGCCTTGTCGATGAGCTCGAGCGGCGTCACGCACACCGGGCACCCCGGGCCGTGCAGCAAGGTGATGGCCTGAGGCAAGAGTTCGTCGATGCCGTACTTCACGATGCTGTGGGTCTGGCCACCGCACACCTCCATGATCGACCATGACTTGGTGGTGATGCGTGCGATGGCCTGGGCCAGTGCCTCGGCTTTGGCCTGGTCGCGGTACTCGTCGACGAACTTCACGGCTTTCCTTCGAGCTCGCCCAGCTCGCCGATCTGGCGGAAGTATTCCAGGGTCTGCGCAGCCTCTTCCTCGTCGACCACGCTGATGGCGAAACCGGCGTGCACCAGCACGTAGTCGCCGACCTTGGCTTCAGGAACGAAGGCCAGGCACGCCTCTTTGCTGATACCGCCGAAGCTGACCGTACCCGTGCGCGTGGTGTCGCTGCCGCTGACCTCGAGAATCTTTCCCGGAACCGCAAGACACATGATCAATCCTTTCGCATTTCGCCTTGAAGCTGAGCTGCCATGATCTGTCCGAGTGCTAGGCCGCCGTCGTTGGGCGGCACGCGCTGATGCCAGTACGGACGATAACCCGAGGCGCGCAGTCGCGAAACCATGCGCTCGGTCAAATAGCGGTTCTGGAAGCATCCGCCACTCAGAACGACATTCTTCTCGCCCATTCGTTTGGCCACATCGACGGCCATCTCGACCAGGGTGTTGTGGAAGCGCGCCGATGCAATTCCCGGATCGGACACCGGCTCGGTCATCACGGCGCGCACCG